>Ga0193738_1000190_pt1 | contig 42627 bp, 76 predicted proteins | sample L2a1metaG_FD_144927 | JGI IMG/M metagenome (GOLD analysis project Ga0193738, IMG submission 144927) | Soil microbial communities from a riparian zone of the East river system, Colorado, United States - L2a1 | ecosystem: Environmental > Terrestrial > Soil > Riparian zone | place: USA: East River... | reverse complement strand
AATGCTCTTGGTGAGGATCAATGCACTGTGGTCGAGAATATTGATTTTACCCGCTCGACTCTGGGAGGGAGGAGGCTCGGGACTGATGTGATCGATATGACCAGCTCGACGTTGAGCGGTGCGATTGTCTTTCTGTTCAGACATCACCTTGTTCCCAATCCAGGCACCAATCCGGCTGGGGATGCTGAATTGTGGGCAGTGAGCACGACTAATTTTACGACCTTTGTGATCAACAGAAAGACCTTTGCCGGTGGTTGGCAGGCTGTGACACCGACCGACAATATTACGGTCTGGAATACGATCAGGGGTTTGACGTTCCACGGGAAATTGTTTCTGGCCTATGCCTCTGCGACTGATAGGTTGCATGTGTGGGATGGGACAAGTTTGAGACGGACGGGGTTGTTGATTGCCGGTGCCCCGACTGTGGCAAACACCGGAGCGGGGTCTTATCCAGCGGTGTTGCGATTCTACCGGGTGAGATTCACTAGACAGGTTAGTGGTGTTACGGTCAGCAGGGGAGAACCGGGTGCCAGTGCTTCATTCACTCCTTCAGGCACAGGGACCGCTGCAAGGGTCACAAAGCCTGCAAGTATCAGTGAAGGGGAAACGCATTGGGAGCTGGAAGCAAGCACAGATGATGTGCTGTTTTACAGGATTGCAACGACAGTAGTTGGAACGACGACGTTTGATGACACAAATCTGGTTGCGACCTACCCAAATTTTCCCTTGAGTGAGGATGTTGGAGACTATACGAACATTCCTGCCGGGAAGTATCTGGCGGCTGATGAGGATCGGCTGATCATTGCCGGGAGCTGGCAGTTTCCAGCACTTCAGGCAAGGGTGACATGGACTCCGGTGTTTGGTGATCCGGGTAGTGCGAATGACGAGCGGATTCCGATTGATACGAACAATTATCTGGATCTAGATGCACAGGAAGGCGGAGAGATTTCAGATATGACAAGCTCTCCTCTGAATGGGTATTTGTATGTGTTCAAGAGAAAGGCGATCTATAAGCTGATTCGGACAGGAAGCAGAATTCAGGCTTATGATGCGATCAACGTGACGAAGAGTTTGGGAGCACTCGGCGGCTCAGTTATAGAAGGGCAGGATGAATATGGTTCTCCTTGTGTGTATTTTATTGACCCAGAGCGTGGTCCTCACCGCATTGGGAGTCGTGGGATTGAAGCATGTGGCTATGACATTCAAGGTTCGGTAAAGCTTTTCAGTTCAAATACTCTTGAGGCTTATAGGATTATAGGGTTGTGGAATCCTAATACTCGACAGGCTATGTGGTGGGTTGCGCTGGAACCTGCTACTGAGACTTCGCATGTGCTGGTTGCGACGACCAGAGAGTTTCAGATGACCCAGCAGGGGGCCAGGAGAGGCTGGGCTCACTACACAAGTGACTATGCTTCCAATACTCTTTCGGCCTGTTTGTTCACTGAGGATATCGATGCCGGGATTGGCTATGGGTTGAAGGTCGTGCCGTTTATCGGAAAGGGCGCAGGGGCAGCAATTCATCGCACCGGAACAACTAATCAGGACAATGGAGTCAATTTCAAAGCAAGGCTGATCACAAAGCCTTTTACTCTTGGGGGGTTGTTGACCAAGTTCGGGGTGATGGCTGCGAATTTGATGGCCAAGGCTCAGGCTGGAGTTACCGTTTTTGTGAAGATGACCAGGAATTATGGTGAGGAGACGAAGAGTTTCAGCACCCTTCTGACTGCTGTAGGAAGTGAGACAAGGGTGATCAGGCCTCTCAGTGAAGTGAATATCGCGAATACTTCAACCTTGCAGGTTGAGATCGGGGATGATGTAGCAGCGAATGTGGATTGGGAGCTGGACGCCATTGCTCTGAAGCTGAGAAGCGAGGAGTCTCAGTAATGTTTGGCCTCAAGTATAGGGATCTGATGCCTGAGTGGGCAAGGCTGGAGTTTGATCAACTGATCGCCGGGATCAAGAGTTATTTGTTGGAGCCTTCTGGAGAGCATAAAGAGGATGGAAGTCATGGAGCGATTCACGCTGACAGTATTGATTTATTGGGAGGGATAGCGGCTGGAGCTGAAGGTCAGTTCACCGGGGCGATTCATGTAGATAGGTTAGGGGTCAATCCTTCCGGGTTGGGAAGAGGAGATTTGCTCAGCGGGGTGTTTGGGCAGACCAGCCGAGTGCTGAGGATGGGGAATTATTATCTCAGGGCGATTTTAGGAGCTGCTACGACCCCTTTTGATAGCAGCACGAATGAGTTACAGGTTTGGGATCTCACGCATTCGGTCAGCAGACCGCTTTATAGAGTTGGAATTATTACCAATGATGGTATTCCCAATCCAGTGATTATCGGGGGAGATCCGGGGAATCCAAGGCTTCAGATCGGGGATTTTGATGATCAGGTGAAGAGGGTTTTCAGTAACCTTGGTTATTGGGAGCGGAGCAGAACGGTGCCCTTGGGAGAGTGGGAGAGCTATGTTCCCTCGTTTGCCAACCTGACAGTAGGGAATGGGACTTTGACCGGGAGGCTTACGAAGATTGGTAAGACTGTAGAGTTTGAGATTCATCTCACTTTTGGAGGCACAAGCTCAGTGACAGGGACGGTGACTGTTACCGTGCCGAGTTCAATGTCAAATCTGGGCACGGCCCACGCTCCGGCAAGATGTTTGTTCTTTGACACATCGGCTGGACAGGTGTTTGCAGGGCACTCAAACAACCAGAGCGGGACGATCATTGCGCTCTATAACAATGCTTCTCCTCTTGTAAATATGAACACAACCGTGCCTTTTACATGGGCAACGGGGGATCAGCTCTTTGTAAAGGGCTCATACCCTGAGGCTTAGTTTTGGTTCTATAATCAGTTAGAGGCTTCTATGGCAACAGATCAAGACCCTTTTGCATCACTTGGCGGGGGAGTAAGGCTATCTACAGGAGAATGGGTCCCTCAGGGGCATCCCCTCGCTTCTACACAGGGAGCACAAGGGCCTCAGGTTCCCGGTGCGACTCCTCAACCGGCAATAGTGCCAGGGGCGAATGATATTCCGGGGCAGGCTGCGGCGGCGAGTGCCTATAGCCCGACTCCTCAAGCAGCTCCGAGTCCCTATACGAGCAATCAGGGAAGTCAGGATGTTTTCAGGAACACGCTGCTCCAGAAAGCAAGTCAGGGCACGACGGTGGATCAGAATGATCCGAACTTCAGGCAGCAGGCCGATACCTACAATGCAAGGGTTGAGAGAGATAAGCGGAACTATGTTGCGGATCAGGCTGAGAAGCTGGGGCCGTATCAGAGTGGGGCGTTGCAGGGGGAAGAGAGGGTTGCCAGCGAGAGGGCTGGGCAGGCCAAAGGGCAGTTTGAAGCCGATCTCGTAGGTAGAGAACTTCAAGCCCGGAGGCAGGAAATTGCTCAGTATATGACGATGCTCGGAGGAGTCATCAGTGATGATGAACGATCCATGTTGCAGAGAGAGCTGGCTGATTTGGATGCGGCACTCAGACGAGAAGGTTTGAGTCAGACAGGAGCACTTGGCAGCAGAGAGCTGGATATTCGAGACAGGCTGGGATCTGGAGAGTTGAATCTTGGAATGCTGAGGACGCTGTTGCAGAATCAGCAGTTTGGGCAGGATCTCGGGTTCAGGATCGGGGCGACGGAAGCGGATTTGAATAATCAAGCACTTAGATATCTTCTAGGATTTTAACTATGCCAATGAGGAATGATGACAATTTGCTGAAGATTCTGGATGGAAGGAACCAGCAGCCTCAAACAGATTTGTATGATCCAAGCATTCCTACTTCTGTGGGTCAGGTGAATGTTCCGGGGCTTCAACCAGGGCCAGGAATTCCGCCAACTGGAGGAGAAGTGCCAAAAGCTCCTGATCCTTTCAAGTTCGGCCAGAGTTCGGTAATGGATATTTTGGGGAAGTATTCGCATACTCCGGGGGGTTTGAAGCAGGCATTTGACGAAAACCCTCAACTTGCCTCTGTGAGTCAAATAGGGGGGAGTAAGGGCGATAAGATTCTGGACCCCTCAAGTGGCAGGCTAATCGATGTGATTCAGGCAGCGGGAGAAGGAGGGAAGGCTTGGCAATGGTTGGATGAACAGAATGGGGGTCAAGGACAGTTCAGTGCCATGCCTCAGAGTCCTTTTATGATGGATGCAAGTAAGGGTATGCCGACTGATACGGCTTTTTTCGAGCGGTTGATGACGATGGCGAGACAGCAGAGCGGGTTGGATAGAGGGCAAGGTGATAGGCAGGCTCTTCTTAGTTTGATTGGTGGAGGACAGTAATGAATTGGGGAACACTTTTGAAAGTTGGTGCGGGGATTGCCGGGGCTCCTTTTACTGGAGGTATGAGCTTGATTCCGGCACTGACTTCGGCAGGGCTGGATGTGGCTGGAGGGATTGCTGGGGGGATGAGCAAGGGAAGGGCTGATGAGAATCAGGCCGCTCAACAGTCTGCTCAGCTTGGGTTGCAGGAGTCGAAAAATGCCGAAGATGCACTGATGAACCGACAGGGGTTGGATCTCAGGCAGAGACAGTTTGGTCAAGACTCTGAGAGTGATTCTTTCAGAAAGGCCTTGCAAGGGGCTCTGACCATGAACATGAGAGATGTGACTGCGAACAGGCCGGAGGGCATTCCGACGATTGCTTTTGGTGGAGGGGGAAGGCCAAGTGCAATTGGTCAGGAAGGAAGGGATGCCGGGGCTTTGCTCAATTCCAAAGCGATGCAGAAACTTATTGGTGGAGAGAAGTTCGATGAACTGCCTCCGATTGAGAGGATGCAGAGCCCGGAGTTCAAAGGGGCCGGGTTCTGGGAGAACTTGATGGGGGGCGCGGGGGCAGTGGGGAAGGGGCTCAGTGGGGCTCAGGCCTTGAATAGTCAATCGGGCTTCCAGCAGCAGATTCAGAAGATGATCGAGGAGCTTTCGAATTCGAAGAGGGCTCCTGCCGAGGAGGTTGTCAATGGCTAAGAGGAAGGTTTTTTCGCTGGCCCAGAGCTTGGTTCATGCGGTGGATGAGGGTAATAAGACACGGTGTGGGATTGAGCTGAAGTATGGCAAGGACAAGAAGCTGGACAAGATCAAAGAAGGGATTTTTCAGCTCGTGGATGATTCTCTGGAAGTAACGTGTGAAGGATGTAAGTAATGGCGATTGACTGGCTCACCGCATTGGGTTCGGCAGATCAGAGTCTTGAGGCCAATCTGGCTCGTAGAGATGTGTCCAAGTTGCAACAGTTGTTGATGGCTGCTGCTCAGGAGAAGACGCAGAAGGAGCAGTTTGGGGAGAAGATGGAGCTGGAAAGAAAGAGCTTGACTGAGCAAATGGCCCTGAGACGACAAGCTCAGGAAGCCATGCAGCTTGAGCGAGACAAGCAGGCCACAGAGAGAGATGTTGATAACAGGAGGCAGAGAGCCTTTGGGATTCATGGGACTCTCCAGCCGGGGGGATCTATCGCTCAGACTGAAATGCCCTTGATGCAGGAGTTTGGGTTGGAGAAGGATTTTTCTCCTGATGAGGCTGATCCACTGAAGTTTGTGTATCAGGCAGAACAATTCAAACAGAAGCTTGCTCAGGCCGAGAGTCAGGAGACGATCAGGCAGAAGGCGGAAGAGAGGGCACAGCAGGCTCAGATTCTTCAGCAGAAGGCTGCGGAGAGGGATGAGAAGAGGCTGCAAATGGCCCAGAAGGATCAGGAGCGAAGGAATCAGGCTGAGCAGAGGAATCAGGAAAAGCACCGTCAGAACATGCAGAAGTTGAACAAGCAGGCGACTGATGATGTGCCGGTGCATCTTCGTCCTCAATTCAACAAGCTGGTAGAGGACAAGATTAAGGAGAACGAGCCCGGATGGTTTGATTTCACGTCTGAGGCTTATGGGAGGGAGCAGGCGATCAGGGAAGCATTGGATGAGATTAAGAAACTAGTGCCTGGGGCTGTCAAAGCTACTCCGGCAAGTCCTCCCGCTCCTACAGCTCCGGGGAATAAGAAATACAAGATCATCAGGTAGGAAATGCCGCAACAGGTTCTCAAAGCTCAAGGTCCGGATGGGAAGGTCGTTACCTTTGAGTGGAGTGGTGCGGAAGATCCTACTGATCAGGAATTGGATGAGATTTTTGCAGAGGCGGCAAAGAGTGAACCTCAGGGGTTGATGGAGAAGATCAAAGGGATGGATGTAACTGAGGCTGGGCTGGCGGCTGCGAAGAAGTTTAGCTCAGGGTTGCTGGGAATGGGTCAGATGGCGCTTACTCAGCCCCTTCAGATTGGAGCGGAGGTTGGGAGGGATCTGGGGGTCAAAGCGGCCACGGGGCAGCTTCAGGACCCGAAGATATTGAAACAGCTCAGCCCAGTTCAGCCCGGTGAGGGGAGTTTCAGTGAAAAGGTCGGGAATGTAGTCGGGGATGTTGGGGCATTGATGCTACCGATGGCTGGGGGACCAATCAGGGGGTTTATGGGGAAGGCGGCAGGAGGGGCTGCTAAGGGCTCTCAGAAGGCCCTAGGAGGGGCTTTTGGCAGAACCCTGATGGAAGCCCCCTCCAAGTTCGAAAAGCCCGCTGGAGCGGTTCTGGGGGGCTCTATAGAGGTTCCTGCTGTGAAGGCTGCGGCAAGAGGGTTCAGTCCTCAGACTTCCAGCTCAACAGCTCCTTCTCAAGCTGCAAGCGTTGCTCAGGCTCCCAAGTATCCTATTGGCCAAGCGACTCGTTTTGCTAAGAAGCCTCTGACGGATGCCAAGGCGCAGGAAAAGGGGCTGGAGACGATTCAAAAGGCTTACCAACAAGTTAAGAAGGTTGAGAGAGGTAAGCGATCAGAGGGGCAGCAGAAGCTCTATAATGAGGTTGGAAAGCTGCTGGCCCTGAGTAAGAAGTCTCTTGGCGATAATGTGCCGTCTGGGAAGATTAGTGACCCTAATACGTTTTTGGAAATGCTCCGAAGGGTCGGGAAGAGTGAGAAGGGCGCAGCACAGATCAAACTCCTGCTTCCTCTGGCTGGAGCTGCGATCGGTGGGCCTCTGATTGATCCTGAAGATCCGCTCAAGGGGATCTTGCTGGGCGCGGGGGCTGGGTTGGCTGCAACTAAGGCAGGATCAGCGTTGAAGAGCTTTCCGGGCTTGAGACGAGAGGCTTTCCTGCTCGGAGGGGCGATACCAAAGAATATTGCTACTGGCACAGGATCGATTGCAAGGGCTGCGCTTGAAGGCACCGGAAAGTCGAGAATAGCACCGATCAAGGAAGCACTCCGCATTCCGACTAATATCAAGGAATTTACAGCAGGCAGGACCAAGCCAACTATGCAAAGCATGGGAAGTGTTCAGCAGCGCACTCCGACCAAGTTTGGATGGGCTCCTTCCAGGGTTATCAGTGGGGTTGATACCTCGTTTACTAAGATGCTTGAGAGGGCTGGATTGCCCAAGGCTGAAATTGAGCGTGCTCTTTTGACCAAGGACAATCAGAACTTGAAAAAGCTGCTGATGAATGCTGTCAGTGGGGCGCCTAGTGAAGTGAAGAAGCTTGCATCACAGGCGATTGATTTCACCATACCCTTTCAACGGACACCTTCAAATGTGGTGAGTGAGGGATTTGGTGAGGTTGGAGGGCTGGCGAAGAGGGGGCAGAAGGTCAGGAATACGATCACGGCTGCTTCCCCGCTGGCTGGGGACCTTTTAGCTAGGTGGGTAAATGAGAAAGGTGGGAATAAAAAGCAGCGGTTGGCGATTGCATCGATCATCACGGCTGCGTTTGGACCTTCAAGTGCATTGGTTGCGGCAGGGGCAGCTCCTCACCTTGGATTCCAGCAGAGTCTTGGGGGGATCTCGCCAATTCCAGAGTGGAGCTTCAACCCGGAAAAGATTCATGGGTTGCCGATTGATGTGGAGAAAGGTAAAGTCAAGCCCGCGACTCCGGGTTTCTTGAAGTGGTGGAGCAGGCTGGCCGGTAAGGAGAAGTAATGGAGGAGAACAAAGCAATAGAAGTAAAAGTCGCTGAGATCAAAGCGGCTGTAGCGACTGAGGCGGATAAGCTGAGGACTGAGGGGCAGAGAAAGATCAATCTGATCTGGGAAGCGACTCAGGCGAGTATTGCTTTGCTTGTTGTCTTGGCAAATATCACTGCGGCTTTCAAGCTGGATATTGAAAATGGTATGCTGAGTAATTCGTTCTTTCTGGTTATCGGGTTCTATTTCGGGCGCACGAACCATGCAAGAGCAGGCGATCCACTACAGAAGGGTTAGAACATGATTGAACTTATCATCGGGATTGTTTTTCTCGGGCTCATTCTTTATTTGATTGAAGCGTATATTCCAATGAGCCCGCCCTTTGTCACTCTTCTAAGGGTTGTTGTAGTGGTTTGTATTATTCTCTGGCTGATCAAAGCCTTCAACATCAACCTTCCATCGCCTTTTTAGATCAGGTTCTCAGGATCATCCCCGGCCACAGGTCCTACCTTGGCTGGGGTTTCTTCATCAACAGCTTCTTTGAACTTTCGGCTTTGGGTGTAGCAGACCTTATCTGAGTTGATGATGACTTCAGAGCCGTCTCGGACTGAGATGTGAAGAAGCCCCTCTTCGACTTTCATATCCTTTTTAGGGTCAAGGATTTCGAACACCGCAGCTTTGTCACCCTCGAAAAAGACATTGATCCGATAGACTTCCTGGAGTTTGACGAGCTTCAAGGCTTGATCCTCATGCGATCTTCAGTAGCAACTACGAAGCCTTGAGGACGGCCAGCTTCATCAACGGCTTTTTCGAAGCTGATAGGGGCTGGGATGACGGCACCGGCATATTTAACCTCTAGCTGATTACCTATCTGGGGGCGTGGTTCAAATTGAGCCCTTGACTTTGCAATGGCCAGTCTTTCCTCCCACAGTTGAAGGGCATAATCGACATAGTTATGCACGTCCTTGACAGTATCGCGCACCGATTCTTCCTTTACCTGGGCCTCTACATCAGCGGTCATGAGACTGGAGAGGCGCATCATCTTGTCCATCAGACGAACTAAGATGCCCTGCTCGGGAGTTTCTACGATCCCCATGAGAGAGGCAATTCGCAGGTTGTAGAGCGTATCGCCTTCAAGCTGCTGCTTGCGATTGTAGTCGTGGCCTTTCTTTCGGATCAGATCAGACGACTCTTCAAACATCTTCTTACGGAATTCTATAACTGAGTCAAGTGTGGGCATTAGAGTAACCTCAAAACCTGAGCAGGGTTTTCGATGAGAGTGATACGCTTCTGGGCAAGCTCAGAGTGAGCCCAAGTGTTGTATCGAGCATTGACTAGAAAGACCGAGGCATCTGGGCAGGCTTCTCGGACTTCATAGCAATTTTCCGGCTTATCGTCAAAGAAGTGGGTGAAGTGCAAACCTGCCGCAATCCCCCCTTTGCCGTGCTTCAGTCCACAAATGAGGACTTGAGGAGTTGTGAAGTTCATCGAAAGCCTGAGCCAGTCTGCGGTTTGACGGTGAGGATTCACTCCAGCTCGGGTAGTTGGGAAGTAGATGGTTGAGCCAGAAGACCGTAGCTTTTTCAGGTAGCTGATGGCTGAAGCTGCCATGCTGAGAGGTTTCAGCCTCTCCCAGAATGAGGCATCCTGCAACACCGAATCCCAGCAGGCTCGGTTTTCTTCCTTGGTGTAGCTATAGGCCTCTACGACGTAATTCCAGCAGGGAGGCTCAAGACCGTTGACGAATTCGATCTCCTTGCCATCCTCGATAAAGAGGTTTCTGCCTGTGACTGCGATGACTTTCTGCCTGAAGGTTTCGTTGAAGTTTGCGAGAACACCGTCAATATCCATGCCGATTATGTAATTCATTCACCCTTCCAAGGTTTGATTCCACACTTTTCCAGAAACACACGATCGTATTGGGTTAGTCTGGTTGAGAATTTTCGGTCAAGGTGGATTTTGATATGAGCTTGAACCTCCGGGCCTTGCTTGAGGACCAGATCACACTCGTCACACTTCCAGTATTGCGGAATCGACACGGAATCACCCATGAACGATTCTAGCCTCTTATTGGGATCGGGGTGAGGAAACCAGCCAAAGGGCATCACAGGCTCATACCTTTCATAACTTTTGGCCTCTTTGTTCCACCTAAAACAAATTGACACGTTAATCAGTTAGCAAAAAGAGTGCCATTCACTACTGCGGTGTATTTGATGATTGGCACGGGTTGGAGATAGGCAATCCCAGATTGGGCATCAACATACCCAAAACCAAAGCCCAGAGCCCAATTTTTGTTCACATGAGCTTGATGGGTGTAGTCAATTTTGCTGGAGTCCCCAAGCCAGCCGAACTGTGCGCTGAGCTTGAACTCCCCAACCGCATTACCTTCTACTATATATTGCATCCGGTGAGCGTGGCCAGTGACGATGGAGTGTTGGTAGATATCGAGGGCTTTGAAGGTGCAGTAGCGGGTTGCTGAGCCTACATCGTGGGTAATGTGGAGCTTACCGATCTTGGTGTGGGCTTTGTAGGGGACGAATTTCCAGCCCCTCTTCCTGAGATCCAGAACCTTGTCAGTGTTGATAAGCCCATATACTTGAGGGGCCTTTTCCTGCAAATATCTCCTGAGGCGATCTTCATGATTCCCCTCTATGTAGATGTATTCTTCGGCGTTCAGGGCCTCAAGTTCATCCAGCCCATCTTTTACTATGATCAGCTCTTCGTCCAGGTGTCGGGTTCGGCGTGGGTCTTTGGAGTGATCGCTGACTGAGTAGAAGTCGGCAAAGTCTCCAATAGTTACGACATACCAAGGGGTGAATTTTCTGGCAACCTTCATCATCAGGTGCCATGCTCTTTCGTCATGGTAGGGTCGGTGTGCGTCTGAGACTATGAGGATCGGGAGAAGGTTTGAAGTTTTACTCACTTATGGTTAAGAATCCTCTGGAAGACCCCCTTCATGAATGGGTCAGAGACTCGGCTCCTGCCGTTCACGATGCGTGAAACTTGCCCTTTGTGGACCCCGAACTTTGATGCGATGGTGCTGAGGTATCTGCCCTTTGCCCACAGACGCTTGATCTCTTCGATTTGGGCGTCTGTGAGCTTTTTGCGCTTGTCGGGCATTACCATTCCCCCCGCTAAAGGCCTATTTTACCACTGTTCAGCCATTGCATCAGCTATGCCAACAAGAGTTCTGCTCCTCTCTTTCCAGCGATCCGGATGAGGAGAGGCACGGTGAACTCTGGCATAGCGACCTTCAACGATATTAGTGGGCTGGAGCTTGGGAAGGTTTTTGAGCCATAGACAGGTTGCCTTGATCTCTCCATGCCCGAACATCCAAGGCTGAATGATCTGATCAGGCTTCCTGATTTTGGTTGAAATGACACTGATCGGGTTCTCAAGGGCAATCTTCTCAATCGGTGCATTGAGCAAAGTTCTGACAAACTCCAAAGCCTCTAACTGCTCCTTGCGCTTGTCCTTGAACCATCTAGCTCCTGAGACAGCTAGATGCTGGCAGGGAGGATGAGCAATCATCAGATCCCAACCAGCACTCAGAAGCTCCCTCACATCACACTGGAAATGGGGGCCTCCATCTTCAGTAGGAAGAAGGTCACAACTCCAGGCATCGTGACCTTTTTTTTTAAAGGCATTGCGAACAATGCCGGAGAATTCACAGGCGACTAGAACCTTCATTTCACAACGATTGTGAAGTTTCCAGCCCCATGACGATGACCAAAGCTGGTTGATGTGTTGCCCTGAAGAGTCATGCGTGAGATGTAATCGAGGATGATCGCACGCACTCGGGCTTCACTGAGCCCGCTTTGCTTGAACAGCTCATCGATCTGTTGCTGCTGAAGCAGCACTTTCTGGCTCAACATCTCAATATCCTGCTTCTGTGAAAGAGAAGAGAATTGGAGATCCCTCACCGCTTTTTCAAGTGCTTCTACTCGCTCCTCCAAGTCGTCTGGTGGAGGAGGAGGAGGTTCTTCTGCATCGGGAGGAAGAGCCCAATGGTTGTCAGGGCGCTTTGGCTGAAACCCCCAAGTGGTTACTGCGGGAACTTCATCCCCTGCCCCGCTGATAATGTCTACTACCTGTTGAGTAGCTTTGTAGATTACTGCATCAACCGCATACCTTCCGCCTTTGATGTCACAACCGTTCTGACCGGGGGGCTTGGTGAGCATTCCCCACTGCGAGTCGTGGGCATTTAAGTTCAAGGCAGCAAGGTGGGTGAAGCGGCAAGCGTCTTCATGCCGGTTGCGGTCAAGCAGCTCAGAGTGGGCTTGATCGGTTGCAATGACGATTCCAGCGTCGTTTGGGGTCTGGAGAGGGGGATCACAGGGAGGGTTTTCGTCAATCAGTCCATCACCGTCGTTGTCCTTGCCATCACCGCAGATTTCAAGGGGAGGAGGAGGCGAGTCAACAAGAGGGAGGTTGGCCATCTCAACATTGGAAAGCCACAACAGCACCGATTTTCCCTGTGCAAGTAAGCTCACCCCGATCGCATTCACTCCACCGGCTTCATTGTAGTGGGCAAAGCGGCAATCACCCTTCTCGACAAACCTTCTTTCTGGGGTCAGGACATGGCAGTCTGTTTCAGCCCCTTGACCAACCGTGAAGTTCCCTCGCTGGGTGTATTCGAAGATTTGTCGCTGAGGATCGGCATAGGTTTCAAAGGCAGGGATGATCCTTCCTGCCCCATCCACGTATCTGAAGCCTTGTGCTCCAGTTGGTTCTCCCGGCCCCCTGACAATCCTCAATTGTTTGTTGGAGTCGTAGATACAAGCGGCTAGTCCGAACGCGAGTCCTCTGTTGTGCCACTGCTGGCCGTCCCATTCATAAGCCACATCATCAGTATGGCCAGTGCCACAGATCCGAGGACTGCCGTCACAGGGAATACGCAGGCCCAGCAGATTCCCACCTGGAGGGAGTGTGATACTGCCCACGTCAGTGCCAATGTGAGAGCCCCAAATGAGGGAAGCAAATTGACCATTGGGGCAAGCTTCTGCATAGATTCCTCCCTTGATTTCTAGGCGGGTCGCTGCCTGAGTGTTGCCTACAATGGACAACAGCAGCAGAACAACCAGCACAAGAGTTTTAGCTTTATTCATTTATTCCTCTCCTGAGAAGTCTGAAAATTCGGTCTGAGCGTGACTTCTGGACTTGCTTGAACCAGAGGCTCTTTTTCAAATTGGCGACTGCCGCTCCATACTGCCCGAGTTCAATGCACCTGAGAGTGTTCTTGAACTTCAAGAGCTTGATGATACCCATATTAAAGCATAGGTTGACCAAGGCTCTCTGAACAGTTTCGGGCCTGAGTCTCCACCACGGCAGAAAACAGTCTAAGTCATGCTCAACAATTGCTATGTCGTTAAGGAAGAGGAATTCGATTTCTGAGGGAAGCAGGCCCCGATCGGTCAAGTTACGCCCGATGCCAATAGAGAGCTTCCCAACCGTATCTCTGTAAGGAAACTTTCTCTTCCCCTCATCCTCTTTAAGGTCTAAAAAGAGCTGAACTTTATCCATACCTGACAACCTCTATATCAGTGATGAGCTGGCCGCGATCCGTAAACTCCCTCACCATATTGTTTGTATGTTTCGAGCAGAAGAAGCCGACAAAGCTCTGACCTTGCCTGATTCGGTGAGTCAATCGGTGGGTAGCATGTAAGTCGCACATTTGGCAGCGTCGTCTGAAGCATAGCGAAGTAGGATTTCCCTCCGCTCCTTGGTCATTTCCAGAGGAAGAATCTCCAACCTTCTTGTCCTCCTGCTCAGGATTGCTATGACCGTCACAGCAACCCCAACAGCACACATTAACATCAAGCTTTTCATCTTTGCTACTCCTCAAGAATCGTGCCAACATTGAATACATGGGCCTGTTCCTAGCCTTTCTCTTTGCAATCTCCGGGCCATTGGAGGTTTCAGTCAGACCCCGATTTGCGCTTGCTCCAACAACCATTTCTGTGATCATCCGGGTCGCTAGAGACGAAAGCAATCGTGGACTCACGCTTACCATCAATGGCCCAGAGAAGCGTTCCCGGTTCTTCCAGCTTGAGGGAGAAGATAGCCCCTCGATTTTTGAGGACTTCTATCAGATCCGTCAGCCGGGGAAGTATGTCATCAACGTCCAGGTCAACCGTAGCGGAAAGAAGGATCTTCGTCATGAGGTTGAATTCTGTGCCTCAGGGCTTGAGGTTAAGTGCTTTTGATACATGGTTTCCATTTTCTTGTTATAGCGATTGTCACATTCCGGACAGTAATATTCCCATTGATTTATTGTGCTGAGCCAATGCATGGGTTTGTGATGAACCGGGCAATTGGGGCCGTCCATTATCTACCTTCAAGTGTTTCTAACAACAGCTCTCTAGCCTTCTCCATCCTGCCTTTTTGCCTTGCCCATGCTGCTCTTTCCAGTTCAAGGATCAGCCCTTTTACTGTGGTGAGATCGGTTGGGCGCAAAACTGAGGGTGATGATGAAGGTGATGACGATGAAGATGGTTCTGGCGCGGCAGACCGCGTAACATACATCCTACAAGTCTTGTCATGGGCAGGAGATTCTACATTGTGATTGACAACACAGGTGCAATACTTCACTTCATATCCGCCCATACTCTCCCTCTCTTCCCTTCAGAATCGATGCTCAACAGCCTACCATCAGGCAAAGCCATCTGTTTGATCTCCTGCTCCATTTCAAATTTCAACACCGCATCCAAAGCATCAGCCTCCCCTTCCGGCACTTCACAAAAAATCTCATCATGGATGAAGAGCCTGAAGTATTTGGCGAATTCGGGGTGCTTGTTCCACACTCTCTGAGCAGCAGTCGTCTTGATAAACCTTGCAGTGCTCTGAGGAAGCCAAGCGACCAAGGCCTTGGCATCTTCTCCAAAATCCCACTCCCACCCCATTGGGGTCTTTTCCCACTTCACCACATCATAGAATCTATCCGCAGCCCCAAAAGGATTTTGAATGAAGCAGTTTCGTGCCTTGTAGCCCCAACCCTGATGCTCTGCTTTGAGAGGAGCCCCGCCAACTTCTGATGCCAGTGTCAAATGCCAGCGGGGGATTTCTGGAAACAGCTCATCATAGAACTTCATTACCCTGTTGATTTGACCTATAGGCAGCAGCACTCCTAATTCATTGAGCAGAATGACCTGAGCCATCGGAGCGGTTTCCTTGTAATTTCTACCGTGAGTGAGCTTCTTGTTTGTCTCCCTCGTGGGCTTGAAATTCTTCTTGATCTCCTTCAATGCTCCTGATAGTTGATCATCCGGCCAAGACTCTTGTGGAAGATCAGCAAACGTGATCTTCTTTTCGAGTTCATAAAGCGTATACGCGGTAAAAAAAGAGTGAATGTCAATCTTTGAAAGGCGAATATACCTTTCGGCCTTTGCAAAGAAACCGACAAGCACAGCTTCAATTCCTGAAAAGTCACGGGCAAGGAATATCTTTCCAGCAGGAGTGACAAACCAAGAACGGACCAGCTTTTGTAGATCGGTTGAGCCCCGTGGTATCTGATGGAGACTTGGAGCTGCCATCGAGAGCCTAAGCGTGCGCGGGTCATGCTTGAACGTGCCATGAATTCTCCCGGTGTGAGGGTTTACGGGTAAGCCGCCCTTCAAATAGAGATTGGGCAGATCAGAAGGGGATATCGTCATCAGCCTCAATACTCCCTTTTGTAATAGGTTGTGAGCTGTGGTAAGGCGAGTAGTCCTTTGGCCCTTCAACCTCTCGATATTGAGCCCTCCTCCATTCCTCATGCCACTTCTGTTCAGGGCTCAAGGTCACAGGAGGCTGATCAGTCAGTCTGCCAACATAAGTGCCCTGAAGCTTGTCCAGTTCTCTGTAGTCAAGCACAAGTTTGAAGATCGGATCTTCCAAGTGACGCAGGGAATAGAGTCTGATGGCATTCTCATCCATCGGAAACACTCTTTCCCCTTTCTGCCTGTTGAATCGGCTGATCAATCTGTAACCTTTGAACTTCGCATATCGGAGAAGACCAACGTGAGAAGGTTTGAAGTCAAGCGGCTGGACGTAGCCCTTAATAGGAATGACTCTTGAACAAAGCTCTCCAAGAGCAACTTCTCCTTCAGCGTTTCCGACTTTGAAACAGGGGTGTTTAGCATTAACTCTAACTTTGCCACACTCTGAGCAATACTTTTCAGATCCTTCAAGACTGATTTCCTGTAGGCCTTCACGGAACTTTTTGAAAATCTTTGTCGGCCTTGCGCCTTCTGCTGCTTCATTCAACCTCACCTTCACTTCTTCTTTCAGGCCCATAAGTTTGAGAGCCGCTTCCTTCCTCGCTTCAAGGTCAATCGGCATTCCTTGAGAAGTCATATACAACAATATGGGGTTGAGCATGAAGATGTGATCGTAGTAGACATTCCACATGCCATGTTCCTCTAGCAGCTCCTTACACCGATACCAACCTTCAATCTGCACTGCCGCGTCGATCCCATTATAGAGAGCCGGTTGAGAACCTGATAGGTGCTTCCAAGCAGCTTGGCGAGGGACCAGATAAGGGGCCATATGCTCAAGACTCTTGGGCAAGGAGGATTGCAACACATGCCACGCTTCCTGGAGATCAGCAACCTGACCATCAATCCGAACATTGTGCGCGGTTATACGGGGCACGTCGAAGTGACGGTAGCAGAAGATCCACACTGTATCGAGAGAGAAAAGGTAGTTGATTACATCCAGATAGGCGACGTTCCAAGGAATGGAGAGCACTTGAGTCTTGCCATTCCAGATGTAAGCGAACCCTATACGGTAGATCGGTCCTGCCTGATAGCCCAAGTTGATATCAGTTTCATCCTCTGCATCGCTTTTGTCAGGGGTTTCAATGTCTGCTGAGCAGGGGAGTTCGGGCAGGCGAAGGCGACGAAGAGCATAGATTTTTGCCCACTCCATTGCCGCATGAGGACTGATATCAAGACTATAGTCACGTTCGATTGGTTCCCAGCCCTTATCTGCAACCTCAACAGCATGGCGCAAGTCATAGATAAACGCTGATTCCCAATTCGAATTCCCCCTCAAAATAAAGGAAGGATGGACAGTGGGAATCACAAAGGCCTGATACTTGTCGCTCCACCATACATAGCCCCTTTTGCTCAAGACTCCCTCAAGCCCGAGTGTGGCGAAGAGAGGAGCATTTCCCATTGCCAGAATCACTTTTGTTTCAGGTTTGGTGACAAGTGGCTCCCAATACTGCCGACAGTGCTCAATGGCTTCTTGTGGAGGAGGAGTGTTCTGAGGGGGTCTGCACCACACAGCGTTAAGGATTTGGAATTGATCCCTCTTGAACCCGGCTCGTTCGATCATCCTCCCTAGTCTGAGCCCAGCAGCCCCGATGAAGGGTCTGGAGTGCTTGGCCTCAGCTTCCCCCAAAGCCTCCCCAAGTAAAGTCACCCCAAGCTGGGGAAAGCCTTCAGGGGCCATAAACCCCTCTCCGGTCAGATTAAGGGGACAACCATTGCAGGATGGGGGATGTGGAGTCACTAGAACTTTCGGCCATGCTTTGGCGGTCGGGTTTTGTTGAAAGCCATCTTCTCGATTACTCTGGCCTCAATATCAATCTCCAAAGCCTCAGCTACGTTGATCGTGCGAATGACGATGTCTGCAAGCTCTGAGCCAAGACCCTCAGGCTTACCTTCACCGTTAAGCCCGCTATACCAGACCATCTTTGGCCCATCCCCACTACGGACAGTCTCATAAGCCTCTGCAATCTCAGTGACGATCAAGAGGAGTTTGGAGCCCAGATTTTCAACCGTCGCGTCCTCAAAGCCCTTCTCACGCGATGTAACAAGACTCTCTTTTGCAAGTTCTTTCAGTGTGTTATTCAATTGGCCTCTTCCAGTTAAATCCTTCCCTTGTTATTCTTCCGGTGGGGTCATTGATATCGACCCCATTTGCCTCAAACCACGCATCCCTCAGCCTCACGGTCAGTTCAGCCTCAGGCCAGAGAGGTTCACAGCTCAATGCAATGCCTGGATTGCCTTCCAGTGTCGTGCTGTCATCAATCATCACACCCATGCCATGCCTGACTCGAATGGCAAAGTGATCGTTGTAGCCGATACGACAACCGCTGATCCTGAGGGTTGTGATACTGTTCTGAGCCTCTTTCCCCATGCCAATGATATTGATGCCGGTGTTGCATTGGCTGATCACACAATCTCTGATCGCGACATTGACCCCGAAGTTGACGTAGATACCGTCTCCACAGCCCATGATGTTCAAGCCCTGAAGCCTGATGTTGCCGCCACTGATCACAATACCCTTTTGAGCTTTGTGAGTGCCAATGATGAATAGATCCTCCAGCTTCAGCATCATTGGATACTTCAGTTCGTAGTTACCTCCAGCACAAGTCTGGAGAACGATCAATGGCCCGGTGTAAGGGTTGTTTGGGATTAAATAGGTTCTGCCTCCCGTGCCTCTCAGTGTAGCGGTGTCCCTGAGCACAAGAGGAGCTTGAAACCCTATATACCCTGGAGGGAGAGTTTCACCATTGTAGGCTCGTTCGATAATCCATTTATTTGGCCCCTCTGGAATGGGAGGAGGGGGCCAGATCGCGACACTTCCCCCAAACAGCGTTGGAAGGAAGGGGAGTGAAGGGTCAGCAATTACAGGGTTCTGGGGCCGAATGTCTGGATGGCCCGGAGGTAGCCAATTACCGTCTTGACAGACCCAACCAATAGCGGGAGCAGGGGTGAGGCAGCTCATTGCCCAAAAACCTTATAAAACTTTTTGGTTGTTTCAATGATCTGAGCCGCTTCTCCGTCCTGAGCTATGAACACGTCAATCCTCTTGCCCTCATATCTGAATTCAACCTTCTCTTTGTAGTTGGAAGACTTCTCATATTCCGCTCCTCCCAAGTCAGTAAAAGGCCCAAACATGCCTGACAGCCATTCTATCAATTCCTTAGGCCTGTGAGGGTTTCCATTGTCCATTGGAAGGAAGTAGAGATCCAGATCCTTATCACTCTCCCCTTTGTTAAGAACCGAACCCCCGAGAGCGATGTGATAGTTGAAGGAACGGCTTCCTAGTTGAAGTTGGGTAATTAATTCACGAGCCTCTACCAGAGTCCAAACTTTCATTGACAGCCTCTCCCTTGTGGAAGTTGAGTCTTGGGCACAACTTGGGTATTTACGGTGTGATAAGAAGCATTCCTTGTGACATAGATACACACACTCCCTGCGTCGATTACGTCAAACCGCAAAGGGTCATAAAAATTGCCAGCACTGAAAACATAAGGCATTTCAAAGATCATCCAAGAGATTGTTTGACCCTTCTCTTTCCTGACTTCAAGCTCCTGAACTTTAACAATCACAGACAATGACCAGAAGATCAATCCCATGACCACAATATAGGCAAGAAATAGCTTAATGGCTTGTTTAACCAAGTGTCACCAGCATGGATGGAAAAGGAGCTGGATCTGGTGCTCCTTTGAATGTAAGTCTTCCTCGAATGAACTCAATATGTCTGACCCAAGAGTGCCAATTGTGGGCTCCTTGGTGCCAGATAGAATTGTGCCAAATACCTGTGTCGGTTCGGGCAGGGAGAAGCATCACTCCCGAAGCTCCGTTTTCCACAGTCTCCCAAACGGCCTTATTCACAAAATCCACCTGTCCCGGTATATATACCGATGTGTGAAAGCCTCTCTTCTCACAGCGTTTCTTGGTGCAGACCTTTTTGCAGGGTTGTTCGGGTTCACCATAGGGAGGATTGAGCCAGAACCTAACACCTTCCTTTGGGTAGTTTGAATGGCCCTGATAGACAACATGAGTCCAAGGATCAGGAGTCAAGCAATCCTCTCTCCAAGGGCTCCCCGGCCCCCACCATATACCTGTTTTGTAGTTACTCTCATCAGCAGCTACATCAACATTGAAACCTTCTGGATGGAATTCCTTCTCAACCCTTAGAAACAAGTCATCAGGAGTCTCCCAATTGTTCTTGACTCCGGTAGAGAACATGAGATCGGTGTTCATCTGACCCCCAAAATGACTTCTTTATAGCCTTGTATTGCCATAAGAGCAGTGAAAATAGCAAGTGCTATGCACATTATTAGCATTGCAATAGCAATCATAAAGTCAGTTAGTCTGTCCATTGATCCTCCTCAATTGAAAGTAAGTCGCCCCGATTTTCTCTGCAACGACTCGGGGCCACATCGCTTCGTCTGGGAAAGGAGGTAAACCAGACTCAGGGGCAGAACTTAATCCTTACCATTCAGGATAAGAAGAATGAGAAGGATCGTGATCACAATCCCGATAAAGTGCTTATCGAGAAAGGTTAGAATCTCAGTCATCTCTTACTTCCTTACTAAGACCTTTGTCCCTCTAACCAGCTTCCTATTTGTGCTTGTCGATTGGACAAAGAGATCAAAGTTGGCATGATTGCCGGGATCAACAGTTGCTTCGGCTCCGTAAGGGAAACCCAGCATGGAGCGGAGAGCATTGCCTCCATAAACCACTCCGGCATCCTTTTCCATGATCAACAGCTCTTTCCCGGTCTGAACCTTTTCCTTCTTAGTGAGCTGATAAAAGGCCTTGCCTGTGCGATAGGGTTCGCCTGTGGTCCCTTCGACAAAGGTCTTGATATCCATCTCCATCTGAACCTGCTTGGGTCGAGTGAACCTGCGGGTCACATCGCTCAGTTTGTCCTTCAAATCCTGGGGCTTGAGGCCACTGAGATCGGTTTTGACGTAGAAGCTCTGAACCTGAGACTGACCCCTTGATCGAGCTTGATAGTAGCCGCCGAAGCCCTGACTTGTGGCAACAACTGTTTCTCCCAAGCCCCTCTTGGAACCTTCCCACTCTCGAATGTTACCGGCAGGAACCCCAATCTGTTCGGCGTAGCGTCTATTTCCTGGGGGCATTTGAAAGACAAAACTCCAGTTACCGAGAGACTGACACTCGGCGATGGTTCTAGGAAGTTGGTCTTTATTCATTGCACTAGACGCATTTTCCTGACCATCAGTGAGCACAATCACCATGAAGCTTTCATCTCCACCTGTGCTCTGAAGCTTCAACCTTTTTACAGCTTCTAAGACAGCATTAGCAAGGGCAGTGTAGCCGTCTGGATTGTAGGCAAATGCTGGCACACTGTTGACTGGAATATTGGCATATTCAAGTTGAGAAAAGTCAGCAAAGGTCAGGAGAGTGACAAAGGTGTCCTGATTGTAGAATGCTGATTCTGTCTTGAGCCCTGAGATCAGGCTTGCAAACTGCTGAGGGATCTCATGCTTCAGGTGGCCCATCGATCCAGAGCGATCAATCACGAAAGCAATCCGGTTGACTGGACTGGATTTTGGTGCTGTTGCTCTTGGAGGGAGAAAAGAGGGACGAGGAATTTGCTCAGCCAACCCTGTGAAGTGATGAGCTACAGACTTTCGCCGACTCCTGGGTTTCGGTGCCCTTCGCTCCTCTTCACATGCTCTGCACCGACGCTTACGATCAACTGCACCATAAGGGTTACACACATGAGTTCTAGGCATTCAATTTCTCCTTTCAAATTCTGTTGCAAAACATTGGCCAAGGGTGTTTCATGACGGGAAACACGACAACCCTGTCCACAGACTCTCTCTGGGCACCATGCCCTTGGCCAACTCTGATTGGCCCCTCCACTTTTCTCTTCTCAAGGGTTGCTTTCCAAGCCTGTTCATTTACTTGGTTAGAGAAGAGGCTCCCAGCGAGGGGCCAAACTTTTGAAAACGCTACCAAGGGACTTTACCCCAGCCAGCCATGTCTGAACTTGATTGCTTAGACTTACTTAACCAAGCCCCTTGGTATTCTCTTACTTGTTGACTGTCACGCCAATCTCGGCCAACTGTGCATCGATCTTGGCCCTGACTTCTGAACGAGACAACAGAGTCTCACGCTGGGCGAGAAGCTGCTTCTTCATCAACTCACGCTGATCAGCGGTCTGGACTTCGATAGCCCGATCAATTCGCCGGTTCACGTCATCCAACCATTCCGGTGTGGCAAGGCTCCGGCGAGTAAACTCATTCCGCAAGCCCTGTGCCTGGAGAGAGAGTGAAAGCAACTCCTCGATATCCGTTGTAGCCTCTGCATTGAAACGCTTCAACTCATTCAACATTGTCAACTGCTCCTTCGCTTTTTGGTGATTGTTCTCCCGATGCTGTAGCCGTCGAGCCACTTGATACCTCCTCTATTTCCACATAATCAATCCGATGTGTTGGGTAGTAACGGAGCTTGTTTGAAGAGGTTTTAATAGGCACCCCTACGGTTAGGATAGCAAAAACCTCGCTTGCAATCTGTTCATCAGTTCCCTCGATTGGAAACTTAATGCTGCTATTGCTCCAATTGCCTTTGACAGTTACGTTGATCTTAGACAACCTGAAGCTCCCTCAGAATTCTCATGCTCTTTGTCCTCTCCAGCACTTGATCAATTGTAACAAGCTCAGTGGCTAGAATCTCATCCAGCAACCCATACCTTCCAACCCTCATCGTCTGAACCAGATTGGGAAGAGAGTAATAGTCAGCCCCCTGTCGAAGATCAAACCCCTGCACATCAATGTTGGCCCTCTTACAGCTCATCTGAAACTGTTCGATCCATCCAGTGCTCATCGGATGCCCGTCTTCCTTGGTCCTATACCAATAGACGGTTGGCTCGTTGCCATTGAATTTGACATACCGCTGATACTCGTTTGCGAACGAAGGGATTGTGTTCTCGGCTCCGTCACTCACAAGTGCTATTCCATCGATCAGGATCTTTCGATCAATGATATTTGCAAGGCCTGTGCCTAGAGATGTTGCTCCATTGGCCCTGATTCCCCGAGTCAGTTTCTTGATCTCCTCAAGGCTTTTCCCTGTGACGTTGAAATACTGAGGAGACGTGTCCTCGAATACAAGATGCACTTCACCCTTCACAAGCCTTGAAAGAGCCGCACAAGCCTCTCGTGCCAGCTCGATTGATTCTGTCATTGAGGTTGACTTGTCTCCCAGCACGAGCCAGTTGCCTTCAACCCCCTTCATCGTGTCAATCTGCTTCTCCTGGAGTTGACGAAGCTTCTGACCGATCTCAGAGCCCTCTTCAAACTGCTCTGCCGCCTTGGTTGCCTTGAAGGAAGAGGCTTTGGTGCCCTTCGTCACAGATTGGACAAGTTGAGACTCCAATGCTGCCCTTGCTGCTGGAATGTTCATCACTCCAGCCTTCTCCAAGCTCTTCATGTTGTTGATCAACTCAGCACTCGACATACGCTGAATGACCGCGACCATGATATCGGGCTCCTTGAACCTTTCTCCCAAAGTTGCCCTGAGCTGGAGATAGGGAAGCTTCCACTTCATGATCAACCCAGCCGCTTCAACTGCCGAGGCAATCTTCAATCGGGCCAGAGCGGCTTTTTGAGGAGTGAGACGCTTTCCGAAAAGCTGTTCATTCACATAATCAGCCGGTTTGATGTGGAACTTGGCATACAGCTCCAATAAGGACGGTGTATGTCGAGTGGCCACACGCTCAAACTCTCTTGAATTCGCCTCATAGTCCCTCAAATACCTCTCAACCAGCCTGCGAAGAGTCCTCTGTGGCACCTTCAGTTCCCTGGAGTAGCGAAGAGCCTTTGCAAAAGAGCGAGGGTCAAGATCAGCCAACAGACCGAGAGCGTTCTCTTGATAAATCTCATCTGTAGTGCCAGCAAGTGACAGGAGAGGGAGAGCTTGTTTGGCGTCACGAATCTCACCCTTGAAGTGATTCCAAGTGGCAAGGTGGGCAAAGAAGTCAGGCTCCCGAGTAGATGCTTCTAGGCCTACTTGATTGTAGTCAGAGAGGTTTCCATGCGGGCTCTTGACCAGCTCGGAGATGATCTGCTGCTTTGAGAGAGACTTCAGCTCGGAAGGTGAAAAAGTCTTGGCTTGGACCTTGACCTTTGCCTGCTTTACCGGAGTGTTTACGTTGAAGCCTGTAGACTTACGAGGAATCCTTGCCATGCCTGCCTCCTTTGCAAACAGTTTGCCAAACATGAAATTGAGAGAAATTCTCGGAAATTCTGAATGCTTGATCATCCCTTTCGGGTTAATGATCGCTCTTCAAGCGATTGCCTTACCATTTGGCTATGTTGAGTGACCTCAACAATCGGAATCGAACCGATAAAAGGGGTTTCCCCCCATGTAGGCATCCAAGTGTCCGAGAAACTGAATGCTGGCGATGATATTAACGACCTTCACTCTTATCAGTGGGACGGTCAGGCACGGACCAGCAAATAAATTGACGGAGATTCTAGAAGCTCTTTTAACGTCCCTCAAGATGAGGATCGACCCCTCAGAATTTTGTAGGTGGGGTCGGCTGGCGTCTAACCAGCACCTAACGGCTCCAATAGCATGAAAGCTTCTACGTATCCGTCAAACCGAAGGCAGCTATCAGGTTATGAACCTTGCGTGCCTCATAAAAGGAAGCACTTATAGCTGCGAAAAATTTGGGTGAGGATTCGAAGAGCCGCTTTGTGATGGCTAGGAGGACTTACCCGCCCTCCCAGCCCCTCAACCTTCAAATTGAAGGCTCAGGGATTGGTTGGCGGGTTGTCCCTCATTGGTTTTTGAGACTAATGAGATACATGTAAGCTTTTCAGTGCTCACCCAAGTTGTAAAGAGCTGGAGCGACCTATGGGTTTCGAACCCATCCCGCAGGGCTTGGAAGGCCCGCTACTACCGAATATACGAAAGTCGCTCGAAAAATTGCTGAGGTAGGTTGCCCTACCCCAGACTTCACTAACTTCTAAAGCAATCAGCGTGCCAACTGAGTCTTCCCGTGATAGCACTTACCTTTTGCTGTGCAGGCCCCCGTTCGGGTGTGCCTTACCTTACCTTTGATCTTCGCCTTGTCTACGGAAGTGAATTTTTCGACCTTCCGCCAAGCTTTCTTTCCCATGTGTCACCTCCTAGTGAACTAAAGCATGGGATACCTCCTTGTTAGACATATGCGTTGACCTTTCAAAAATTGTTCCTGAGGATTCGCTTAGCTGTCCCCTTGCGGGGTCAATGCCTGGATTTGAACCAGTAACATCACTGTTAGAAGCAGTGTGCTCTACCATTGAGCTACATGAAAGCTAGTCAGTGCTCAGGAAACATCAATTCTATAGCAATTAGCGTGCCAGAGTCCAATCGATCTCAGGCTGAGGCTTAGCATGGGCTGCATGCTGCTCAGGTGATTCGTTGTCTACGCAGCGTTCACAGTTGTACCCCCCGACCGTGCACCAGACAGTTCCGGCGCCATCGTAGGAAGTGCTATTGATCTGACAGTCATCGCCGCCCGGCATGTCTGCCCCGTGTTCGTAGCAGACGCAATGCCGGGTGTTGTTGTCCCACGGGTCATCGCCACACCACCACGCATACATGCTCCACCAGACGCCAGTGGTACAGCCATCTTCGTTACAGACGACGCGCTCGGCTGGGGCTGTCCCCTCAACTGTTGCCGGGACAATCGCCGCAGAAGCAACGAACATCCCAACAACCATACACAGTGTCAATGTAATCTTTCGCCACATAGGTTACTCTCCCCTGTTAATGATAGGAGAGGAGACGTTACTCTCCTCTCTGTGATTAGTCTTTCAACCAAGTATTCTACTACTTGGTAATGGCACTGACAAACCCCTGAATTGAGGCTCGTGCCCAGAACCTCTTGCCGTCCTTTTCGATGAATGGCAATTTGGAGCCTGGATTTTCAGGATCGTCTGGAAAGTCTTCCCACTTCTCCGCGACACTGGACTTTGAATCCTTGTCATAAGCGGACCAATTGATCCGGCATCGGAATTCCCCTTCTGCGGTTGCCTTCACAAACTCCTCATACTGATCAGGAGTTGCAGGCTTGGCTTCGATCCCCTGTGAGTGCAGGTAATCGATGAACTGAGAAGCGTTACGGGTTTCTCCGGTGGGCTGCCCATTCTTGAACTTCCGATAGAGGGAAGCTGAAAGATGGGTCTGCTGCACCTGATAGTTGCTCTCGATCAGGGTGACGTTTTTCAGGATCGCCTTGAGAGAGGGGGTTGCGGGAGGCTGAGCATTAGTCCGCAAGTAGCGCCCCTGCTCATCCCGAGTCTGAATGTCTTCGAACTTCGGGGCTCGGGCTGTCATTTCTACATACCTGAGTCGTCCCTTCTCGTCCTTGACCTTGGCTTGGGGAGGAGGAGTATACTGCCCACCAAAATCATAGTCGTCCATAAAGGACGGATCTGGCACAAGCAGTTGATCGTTGGTTGGGTCTATCATTGTGGACATTAGTAAGTGTCTACCTCGTTAGAGTTGGTTGATTGTTTGGGTTTTCTTGACGCTTCATGACGCGAGAAATAGGCATGGAGGAGTGCTCCCTGTGTCTCCCGGTCGAATTTGGCAATAGCACGCTGTAATGCAATTCTTCTGCCGGTTTCCTTTGCGAATTGGTCGTTGACTGAACAGCAAGCCGTGGCCGCTGCTACAACATTTTCGCTCTGCCTTGGACCTTCAATTATATCGCAATGGGTCAGAGCATGAGCTTTAGCATCCCTTCCAACCCTGATCGTCCCTTCCTTGACTAAACGGTCATGACGGAAGTTGATCTTGAGAATTTTGCCATTTTTAAGTTGTGCAGCGATCACTTGCTTTGCTCCCCTACAACACTTGTTTTCATCTTGCCTCCTTATAGTGCGTTCAACTTCTGCCTGATAGCCTGCAATATGGATACCACATCGGCAGGATCTTGTTTGAGTATGACTTCGCAGCGTGCATTGCCAAGACCTTCCAGAGAGCCGTCCTTGTGGCGTCCTGTGTAGAGGACAGTCCTGTTGGTCCCTTCTGCCGGGATTTTGACTATGCGGAAGGTGTAGACAAAATACTTCGGGAGGTCTTTGGTAAGAGCCTGACCACAGACCTGAGGACCAATGACTCCTCTGATCCCCAAGCTTGCGGCAGTTTCAATTTCCCTCCCGCCTTGGCGATCCTTCTTCTCCAAGCCCACGACTTCCTCATGAGCCGTCCAGACTACGGGCACTGGAAGGAGTTGACTCTGCCATACCTTTTCCAGCAACCACCTTTGTCCTACAAAGTAATGTGTGCCGGAATTGGAGGGAATTTGGATACTTTTACCGTCTGCCTGGATTTTCAGTGAGGGAGCCGGTTCTCCCCCAACATTGAATCCTGCTGCTGCCTGCTGGCCCAGAGCATTGACAACCAGATCCCCACAACCTGACAGGCTTTCAAAAGCGATCAGACAATATTTCTGCGGGTCGAGTTGAACCCACTTGCCTTCAACCAGCTCCAAGCCCTGCACCGCATTGTCAATCCACATGAAGCGATCAGAATCCCGATACTGGATGATCTTGCACAGCCCCTCCCTTTCGAGCTTTCTCAGGATTGTGATCGTGCCTCCACGATCTGTTACATAGACCAAGGCAGGCTTCTCCTTGGAAGCCATTGCCTTGATCAACTTATAGAGCTGGGTTGTTTTCCCAGCGTTGGTTGCCCCGTAGAGAAGTAAATTTTCTCCGGGGTAGAGAAGAGGTTCAATCAGTTGTGACATTTGTAGGTTGTTTTGCGATTAGATGTTCCTTGTGAGCTTCGTTGACCACATCCCTGACGGTCATATCATTGGGGAGAGCACTGGAGTCGCTGTCTTCGTGGTAGATACCACGTTCCATGATAAAGGTCAGAGAGCGTAGGGCAATGGCTGCTTTGGGATCATTGGCTCTGACTCCAATTACTTCCAAAGCAATCTGAGCACCAAGCATTATATCGATGACTTCCTTGAGTTGTTCTTCGGTGAGAGCTTGATCAGACATCTGCTATAACCTCTGCTCCTAGATTCAATGCAATCGTTTCCTGTTGCTGCTCAATTGCCTCTTTTTCGATCATCTTAAGCTGATCAATAGTAAAACTGACCCCTCCTAATTTGTTTTCCTCCGCATTAGCATCTATTCCCACTGCAATTATTCGAAGGGCTAGGGCGGTTGTTTCATTACGACCCATACCTAATGCTTGGATTATTGGTATAACAGAGTCAGCCTTTTTAATTGCTACTCTCAGAGTCTTCTCACTTATTGAATTGCTCATCAAACTGATCCTTTTCGTTTTGGTGATGGGGTTCACGGTATTTATAGACTTGTAATGGAAAGCGTCGAGTGGTCGGATTCCAGCACATGGGTTTGAACACACAGGGCTTTCGGCTCTTGCTGAATTCATCACACTGGCTGAAATACTTCGGGAAGAGCTTGGAGATTTCCTCTTTCGGTCTACCCCTTTGCCTCCACGCTTCAATCTCTTCTTCTCTATGCAACACTTGGGCCAAGTGCTCGATTGCGAGATCACGCCTCAGCATTACAGGGGAAGTGGTAGGGAAGTGCTTTTCAACCTCCTGCCGATCCTTGATCAGAAGGTAGTTGATCCAGCCCTCGATTCCACCTTTGAATTCTGTTGTGGGAGTGCGGACCCAATTCCTGACCCACTTCGCGGACCATTGATCCGGCATCACACCTGGAATTCCTTCCTTACGATAGGCGTAGACGAGAGAGTGATAGAGCAGGCCTTCTTTTTTAAAGCCCTTGTAGAGCCCTTGGGCAAAGCAACCTGCAAGTCTCTCACCTAAAGCTTCTTCGGCACACAGGCCCGTTGCATGGAGCTGGACGTTATTGGTGTAGGTGAAAAGAGAATCGAGCCATGCGGTAGATTTGTCTTCGTAATACCAGAGGGTTTGATCGCTGTTGCGCCTCCACAAGCTGTCAGGACGGGCGTTATGGGTGAGCCAAGGGGCCAACAATTTGGGGTATTCAGTTTCGACACTGACCAGCGTGTAGTCTTTCTCAAGCCGGGGAAGGACAATTAGTTTGTAGCCAGTGAGAAGAGCTTGAGCTAAGAGTGCTTCATCCCCTCCTTTGAAAGTTTCAGTAGTAAAGGGTTTGTGAAGCTTGATGCAGGAAAGCTGTTCGGCCAGCAATCCTCCGAAGCGTAGTTCATCAGGGGTTTCCATCGGTGCAAGCCCTCGATCATCAAACTCATAGCCCAAGTAACGGGCTTGGGGGCAGGTTTGATCGAGAACGGTTCGGGAACGATCGGTGTATCTCAAATTTTACCTCTAAGGGCGTCGGTGAGAGCACGCAGCAATCTCGCCGCGTCGTGAACCCACTTCATATCGCCGCAGACGCAGTGATCGGAGGTGAATCCGGGTAACGCAGGACCGGGCCTAAATTCTGGGCACTCAAAGCCTACAGACCAGCAATCGGCGATGAGATTCTGAGCCTCTGCGATCAGCGCCGCCTTCTTGAACCATTCGGCTAGGCGGGCGGATAGCGTCTCGGCCTTGTCGTGCAGGATTGGCTGAGCCCTTCGCCAGCAGTCGCCGCACAACTCGGCGCCTTTCAACTCACCGTCCCAGCGATGCCCGCAACCGCTGCAGCGGTGTAGCGCCTCGGAGGGTGGCGTCTCGGTCTTGGCGATCTCCCCTACATGCGACTCGTTCAGCGGGTGACTGCTTCGGCAGGTTTCACACCACTGCGCCTCGGACACAACTTCGCTGGGGGCTTCAATATCACAGGGTTGGGGCTGCGCGGCCAATGCCTGCTCTAGTTCGTCAGCGGCTTTTGCCCAGATCTCTGATTGCACCCGTAACATTGCATCTCGGCAAGGGCCATAGTCGATTGGCCCAGCACCCGATCTAAACCTGTCTGCAATCACGCGCCACTTCGCGATCAACGCCCTGAGCGGTGATCCTCCCGCTGGCGCCTGGGACGTTGCGTGAAGGTGCGACTCCAAAAAACCAGCATCTTCTTGACTGAGCCACAACCCGCAACGGTTGTCTATTGCGCCTTGCAGTCGTTTGACAACCGCTGTCAATGGCGTGGCCCCCTCGGGGGTCGGCTGATCCGGCTTACCTGTCATCGCGGCCTGCTTTCTCGCGGATTTGACGTTCGCGTTCCATAACAGCGAGGGCATAGAAAAAGCCGTTGACGAACGCGGTGCGTGTATAAAAGCCCTGTTGCGTTAGAGCCTTCAACGGTGCGGCGTCCATACGATCCATGACGCGATCCCACATACGCGCGATGCGCTGCTCTACCTGCTTGCTCATGCTCCTGCCTCCGTTGAGTCCCCTGAGATATGTTTCCAATGCGTTGGCACGTAGTAGGCATATATTCCGCGGCCGTTGATCCACCACAGCCCGCCTTGGCGCTTCATCTGCTGATGATTGCGTTCACCGCGCTCATCGTGGATCTTTGTCTCAACCAAGACGCCGTCCGGTGCTGTGTCGATTAGTTGCCAGTCGCTCATGGTGCCTCCGTCGAGTCCGTGGGACGGGTCGCCTTCACACACCACGCCACATCAAACGCTGCCATCGCCTGCTCTGGTGAATCGCCCCAGCCTGTCACACCCACGGCAATGTCTCGTCCGTAGAGTGCGCACCAAGCATTACCGTCCTGAAATAGCTCGGGCTTGTAGATGGCCGATGGCGTATTCAGCTTCCTGGCGCGGTTCAGTTCCTCGACTGCTGCTTCCTGTCGGATACCGGCGCCCGCGGTGATGTAATCCAGTTGGTCGATGTAGCTTCGATCGCTCATTTCGGTGTCACCTTGTCTATTGAGTCCGTGGGACGGGTGAGGGCGCGAGCGTTGGCGCAGTAGTCGTCATGACCATCGGCCATGCCTGCAATCACAGCACACCAGCACAGTGAGCCGTCAGGCAATGCGCTGCCAGTCATCTTCAGCGCCTCCCGCAGGGCGTCTCGTTCCTCACGAAGTCGTGTCAATGTTTTGCGAACGTCGTACTGATCTGCTTGGATTTCGTCCATGCTCTCGCTGTCCTGCCGATACGCTTGGATCAAGCTGACGACTTGGCCCGTGTCGGTAAGCGTGTCTGCTGCGGCTTTAATCAGAGCGTCTCGTTCCTGCTCGGCCTGCTCAACGGCGTGTTCTAACCCGGCGATCCCTCGCGCATACAGATCCACTTGCCCTTGGAGGCGTCGGAGTGCCTCCTGTAATCCTTCGATGGTATTCAGGCGAAGCCATTCTTGACAGTTGGCGCACGGACAAGAGTCGCCTTCGGGCCACGTGTCTGTGCCACAGTCGTTGCCAGTAACGCGACACAAAATACGCGAGGGCTGGAGTCGCCGCCCGTCTGTCACGAAGCTGGTGCTGCCCTTATGGCTGGCCCAACCGCATTGAGGACACTTCTTATCCCACTTCATGTTTGGCTCACTAGCCTCTTCGTTCGCTTTTGTCATGTTCAATCCATCCCATAGAAGGTTTCTTCTGGCCTGATGCATGGTGTGTCTGCTGCCAGCCATCATCAGTATCAGGAACTATCAGTGTCAATGCCTGTCTACCTGCACGATCCATGCCTCTTGCCTTGAGCCGTTCCTTGAGCCGTTCCTCCCGCTCGTCCAGCTTCTTGGCCAGTCTCTTTCTCTGCCGTGCGAAAAAAAGATCCAGTTCTCTCTTGTCTCTCAGGTTCATCCCTAAATCGCCTTCTTCGTAGTCTGCCAAGGGGTCAGAATTTCCGGCTTCTTGTCAGTCAATTTCAACCCTTTGATTGCTTCCTCATGAGACTGCAACCAACTCCAGGGCTCCAGCGGTGAACGCTCATTCGAGTAATCCACCAACTGTCCTTCCTCTACAATCAGATCGCATTCGGTAAAGAAGCTGTCTCTTACGTAGGTCCAGCCTGTTTTATCCATTCATCACTTTCTCAGTCAGTTTTTCTTTCAGTTTTCTATTCTCTTCCTTGAGCATCGCATTGTCTGTTTCGAGCTGCTTGTATTGGTCATACAGCTCATCGTGATGTTGCATGAAGTCCCTGACTTGTTCCCACAATGATCTGATATCCGGCCCACATTCACAAGGCATATCCGGCCCTCATTCACAAGGCATTATCCATTCCTCCTCTTAAGTGACAACGATAACCTCTCCCAGCTTCCCAAGCTGTCGCGCCTTCTTTACTGTCCAACAGCCCCCTGACTTGACATGCTCACTTGTGCCACAGTGGTAGCAGTAGTCAAACCGCATTCCGGTATAGCCATCGTGCAACTTTTTTACAGTGATACAAACTACCTTGTCACTGTCCCGCGCAATCTTTACATTTCGCGCTTTGTAGCCTCCAGCCCATGTGAGCGTCTTTGGAAGGTGCTCAACAAACTCTAGGCCAAGCGACTTTGCTTCTTCAACCGCCCAAACGTCAATCCCGCCAAGATGACAGCCTCCACTAATGACGACATCACCCGGCTTGAGCAGCGATCGAATGATAGCCCTAGCCTTTGCTTCAGTCTCGGGCGTGAACTTTGCACCTTCAGAACCGACAATACCTATACGCATATGCTTCACCGTTCCAACTGACTGAGCAACAGTCCCGCATCCGTGCAGACCTTTTGGTCGAGGGTGAGATGGAGTGTGGGTTCTACTCCTTCAATATGCAACACGACAACACAACGCGGCTTCCCACCACTGCGTGAATACTGAAGTGTCCCCTCCACGCTGCGAATGTGATATGGCTGGCCGGGAAACCACGTCCAGCTCATTGCCTGTGCAATCACCAACAGACCGATAATGACTGACTTCATCGGTTCCTCCTCTTCGCATTCCTGATCTCCTGCTTCCACAGTTCAGTAAGGGCCTGCCATTTTCGGGATTGGTCAGAGCCAAATACTGTGCCGAGAGTAAATCCAAGGTGCATTACCCGCTCAGTTGATTCTCCTGGATGAATCAAGTTTCTGCGCGTGCAGGCCCTGTTGTAATTTCCTCCATCAGGAGTCTGCTGTTCAAGCTGGCCCAAAATACAATGGCAAGGCTGAGAAAGATCCAGTGTCTCTGGATTGATCCGCCAAAACCAGTTTGGATCAGTCACGTTCAGATACGCAACTCCAGCCTTTACTGCCGCTTTCATCGCTAATGTCGCTTTCATCTGGCACTCCTTTTGCTATGCTTGAAATTCATCCTACCTGCGCTGAGGCTGAGCATCCTGACTGCTCAACTGCAATTCCCGTTCCAATGCCCAGCCTATGCCTGAACCCACATTACCTATACTCCCTATTGCTGAACTTCTGTCCGGTAAAGAGCCCCCTGTCAGTTGGCTCGTCAATAATCTCCTCCCCCGTGGCTCCCTGATTGCCCTTGCTGGAGAACCTGGAGCTGGAAAGAGCTTCGTCTCCTACACCCTCAGCCTTTGTCTTGCGAGTGGGGTTGACTTTCTGGGTTTCGGAATCGAAAGTCCGGCGAAAGTCCTCTACTTCGATCAAGAGAACTCCCGGCCCGATACGACTCAATACCTGCGATGGTCATGGATAGGGCTAAATCGCCCCACGTTGCCCCAGATTGAGTCAAACCTTGCCATCGCTCACTTTGCCCTAGGCACTCATGATTGGCTCTCCAAGGCCCAATCCTATGTCCTGAGTGTCAAGCCTGAACTCATCATTATTGACACCGCAACCCCAGCCCTTGCCATTGACGATGAAAACGACAACGGAGAGGCAGCAAAGGCAATCGGAAAGCTGAGAACCCTTCAAGGCCTCCTCTCTCCCTCGCCTGCCATCATCGTTCTCAAGCATGCCAAGGTCAAATCGGAAGACGGTGCCTATACTCTCAGAGGGGCCAAGGCTTGGGAGGGTCAGGTTGATGGAATTATCTACCAGATCCGCTCAGCCGGTAATCCCCGCCTGGATGGGCTCCGTTCAACCTCCCTAGTGCCTGCCAAAACCCGCGCCTTTGGCCTCCGCGATACGGTCAAAATCAACCCCGAATGGACCGAAGAACGGGCCGGTTTGAGACTGTCCAGAAAATGAGAATTCGGGCCAAAAGTATTATTCCGGTGATTTGGGGGGTGTCGAATACTTTTTTTACTCCAAGTCTTTTATGTTCAACAACTTGCCCCGCCAAAAGCCCCCAAAAAGTATTAACCACTCTTATACTAAGAAGAGAGAAGAATACTTTTTGGGTTTGATCTGGCTTCTACCTACCCGACCTTCCTCAATGCAACCCTTTCCTTAGCTCTCTTGTATCGGCAGTCAGGGTTGTCGCATTCCCAACTGATGACCTGAGCAACCTCCTTGTAAGCTCGACCGTGGAATATTACCCGAAGAGGGATCATATGACCCCTCTCCTTGCACAATGGACAGAACGGACGAGTCTCGACCGGGAGCACAGTTCTTAGACCCCCTGGATGGTTGGAGTGGGGATCTCTGGCTCAGTCAAAAGGCCAAACGAAACCGCCATTGCCAGATCCAACTCCTTCCTGATGTCACCAAACACATACATGTTGGCGACTCCTGCAAGGTTGAGTGACCAGAAAGCTTTCTGCTCCCTTTCACTGAGAGATTCAAGGAAAGCAACAAACCGATTGCCTACATCCTTGAGCCTGTTCCCACTTTCATCATTGGGAAGATTCACTCCTCCCTCATGCAGACTCTTGAAAACGTCTGTAACGTGAAAGTTCTTCTTTTCGTTGCTCATGTTTCATTTCCTCCTGAAGTAGATCAGCAGCATCAACCCCGCCTTTGCCAAGAATCGCCATCCAGAATTCGGCCTCGCGCTTCTCAAAATCGGCCCTGTGTTGCTGCCTCTCACGGTTGACAATTTCCCAACTATCCTTGCTTGCCTGCCCAGACCAGAAATCCAGCCTCTCTCGACTGAGAGGTTTATGATCGGTCTGCCTGAGTCTTCGTCTTGCTCCCATAGCTCCTCCGATTGGCCATTTCAAGCAGAGAATTTTTGGCTTGCGGTTCTGGAATCAGACCCGCCTTCTCATACTCTCGAATGACCTTGATTGCACACAACCGGCACAACTGCCCGTGCCCGACCTGATCCTTCTCATGCACGTAGTTGCCAACATGCTCAAGCTGGCACCAATCGCAGACTTGTTTATAGATCCCTTCCAACTTTAATCCTTCCCTTTGATGACTAGCAGAGCTGGGTCGAGTGTAGCTCCTCTTTTGTTTGCTTCTTCTCCCTCAGTTCCAATTTGCGTTTCGAGGTTGTGCCATTGTCGTAAAGCTTCACCGTGCTCCCACACATTGGCAAGTGTCTCAACAGCAGCGCCATACATGAATCCGGTAATCCCATCTGTGTCAGCTTTATGACTAGTTGAATGTGCTATCTCCTCAAGCTTCTTACCCTTGGCCATTTCATGCTCCATCAAATCGGCCCACTGTGTCGCATAGGTAATTACTCTATGTCCATATGGTTCACTTGGTGGATTGGAATCGTTCAATTTCTTCCATTTTGGTGTCGCGGATCTTCATTTTACTTCCCTGCCTTTCCAAACAGCTTGGCAATCTGCTGCCTTTGAACTGCCAATTGATGTTCCCTCTTCGCTGCGTTTGTTGAAGCTGGTTGACCACAGTAGGTGCAGCGGAACTCACCCACCTTTTTCATCTCATTGTGGAAAACGGTCTGACCACAAGATGTGCAATGAAGTTTTTGAGCCATCGTTTAACCCTCAAAATCCATTCTTGTTTTGAGCCTAGGATCAAGAACACTAATAGACAACCCAACATCATGCGGGTTAACTACTCCTAAAATCCTCAAAGCTGCCTTGAGATTTGCTCGTGCTGGATGACCAAGAGGCAGAAAAGACTGAGCATAGTAGATCTCTCTCGCTACCTGCTCAAGTTCCCTAGCCTGCTCCTCTAGTTTTTTGATCAACCTTAGGCCTCAGGAACCTTCCCCTTGAACAGCTTTTCAAAATCAGGATCGGCTTTGCTGTCAAGGCTCCCGCCTGCCCCGATGGATGCCAGCCTGCCAACAATATACATGCCAACCAGCTCGATTGCCTTTCCGAGTGTTGACAGTTCCCCGAGCATTTCTGCCAGCTCTGGCCCGCTCATGGCATTGAGCTTTTCCTTGAGTCTGTTGGGATCGCTCATATCCAGTTCAATCAGTTTCATTACTCACACCCCTCTCTAAGTTCTTTTGCTTCCTGCACTACAACGGCACCTGAGAGCCCTCTGAGAGCCCCTGACACGGTTGTTGCCGAGTGCTTCAATGTTAGATCAGCACTCCATTTCAACTCGACATTCCACCAACCCTGCCTATCCAGGGACAATTTGACGTTCGGCAATTTTTCTATACTCCTCTATGACTTTGAGACTTCTTTCTACAAGAGCAATCAGCTCATTGTTCTGACTCTCCAATGCTTTGAGATAATCGTATTCCTGTTTGCTGATTACAACATTCACAGACTGATCTCCTTCATTGGGCCTGTGAGCCTTACCTTACACGTTGCACTGGCGTATTGACGGAGAATTTCAAGAGCAGCCTTCAGGTCTTCCAATGCATCCCCGTAGTCAATACCTCCCAATACGAACTCTCCGTTTATGTCGAATTCCAGCTTGGTTGCTTCTTGAATCTGATGTGTTTTTGCCATTAAAGATCCTCCACAAATCGAGCGAGATCGAGTGCCAGCTTTGCCTGTTCCTTAAATTGCTCTCTCAAGCTATTGAACACGATGGAACGGGGCTGGACACCTCCCGCCTGTCTGAACTCCTCAGCCGCAATCCTAAGGCACTGTGCGATGAAAATCTGGTGCTTTTTGATCTCTTCCATTATTGAGCCTCCAACCTTTTTGTGAGCTGTGCGATCTCTCGCTTGCTCACTCCCCTGCGACAGGCAGCTTTGGCGATCTTCTGCCCGGTTGAGAGCTTGTCGTGTTCCGCCTGCCTGACTGCTGCCTGTTCCTTGCGGATCTGTTTCCTGATGTGCATTTATTTGACTGTCACCTTTCCCACCGTGTTGCCGTTTGAGTCTCTGAGCTTCAGCCCTTGATACTCCCTCAAGTCAACCTCACTCAGCCCGGTAACTGATCGAGCTAGATCCTTCAATATCCGCCCAACCTCTGATCCTGCCTGATCGTATTCCTGGAAAGCCGCGTTGTCTGTGTTGATCTCAATGATCAGCTTCATGGCTTCACCCTCTTTTTGAGCCTGTCATGCCCAACCCGATCGAACGTATCATTGATTAGCTCAACTTCCCAGAGAAATCTATCCTGGGGTTGCTCCAATCTGCCCCTGAGTGAATCTCTCACCGACATGAGAGTAGCGAGAGCCAGATCAAGCTTGTCATTTGTGTTCATTAGTAAGCCCACACTCCTTCATGATCGTGTTGACAGGCTTCTGAGTAATACATCGGGGCCATTTGTGACCCAATGTTCACATCCGTATCCTCGAAAACCCGCTCAAAGTTGTCTACGGTGTAGAATCGCTCCCCTTTTGCAAACCGGCGGGTCTGAGCAGTCTGGACTCTCGATTCCGGGGACAGCTTGAACAGCTCCCTGAAAAACTCCCGATGCCCATGCCAGCAGACCGCGTTGACTTTCCGCCCCTGTGAAAAAGGCGAAGCACTCTTCCGGCGCCACTTCTTGTCTGGAGCAAGGCCAAGACGGAACCTGACCCCTGTTCCTCCTGCCTGTCTGTATTCGATGATCTCCGTTCCGACCTTCTGTGCTGCCTGTTGAAGTTGTGGAAGCCCTGTGTTGTAAGCGAGCGGGGGGGGGGGGGCAGGTTGGCACCGCAAACGAGTCTGCCCCGGTGTTCGCCTTTCCTTTGCCTATGCTGGGAAGGGAGTATCAAGCATACTCATACTCCAGTAGGCTAAAGCCAGAAGTGAAAGGTCTAAGTGTTGATAAATCCCATGATCGAGCATGGCCCTAAAATCGACTAGGATTGGCTGGGAGAGGAGCAAGGACTAAAACCGTAGTCAGGGCCATGCTGAGGAGTGATCGCCGTTCCTAGACAAATTCGGCCTTTCAAAGCTCAACTCGAATTCGCCTTACTAAAGGATGGAGACTTGACGATTTTTCTTGACTCCATTTTGACCCTGATCAAGAATGATGGCTGGTTTGTCATCTCGGCAGGCTGAAAGGGGTTCAAGATGAGTGCAACAATACGAAAAGTAAACGTTGGAGATCATCGCGGGAATCGACGACTCTGGATGGAGGGTCTATGGTTGAAGGTTGCAGGATTTGAGCGAGGGTTGCTCTATAACCTGACTGTGACCGAAACAGGGTTGATCTTGAAGCTATCCTCTGATGGCTCACTCAAGGTCAGTGGCAAGCAAAAGGGTGAAACCTCCATTCCGATCATTGATCTCAACTCCCGACAAATCTCTCATCTCTCTAACACCGTGACTGTAGTCCTCGAAAAGGGCCAGATCACGATCGTCAATCAGTAGAAAAAGGATCACTCAAATGACTACACTTCTCGACGCAATCAAGGCGAAGTCTCCCAAGCTGGCAGAAGAGATCGAATACAAGATCGCCGAAGCCATCAGTCAGGCTGTCAGCAAGGCCCGGTTCGATCGTCAGCAGAGGGAGAGCAACCAAGCATGATCTATCTCTACCTCGCTCTCTGGGTTGTGCTGGCTCTTCTCATGCTTGGCTTCCAACTCTGGGTTGCAGTCAAGATGATGATTCGAGAAGGGATGCTCTGATGCTCCACAAGCGGATTAAATTGAAGCTCGAAACTCTGATCGGCCAAGCTTCAAGCTCCCCACTTCACCCATACGAGGGATTTGCACGCACGATCGAAACTCTCGTTCAGATCGCCGAAGATCAAGCCAAGCTCTTTCCTCAAGACTTTCGATGGAAAATCTACGCTGAAGGCTTAAAGAGCACTCAGGAGATCATCAGTTCGGGAGGAGACTTCCAAGCTATTGACTACCACGATCAACGGTCAGACGAACAACTGAAAAGAGACATTCTCGAAAGGGGTCTGTGATGAAAAAAACCCGGTTCACTCACTCTCATGCCGATCATCATCAGCAGAATGGAAAGAGACGGTTTTCCCGCCGTCAAAAAAACTTCTTTCACTTCATGCTGATCGTGATCATCGCAGTCAGTCTGGCCAATGGTTCACACTTGGCCGATTGGCTCTTTCTTGCTCTGGCTGTTGCTGTGGAGGTTAGCTGATGAAAGACCTTGTAATCATCGGAGGCGGGCCAGCGGGTTTATCTGCGGCAATCTATGGAGCTTCGGAAGGCTTGCGGACCACTCTGATCGATCGCCTCCCTGTGCTTGGTGGGCAAGCAGGGTCGGCCATGAAGATCGCTAACCTGATGGGTTTTCCCAATGGCATTGGAGGTAAGGAACTGGCCGATCGTGCAGTCAGACAAGCTAAACACTTCGGCGCAATCTGCTTGCAGGATCAAGTTGATCGTTTGGCTTCCAATGGCAAGCTCTGGCTTCAACTCGCGAGTGGCCGAGTAATCGACACTGATGCTCTGCTGCTTGCTACTGGAGTGCAATGGAGGAAATTGGAAGCTCCAGGCTTTGATCGCACGTTCGGGATCTTCTACGGTGCCGATGCTTCTGACCTTGAACGCTGGAGGGATAAATCAATAGCGATCGTGGGAGGAGCTAATAGCGCGGGGCAGGCTTCACTCGGGTTCGCTCACCACAATGCCAAGGTGGATCTGCTTACTCGCTCTGAGCTTTCCAAAGGAATGAGTCAATACCTGATTGACTCCATCGTCAAGCAACCCTTGATCACAGTCAAGACTGGAGAAGAAATTACTGCTGTAGAACAGATCGAAGGCTTCCGAGTGTTGGCTCACCTTGCTTCGTATTCAGTTGTCTACGATGGAGTGTTTTGTTTCATCGGGGCAGAGCCACGATCATCATGGCTTCCTGTAGCCAAGGATGATAAGGGTTTTGTCCTTACCAGTGCAGACCTTCATTCCTCGATTGAAGGGATCTTCTGTGCTGGAGACTTACGGGCCGGATCAACCAAACGTGTGAGTGCGGCAATGGGTGAAGGAGCCCAAGCCGTCAATTCAATCCATTCCTTTTTGAAAGGCTAACGACCATGAAAACTCTCTACCCTCTCTCGATTCTCCAGTTGACTGATCTTCTGACCCTTGCGTCCGAAGCTCACCACACGTTTGAACAGTCTGAGCAAGTGTTGAGGAACGATCCCTCATGGGTTGATTCCAGTTGGCAGGCTTGGTATGCGGGATGGATCATGGCCAAGCTTTCTCAGGAGTCTGGCCAGATGACAAACCTGCAACCCGCCGACAAGCGACCCTATGTGGATCTCACTCAATACGCTGTAATGACTCCTCCAGACGGCAACGGTCCTGCAATGAACACTCTCCAAGACATTTATGCAGGCGTCTACAAGGCTCCTCAGGCCACGATCCCACACACCCTCGGTCAACCCATCGATCCGGGGGTTAGTGCTCTCTCCAAAGCCCTAAACGCTACTGAGGAAAGCTTCCCCTGTTGGAAGGATGCCATAGCAACCCTCGCAACAACCTCCCTGAAGGCCAAGGACTACGACTCGGACGGTTCAGAAGGAGAAAGCTACCGCGATGAGGTAGACATACTGGCTGATCCCTACACTTCGGCTCAATACTTCACCGGATCAGACCTTTCGAGGTAACAGGACAATGAACAAGATTGAACGTCACTTTATGCTTGGCTGGTTTGTAGCGGCTCTGGCTGTTATCACTCTGCACGTTTTCAAGCTCTGCCCGTTTTGCCAGTAGGGAAGTAACTAGAGATGATCGTAACTCTTGTGCTTGTTGCTCTGTGGTGCATGGCTGTGATCGGTTGCTTGATTGCGAGGAGGAGTGATCCTGATGCTTGCTAACCCTTTGTGGTGGGCCACTAACCATCGTGGCCCTTATTTTCTCTACGTTGTCAGGCCAGCTAGAAAACCTGGATTCATGGCGGGCGAGTGGTTGCTCAACCCTCGGGATGCTGAAGACGTTGAAGAAGAGTCACGGGCCTATCTCACAGACCCTCGTGACACTGTTTCCTTTATCAACGTCTGGAGCGATCGTGAGGAGCAATTTGTAATGACATTCCGACGAAAGGACTATGAACAATGACCACAAACTTTAGCGATCTTAAATCGGCAGTCGTGGCTTTGAGCTTGAATGGGAGATCACTGACCAACACCGCAAAAAATCTAGCCGATACTCTGGTTGTTCCTGACGCAGAGCGTCGAGTGCAGGCTTTGATCTCTCTCATGCAATCGAAAGGGGTGATCATCCAAGAAGCTGATGACACTCTGAACATCTGGAAGGATCGCCCCCACGTCATTGCCGCTACTCAATTCGGTAAAGGCCTTGAGAAATGGAAGCACCCGATCATCTATCTCCGCAACACTACGCATACACAACCCTCGGCCCGGTTCTATTTCCTGTTGCATGAAGTGGCTCACGTCCTGAACGATCATGGCGAGATGACAGAGGAGGAAATGAAAATGGTTTTCCTCGCTAATCTTTTCGGCGAGATATCAGACTTCGAATCGAAGAATGAACTGGAGGCGGAACTAACTGTGCTCAAAGTTTTCCAAGGCTTGGGATTGCCTACTGCTCTCCCTGTTACTTACCTCGCAATCAAGAACAAGAGAGCGGAGGGTCAGTTGTTCTCGCTCTGGAATGCCGAACTGGACCAAAAGACCGATCTGATCTCTCAGACCGTTCTGGAGATTTTGAAATGATCGTCTATTGTGTCTATCACTCGTATCGCTGGGTAGAACTAGTCGAGCAGGGTTGGATCACAATGACCGTAGATAACGGCATTGCTCGTATGTTATTTGATGGGAGGAAACGATGACCATGAAAGCGTTTATCAGGCAGAATCGAGAGCACATTGATCGTGTGATTAAACTCTCCACCGATCCGATGTTCCGAATCAACGATGAGGAGCGGCGCCAGTGGATTCTCAACGATGAGGGTCTTTACTCGTGGGCTAAAGAGTCAGGAGTCAAAGTCTAATGTCACGCACCCTTGCTCAACTCGCCAAGGAAGCTCTGATCGTTCAGGATGCTGTTAACCTCTCAGGAGTAGCCCAGAGCTTTGCCAGTGTCATGATCGAACTAGCTGACCATACCAACGGGACTCGGGAGCGAAACGAGCATCCGATCGCGGTCTTGTTCATTGACAAGATGGCCGACCTTGCCAACCTGAGGTTTACAACCTCTTACGATTATTCGGAAGCCTACTCAAAGGCCTATCAATGGGCAGAGGAGCAAGCTAGAAAGGATCAAGATGACCAAACATCGGGCGATTCTTAACGCCCTTCGTAAAGAATATCTGGCCTTGGATGCTGCTGTTACCGAAACTGACTATGTAAAGGCTCGTGAACGCTACAGAGCTTTACGTCAAAGACGAGACGAGGTAAATGAATCTATTCGAGAACTTAGAGAGCATGGGTTAGAACTGTTTAATCTCTGCTAACTTGGTTTGTCGGCTTAGAGTTAGACTCCAAACCTAACTCTTTCTCTCAGGGTCATGCTGCTACTATCAGAGCATGGCCCATTCTTTTGTTCAATCCGATTCACTCACAACCCTCAGTAAGACTCCCTCTCCTGGATGCCAGTTTGAAAATGATCAGGGCCTTAAGTGTGGACTGACAAAGCTTTTAGCCCGTGGTTACTGCCCGAAGCACTACCGTCAACTTCAGCGGTCTGGAGTCTTCACCGAACTATCTAAACGCACAAACGATCCCTCCTCCGAGGACCTTGTTAGTGTCAATGCAGACAAGCTCCTTAAAGCCAAGGACCGTTTGGAACGTCTCGCTCCCTATGCTGTCGTCCAATTCAAAAAGGCCATCAAACTTGCAGCAGACAAAGGCGATCACAAACCCGCAAAGGATCTTTTGCTATTGAGTAAAGCGATTGAACCTATAGAAAAGGTCGCAAGCTTTGCATCGCAAAGTGGTGTGCTAGTCAAAGTAGGTGTGCGACTCGCGGGTCTTGATCCGCAAAGGGAGGACATTGTCATTGAGAGTGAGCCGACTGATGGTGAGGTAGTCAAGGAGGATGA
>Ga0193738_1000189_pt1 | contig 42685 bp, 46 predicted proteins | sample L2a1metaG_FD_144927 | JGI IMG/M metagenome (GOLD analysis project Ga0193738, IMG submission 144927) | Soil microbial communities from a riparian zone of the East river system, Colorado, United States - L2a1 | ecosystem: Environmental > Terrestrial > Soil > Riparian zone | place: USA: East River... | reverse complement strand
TGCGGGCCTGGGCCACGGTGCCAGTAGCCCCAGGAGCCTCAGCAATGATCTTGCCACGGTTCAGGATGACGTACTGGTCCTTGGCTCCGTCAGGACCAGTGCCCAGTGCCTGCGACCCACGGGGCACGTGGATAGCGTCGTAGCCACGGGACATGGCGTAGCGGCCGATGTCACTGTGCAGCTTGTACTCAGGACTCTTCTTGTCCAGACCGGCCAGGTAGTCGTTGTGCTCCTGGAGCAGGTCCGGAAGTTCAACGATCTTGGCATCCTTGCGGAGCCCGTACCTAGCCACCGCACCATCGGTCAGGTCGCTGTAACCCTTGGCGTGCTGGGAGTTCTTGGTCATGTAGGTGCCGTTACCGAACACCCCTAGACCACCGTGGTAGCGACCATCCCGGTACTCGTCGTGCACTTCAGACGCCGGCTTGCCCTTGAAGCCATCATCAAAGCCACGGGACCGGTCGCGGCCCTGGGTGTCAATACCCCGGTACAGGACCGTACCCATGTCCTTGCGCCGGGCCTCGAACTCGTCCCGGGACACAACCTCCGGCAGTGCGTCGAAGCCCTGCTCCCGAGCCAGTGCCTCGCCCAGGCCGTCGCCGCCACGGTCGGTCTCAAAGGCATCCTTACCAAAGCCGCCACGGCGACGGTGGTGAGGATCAGCATCAGCCGCCTTCAGGACCCGAGCCGCTAGACCGCGCTGCTTGGTGCGGTCCTTGGTGTCTACCTTTCGGGCCTTGAGGTCAGCCTTGCGGGCCTCGTCAACCCCTGCAAAGTGCTCAAGGATCGCGGCCTTGATGCCGTCCTTGTCCTTGCCCGTGAGTCCCTTGATGCCCAGACCCTTGGGCCCAGCCAGCTCCCGCCACTGAGCAATCGTGCGGGGCTTGGCGATGTGGTACCGCTCGGTGTTGCGGTTGTCCACTGTGTCCAACCGCGCCAGCAGCCGTTGACGGGCAGCGGGGCCGTGAGCGTCTGACAGCTCCCGTCGCAGGTTGTCATGGTTGATGGTGCCATCCTGCCGCTCCACCAACCGAGCCTCGTTGTGGGCCTCGTTCTCTGCCCGCTCCTTGGCCCGCTTGTCATCAATGCGCTTGTGGACCCGGCCCATTCGGGCGTCTTCAGCCGCCGCCTTCCTAGCAGCCGCCTTGCGGGCAGCCGGAGTCATGGCCTTCTGGTCATCCGGAAGGGCGTTGAACCGGTCCCGCTTGACGCTGGTCCGCTCCCATAGGTCCTGCAGGTAGGCGTGGTGGTCCTTGTTGCTGCCCCGCTCACCAATCTTTGCGTCGGCGAAGGCAACATCCAGCTTCTCGGTGGCCGCGTCATAGCGCTCAGCCCGAAGGTCTGCGATAGCACCTCGGACCGCCTTGGCTGCCTTAGGAGGCAGGTCCTTGGGCATGTCGTCGCGAAGCTTGGTCAACTCGGTACGGCTGAATGGCTCGTCAGCTGTGGTAGCTGCCCCAGGGGCTGCCTTCTTGGCCGGCGACGGCACAACCATCCGCTGTGCCCGAACACCCGTAGGCTCCGGCAGCGCCTTTTTGGCTGCCGCCTTCCTGACCCGCTTGACCGGCTCCCGGAACTCAGCAACCGGGACCGGCTCATCCTTGGGCATCAGGAAGACGGAGTTGGCGTTGACGTCGCGCTTGTTGCCGTTGGCCAGTCGAACCGTGGTCCGCTTGCCGTTGCGGTCCACACCGGTGACCCGGGTGATCTGGCTCTGCCCGGTGCCTGGTACGTAGACCTCGTCGCCCGGCTCCAGGTCCGTGGCGTGCTTGCGCCGGGTGCCATCGTCCAGCGGCCGAAGGAACTTGGTGGCTGCCTTCTTGGCAGGTACCGAGGGGGCTGCCTTGGCGGTCTTGGTCGGGACCGGCTGCTGCATGTGCAGTGGTGTGCTGGCACCCAGGGGCAGCTTGGTGCCGTCGTCCAATGTGACGTCCACCCGGCGACCATTGCGCTTGATGGCGTCTACCCGCCCGGACCGTTGCCGATCCGAACCCGGGACAAAGATCCGGTCGCCGACCTCTAGGTTGTCGGCACTGACGCGCTGGGTGCCGTCACCAAGGGGTGGCAGGAACTTGCGAGCAGGTGATGCTTGGGGAGACCGTGTGGCCTTGATAGGTGTGACCTTTTTGGCTGTGCGCTGGGCCTTGCGCGCTGCACGCTGTGCCTGGCGCTCTTCCCTTGCAGCCCTCCTTGCGGCGCGCTTCTGAATCCGTGCCTTCTGCTCAGCAGCGGCGTCATCAGCCAGACCTTCGAGGTACCGACCGCCCGGCACCTTTCGCACGGCCCTAACCCAGAGCGGGTCCTGGCGCTCCGGGCGTGCTGCCCTTCCCCCAGTGCTTGGAGTCGCGGTACCCGCACGTGGCTGGCTGTAGAAGATCTGGTCGAGGGGGTATGTCGACTTGGTGCCGTCTGCGCGGGAGACAGTGACCTTGTCCCCTCGCCGGGTAATACGACTGACCGTGGTGACTTCACCACTGTCAGGCGAAAGGACCCGGTCCCCAACCTTGAAGTCAGCTGCTGTCCTGCGCTTGGTGCCGTCAGGTAGCGGGGCTAGTGCCTGTGGAGTTGGTGCCGCCTTCTTGGCCGGGGCCTTTGTCGCTGGGGCCTTGGTGGCCTTCGGTGCTGCCTTGCCCGGGGTCTTGGTGGGTGTGGCCTTCTTCGCAGGTGCCTTGGTTGCCTTCGGTGCTGCCTTCTTGGCTGAACCACCAGACGCCGTCGACTTGATAGCCGCCTTCTTGGCAGGGGCCTTGGTGGCTTTCGGTGCTGCCTTCTTAGCTGGAGCAGCCATCGCTTGTGGAAGACCACCCTCAGGGGCTGGCAGCTCGGTGCGACCCTCAGGGCGCATGTGCAGTGCCGTCTGTGGACGTCCGGTGTAGGTGTCGCCGTCCTCGAAGACTAGGCGCTGGTCGTAGTCCCCGACCTTGCCCTTGGAGACCACCCGCCGAGGTGTACCCATCGGGCCCTTGTTGCCCCGGATGAAGACCTCGTCGCCAACCTCCACATTGGTCAAACTCTTGCGCCGGGTCCCGTCCTGCATGGGGCGCAGGAACTTGGCCGCCTTCTTGGCCGATACAGCCTTAGCTACCGGTGCCTCAGGCGCTGCCTTCTTGGCAGCCGTGGCCTTAGTCGGCCGGCGCATGCCCTTGAGACGGTCAGCTAGGGCCTTGATCGCGTCAGCGCGGGCATAGTCGGCATCGCGAAGTTTGCGGCGATCCGCCATGATCTTTTCGGCTTCCGCCGGGGTATACACCCCGTTGTTGCTTTCATCAGCCCAGGAGCCATGGGCAACAGCCCCCGTGTTCCGGATACCTTTCTGTTGGAAGTCCAGGTCCTTGGCCACCTGAGACAACGGCTTGCCGCTGTCCAGGTCCCGCTGGACGTCATCCAGGACCCGGTCCTCGATGTCCAGGTCCTTGGCTACCTCACGGGCGTCCACGTGCTTGGTCCCACCGGGAGCGAACTCCTCCTTGCCCAGCGGTACCCGCTTCACCGGGCTTGGGGACTTGGTGCCGACCTTGCTGCCAGCCGCCGACGGCGTGTCCTGGGTGACCGGCCGTGGCTCACGACCCACGTGCCCGGCTGCTGCCCGCAACGTGGCCTTACCGCTGCGCAGCTTGTCCTTGTCATCGGAGTCAAGCCCCTGAGCCGAGGTGCGCAGGAACCGCGACACGGAACTCGGGCTCTCGCCCCGCTGGAGCATGCGGCTGGCCTCAGCCAACGAGTCCCCGACCTCAGGCAGCTGCTTGTCGGTTTGGATGTTGTTCTCGTGGGCCAGGTCCCGGTCCCGGGCCATCGGCAGCAGTGGCCGTACGCCTGGGGTCTTCTTCGCAGCCTTCTTCGCGGGGGCTGCCTTCTTAGCCGCACGAGCAGCATCCAGCTCCGCCAACCGCTCCTGGGCTGCCAGCCTGAACATCTTGCCGACCAGGTCCTGCATGCGGGCCTCGTCGGTATCCCCCTCAAGCTCAATGCCCAGGTCCTTCGCGGCCCTGTCCATGTCCTTGCGGGAGAGCATGTCAACTTCGCCAAGCGGCGTGATCGTGCCGTCCTTGTCAGTGAAGACAGCCTGACCCTTGGCCGGGGCCTTCTTCGCAGGTGCCTTGGCAGCCACCTTCTTGGCCGGTGCCGCCTTAGGAGCAGCCTTCTTACTCGCGGGAGATGCCTTAGCCACCTTGGCCGGAGCCTTCGTGGCCTTAGGCGCAGCCTTCGTGGCCTTGGCCGCAGGTGCTGTCTTCGTAGCCTTAGCAGCCCCCGCCTTGGTGGCCTTAGGCAGCGTCTTCTTGGCCATGCGCGCGTCACGACGCTCAATGAGCAGTGCCCGCTTGGCAATGGCCCGCTCGCGTGGGGTCTGCGGCGTGCCCTTGATCTCGGCGGCTTCGTCCAGGACCTCGTCATCACGCATGCTGGAGAGGGCTGGTGCCCGCTTGGCCGGTGCTGCCTTCGTGCCCTTGGCAGCCTTCGCGGCCCGCTTGCCCGGCACGCGCTCGGCAGTGCCTAGAGGCTTGCCGTTCTCCCGGTCGAAGATGGCCTGCTCAAGCTCCACCTTGTTCATCCGGGCCGTGCCAGGAACCTCTAGCTCCCGGGCCCGCTTGCGTAGCTCCGGAACCGTCGGACCCTTGGTCCTGGCGGCCCGTGGCGGCGTCGGCAGGTGGAACTTGGTGGCTGGGGTGATCCCAGCCAGCTTGCCCCGGGTCGGGGAGACCTCGATCTGGTTGCCGTCAGCATCGATGCCGTGCACCGACAGCCGTGGCCGGGCACCCTTACCTACCGGGTCGGCCCTAGTCACGGTGATGGTGGTGGCACCGGTCTTCTTGGTGGCTGGGACCCAGCGACCGTTGGCGTCCTTGGTCACCAGGATCCGGTCGCCCGGCTTCAGGTCGGCAGCACCGATCTTCCCGGCAGCTGCACCTCCACCCAGGGCCTTGGCCGCAGCGTCGTAGCGAGCAGCCACACCTTCCTGGCGGTCAGCGAGGTCTGGATTCTCCAGCTTCTCCCGCATGATCTTGGCACGTTCCCGGATGCCTTCAGCTCGTGCGGTTAGCCGCTGCTTGGCTGCAGCCACCGAATCCCCACGGCCCACGTCACGAATCTCGTGGTCCAGCAGGGTGTGGTCGCTGTCGTCCGGGATCGGTCCGATAGCATCGCGGACCTTCTGCTCCTTTTCCCTGGTCCGCTTGGTGGCCTTGGCATCCACCGACGGCTTGGCCGCCTTGGCCGCACGCTGCTCGCGCAGCCGCATGCCCTCATCGTTGCCCTCAAGGCGTTCCACCGTCTCAAGGATCTGGGCCTCTTCGACGTCCTTAGGACCATCGTTGCGGGCACGGATCTGTGCCGCCTTGTCCCGCAGCACCTCCCGCTGGTCCGCGCTCAAGCGACCTTGGGTCTGGGCCTGGGACTTGGTGGCGCGGCGGCTGACCCGCTGACCCATGGGGCTTTCGTCAATCGACCGGAGGGCCGGGTCGTTGGCGACGAGCTGGTCCATCTGGGCCTTGGTGGCCTTAGGGTTCTGCCGCCGTAGCTCAGCCACACGGTCGACCTTGGCGTCCTGCACCGCCTGGGTGAGGATTGCCTCCCGCAGTTCGGTTGCCGACTGGCGCTGGGCGCGTGGCCTTGGAGCCTCTACGCCACCCTCATCCTCACCGACGGTCTCCAGACCCAGGGCCCGGCGGATGTCGTTGGAGGACTGGGACTCGCCCCGGCTGCTGCGGATCAGCGTTGGACCAGTGCGTGGGGCCTCGGGCTCGGGCGTGGGTGCTGCCTTCGCGGCCTTGGTGGCCTTGGGTGGGGCTGTCTTCTTGACGGCAGGCGCTGCCTTGGCCACCCTGGCTGTGGGTGCTGCCTTCGTGACCTTGGCCGGGGCCTCAGGTGCCGCAGCCTTCACGGCCTTGGCACCCTGCGCCTTGGCCGGGGTGAAGGTCTGGACATTGGCCGCGTTGTACGTGACCTCATTGCCGTCGGGGTCGTGGCCCGTCATCCGGGAGCCGCGACGCCTACCCTGGGTGCCTTCTACCCGGTCCACGGTGATGGGCGTAGCACTCTGTCGGCCACTGGGACGCCAGGAGCCACCCAGTCGCTCCATCATGATCTTGTCGCCAGGTTCCAGACTCGTAATCTGGATCTTGCCACCGGGACGCGTGCGCTCTTCGATAGGTGACCGACCACTGAGGCTGGCCTTGCGAACCTTCTTCGCAGGCGTCGGGGCCAGCATCCCTTGTGGACGCTCACGGCGAGCAGCCGACAGCTTCGCAGCCACGGCCTTCTTCAGCCTCGGCTTGGGCTGCCCGATGTCAACGCCAAGGTCATCGGCCAGGGCCCGGAGGACGTTGAGCTTGTCCCCGTCCCCATCCTCGAAGTCAGCGTTGATTTCGGCAACGCTCTTGCCGGCCAGGCGGTTGCGAAGGCTCTTGGCCTTGAACTCGTCAGGATCCACGCCAGCAGGAACCGGGGTGTCCCGGACCCTGGTCGGCAGCGCCTTGGGCACGGCCTTAGCTACCGGGGCCTCAGGCGTTGGCTCGGGCGTGGGTGCCGCCTTCGTCGGTGCGACCTTCTTAGCAGCTGCGCCTGCCCGACGAACCGGGACACGCTTGGCTTGACTTATCTCATTGATGAGCTTGCCGTCGCTGTCAAAGGCCAAGACCCTGTTACCGGACGTTTCCAGCCGGTCAATGGTCTTCCAGTCACCACTGACGGTTTGGATCTGGTCGCCGGGCTTTAGTTGCAGCGTAGACGTGGTGCTCTCGCGAGGTGCTTCGGTCTTGGTGACCTTCTTGGCTGGGGCTACCGCTTTGACTGGTGCCGGAGCCTCAGCGGCCTTTGTTGGCGTGGTCTTGACCGCAGGTGCTGCCTTGGCCACCCGCTTGGCGGGTACTGCCTTCTTGGCTGCACCCTCCGGAACCCAGCCACCGTCCTCGGCACCAGCCGCTGTACGAAGGTCCGCGTACCGCTTCTTCTCCTGGAAGTCACGAGCGAAACCACGGACCTGGTCCGCGTCATAGCGGCGGGAGTACTGGCCCGGCTCACCCAGGTCGTTGGGGAACTGGATCTGGTAGGTATCGCGACCCTTGACCTTGCGAACGTCACTGGCTATCCGGCCCCAGCCACCAGCGGTGCCGCTGTAGACCCAGTCCCCACGCTTGAGGGCATCAGGATCAGCGAAGTCCTTGGTGGGCGGGTTGCGGCGCATCATGACGGTCCAGGCCGCCGGCCCCAGAGGACCTTCGCCACCCAGCTCTGGCGGAGTAGCTGGCCGTGCCGACTTGGCAGCCTTCTTGGCAGCTTGACTCTCAGCTAGCGTGGTGTCAGGCGCATCAGGCCTGATACCACGGAACCCACGGGTAGCGATGGAGTCCCGGCGGCGGCCACCCGCACCTACAAGCTCCTTGGTCAATGCCTCCTTGGTCAATGACGAAGCACGAGGCAGGCTGATCCGACGGGCCAGGGCCACCAACTCAGGTCGAGTGGCGTTGGCCAGTAGTCCTTCGAGTTCCTCCCTGGACGGAGGGTTGTCGAAGTCGTTGAACCGTTCGAGCACGGCATCTTGGTTCAACGGCGTACGCGTGGGCCTTGTGGCCCGTGGCGCTGGTGCCGCCTTGGCAGGTGCCGCCTTGGCAGCCTTAGCTGCCACCTTCTTCGCGGGCGCTGCTGCTGGAGCCTCAGGCTGTGCCGCCTTCCAAGCCCGAAGGCTTGGGTGTGGGCCATCCGCGTAGTCGTTGGCCTGCTCAGCATTGAGTCCATTACGCTCAGCCAGGGCTAGGCGTAGGTTGCGTGCACCTTCACTACGCTTCCTTGGTGTTGGCGTGGACTTCGCTGGTGCCGCCTTTGTGGCCTTGACTGCCGGAGCCTTCTTCGCTGCAGCCTTCTTGGCAGGTGCCGCCTTAGCCACCTTCGCAGGTGCAGCCTTCTTGGCGGGTGCCGCCTTCTTGGCGGACGCCTTGGTGGCCTTGGGTGCTGCCTTCTTGGCGGGAGCACCCATTGCTTGTGGAAGGCCACCCTCAGGGGCCGGCAGCTCGGTGCGGCTCAAGATGGCAGCTGCCCGTCGCTTCTTCATGCTCCGTACAGCCACTGCCCGCTGTGCCGGCCGGGCGTTACGAACGCGCCACATGCCCCCACCGTGGGTCGTGGCGTCCTTACCCTTACGCGTGGCTAGCCGCTCAGCCCAGTACACGTCCTGGTTCTCAGGACCAAGGCCATCCAGCTCGGTGCGCTGTTCAGGGGTCAGGCGGTCACGAAGCCACCGCTGACGCTCCATGGCGTCGGTCGGGGGCCGGTCTTCAGGTGCCGCCTTTGCAAGGTCTGCCTGGATGCGGCGCTCGTGTGCATCCCGGGCACTTTCACGACGCTGCTTGGGAGCTTCGCTAGGCGCAGCCTTCTTCGTGGGTGCAGCCTTCGTGACCTTCTTCGCAGGTGCTGCCGCCTTGGCCGGCGCAGCAGCCGGTGTGGTCGTGCCCGCTGCCCGCTCCTTGGCCAGCCGCCTGCGAGTAGCAGCATCCGCCTTGCGAACCTCAGCCTTACGCTCGCGCTCAGCTGCTTCAGCCTTGGCCTTCTCCGCGCGCTCCACCATGGCAGCCTTGCGGGCACGCCTGGACGCATCGGCATCCTTGCGGTCCCTGATGGCTTGCACCCGGTCCAGGGAGTCAGCCACCTGGCCCAGGTCGGTGACATCCAGTTCCTTGCGGTCCCGGATGTCCTTGGCGTCCAGGTCCCGAACGTCCAGGGAGTCACGGACGTCTTCCGGGTCCAGTTCGGACTCGTCCAACCGCCGGGCTTCGTCCCGCAGGAACTCGGACACCCTGCCTGGGTCATCCCCACGCCGCAGCATCCCAGCCGCGTCGTCCAGGGCATTGCGGCCTTGGACCGAGTTCAGGTTGTTGTCGACCTTGGCGTTGCTCAGGAAGTCGTTGAGGTCGGTGGACTCGTCCTCCGCCAGGCGGGTGGCCGTTGGCCTCGTGATCTTGCGAGGCTGGGCCTTGGCGAACACCGCACGAGGAGACGCTGTCTTCGTCGCCGGGGCCTTCTTCGCAGGTGCAGCTGCCTTCGCAGGGGCCGCAGCCTTGGCCACCTTCTTGGCCGGTGTTGCCTTCGCTGCCGGCGCAGGTGCTGCCGCCTTCTTCGCGGCTAGGACTTCGCGGGCCGTTGCTCGCTTGGCGGGTGCAGGCTTTGCTGCATCCATATCCTGAACAATGCGGCCACCGAACTTCTTCTTGAAGTCTTCCCAGTCAGCGCCGACAGGGGCACCATCACGGGTGCGGTAGATCCGGCCGTTGTCCCGACCCTCGTAGCCATTCTCTGCAGCCCAGGCCTGTACCTCGGCACGGGACAGGCTCGAAGGCTGCCGGCTAGGTGCTGGCCTCTGCCCCCGTGGTTCGGATACACCGGCACTGCCGGCCTTCTTGACGGTGGCCTTAGCCGGTGCAGCTTCCGGTGCAGCCTTGGTGGCCGGTGCTGCCTTCGTCGCCTTGGTCGCAGCCGTCTTGCGTGGGGTCGGGGCACCAACAACGTTCGCCACCCGGCTCAGGTGCGAGTTCTCCTGGTCATTGCGCAGACGCCTGGCCGCTTCCGCCTTGGAGATGCGCCGACGACGCAACTGCTCGGCGATCATGCGCATGCCGACGGCCTCATGCTCGCTGAGGTCGCCCCGCTCCAAGCCAGCGGTGCCTAGCCAGCCGTCAACGGTCTCGTCGCTGAGACGGTCCTCTTCAGCATCCTTGGCAGCTTGCGCAGCTTCGCGGTCCTGGTTGCGCTTGGCCTCTGCATCCTGACGACGCTGCTGGGCAGGGGTCAGCGCCTGGGGAGCTTCAGCCTGCCGACGTTCTGCCCGCTGACGACGCTGGGCAACCTCAGGTGTTACAGCCTTGGCGGCAGGCGCTGCCTTCTTCGCCGCTGGAGCCTCGGGTGCTGCCGCCTTCTTTGCCGGTGTTGCCTTCGGGGCTGCCTTGGCTAGCTTCTTAGCCGCTGGAACCTCGGGGGCTACCTTCTTGGCCGCCTGGGTGCCGCCCAACCGAGCGATCATCCGGTCCACCAGGGCAGTGTCATCCGGCCAGTTGTCGCGATGAGCACGCAGCAACGACACCGCCGTCTGAGGGGCTATGTCGCCCCTTCTCACTTCACCGAAAAGGCTGCCCAGTTGTCCGGACTTTGCCGCCTTCTCTGCCTCGCTGACCGCGTCGGCGGTCTCCTTCGGGAGGGGGTTGGACCACTTCGGCCGGGGCACGGGGATGCCGCCCTCGTCCTCAATGGGCTCAAGCTCAATCACGGTGTCGTTGTACTTGAACTCCTTGTCGCCACCGAGCACGCTCCTTCGCGTGCGTGGTGTCTTCTTGACCGACTTGACCCGGAACCGGCCAGTAGCAAGGGTCTCCGGGTTGCCGCGATACCCGTACTGCCCTGGGATCTCCAGGGCATGGGTACCGGGGGCCATGACAAGCGTGACCTTGTCATCGTCGGCGTACCCACCGCTCTTGAACATGTCGGCCAGGCCACGCCTTGCAGCAGTGGAGGACGGCCCCAGCTCGAAGTCGTCACCGGGCTTGAGGTCCATGCTCCCGGCGGGGACAGTCATGCCGCGATAGAGGCGACGCTTGCTGCCGGGTGCCGATGCGATGGCCCTGGCCAACCGACCACCGGTGGTGTTCGGGTTCTTGTCCACCTCCGCCATCTGCTGGTACAGGGCGTCCCGGTCGGCCTTGGTGCCCGCTTCCTCGACCCACACTGCAATCGCGCGGATCAGGTCAGCCTCGTACGGGTCATTGGGGTCAAGTGACTTACCGGCACGCAGCTTCTGTCCAGCCTTAGCGGCTGCCTGCATCTCCGGGTCCGAACCGGCTGGTGCTGCCTTAGCTGCCTTGGTGGCTGGTGCTGCCTTAGCTGCCTTGGTGGCTGGTGCTGCCTTAGCTGCCTTGGCCGCAGGTGCTGCCTTAGCTGCCTTGGTGGCTGGTGCTGCCTTCTCCGGAGCAGCCGTCTTACGGGCTACCGCCGCCCGGGTACGGACGTTGGACCGGATCTTGTCCAAACGCTCCTTGTGGTCGGCCTCGGTCTCCCCGTCGCGACGGCGGAAGTTACCCAGGGCCGCTTCCAGCTGCTCCCGCTTCATGGTCGTACGACCAGGGATGCCAAGGCTCTTGGCCTCGGTCTGCAGCGTGGACAGAGGCGTCGGGCGGGTAGCCTTCGGCGGTGCGACCTTCTTGGCTGGAGCTGCTTTCACAGCGGCAGGGGTGGCGTCAGGAGCGGCCTTCGCCGCTACCTTGCGGGTACGAGGTGCTGTCTTCGCAGGGGCTGCAGTCGGTTCAGGTGCAGCACCCTCGGCCCGACGGGCACGTGGGCTTGCCGCCTTGGCTGGTGCGCCTGCCCGACGAACCGGAACCCGGTCTGCCTGACTCACCTCAGCGATAGTCCTGCCGCCGGCATCCTTGGCCACGACCCGGGGACCGTCTCGCTCAATACTGCCGACGGTCTTCCACTTGCCGTCGGAGGTCTGGACCTGGTCACCGATCTTCAGCAGGCGGGCAGCTGTGGTGCGCTCAGGTACTGCCTTGGCTGCCTTGGCCGGAGCAGCCTTCTTGGCCGCTGGAGTCCGCTTCGCCGGGGCCAAGGCGTCCATGGCAACACGAAGCTGGTCAATGTCCTTATCCTGCTCAGCAGGATCCAGCTCAGTGAAGGGCTTGCCCAGTGCACCTTCACGTACGGTCGGGCCGTCTTCACCGTCCCACTTCTCGTCACCGTGGCGGTCAAGCCAGGCAGCGTGAATGATCTCGCCTACCTCAGCGCGGGTGTCGGGATCATCCAGATCGATCTTGCCGCCACGCTCCTTGAGAATGCCGCTGACCACCTCACCGGCGGCCAGGTTCTCGGCCTTCCAGTCCTCAGGCAGGTTGTCCCAGTCAGTGTTGTAGATGTCGACAGTTTTCGTACCACCATGGGCGTCGATCCAGGCCTGGTCCTTGGTCGGCTTCACACGGTGTGGGTCAGGGGCCTCAAAGCCCTTCTTGCCGGCCTTGTGGTTCTCGTCGTACTGCTTCTTCCAGGCCCTGCGCCAGTCCTCCTGCAGGGCCCTACCCAACTTGTCAACGCGAGCCTTGTCGGTAGCCGACTGGGCCTTCTTCGCTGGGGCCTTCTTCGCAGGCGCAGCCTTGGTTGCCTTGGCTGGAGCCGCAGGAGCTTCTGGTGCTGCCTTGGCGGCCTTGGCCGGGACCTTGGGCGCAGCCTTCTTGGCCGGAGCCCCACTTCCGATCCCATCGGCCATAGACTGCAGCCGAGCGATGTCCTCGCGCTCACCGACCACTGCGTCCCGAAGCCGGTCATCAAGTTCAGCGTCGGAACGCCCATTGACGCGCTTGTCCAGCCGGGACTGCCGGTTGTCAATGCGTCGCTGCAGCTCTGCCTTAGCCTCCGTAGGCGTCAAGCGCCCCTGGTCTGCCGCCTTCACCAACTCATCGGGCCGGAGGCTGCCTACGTTGAGTTCGCCCTCGGGCAACTCCGTCAGCGCAGGTGCAATGCGCCGCTCCTCAGCGGCCTCAGGTGCAGCCTTGGCCGGTGTGGCCTTCTTGGTTGGAGCAGCCTTCTTGGCCGGGGCCTCAGGTGCTGCCTTCTTGGCCGGTGCGGCCTTGGTGGCGGCCTTGGTGGCCGCCTTGGTGGCCTTCTTCGCAGGTGCCTCAGGCTCAGCCTCCAGGGCCTCGGCCATCCGCCGCAGCTTCAGGGCATCAGCGGCAGCAACGTCGTCCAGGTCTTCCTGGTCCATCGGCAGGTCTGGCTTCTTGGCCAGGTCCTCGCTGACGAGACCTTCCTCGCGCAGCTTGGTGACACCCCGACGAAGCTCAGCCGCCGTCTCCTTGGGGGATGCGCCCCCGTCCTGCAGGGCCTGGGCCCGGTCGATGGAGTCCTGGGCAACCTTGGAACGGGTGCCGTCCTTGCTCAGCTTCTTGGGGGCAGCCTTCTTGGTGGCCTTGCGAACCACCTTGACCGGTGCGGACTTGCGGCCAGCAGCCTCAACGGCGTCGGCCATAGCGTCTAGCGCATCGGCATCAGCGTTGGTGGCGTTGACCAGTTCACCCTGGTCGAGGTCAATGCCGTCGGCACCTTCGGGTAGTTCGTCCACCACGAGGCGCTCAGCCCTGAGGTCATCGGCCCCGTCGCGAAGTGCCTTGGCGACAGTTGCTGGGTCTTCGCCGTCCTGATGCAGCAACTGAGCTTGGCGAACGGCCCCATCAGCACGGCTGGACCGGGTCTCATTGGGCTTGATGGCGTCGCGGACAGCTTGCCGCTGCTCGGCTACCCGACCACGCTCAGCCGCCATGTCCTCGCGGCTGGGGGCAGCCGGCTTGGCCCCAGGTGCAGCCTTAACCGCCTTGGCGGCCTTGGCTGGGGCCGGCATGACGCCACCCTCGGCACTGGAGTCAGGGGCTGGGCCGGACCCGCCGCCCATGACCCGCAGGGCCCGCTCCTGGATCCGGGCCTCTTCATCATTGCGAGGCTCAATGCCCGGCTTCCCGTCCCGGGTGACGGTGCCGTGCTTCTGGGCGGCACGGATGACGGCCTTGTCCTCCTGGGACACGTCCCGATCCATGCGCTCAGTGGTGCCACGGTCGGCACGGATCGGGGGCGGGCCTTCAGGCTCACGGCCCCGCAGCCGGTCGTTCTCAGCTTCCAGGCGTGCGATCTTGGTCTCTTGCCGCTTCAGCTCCAGGGCCTGCAGCCGGTCCAAGCGGGCCTGCTGCCGCTGGACCTGGCGCTCCTGCCGGTCCAGCTGACGCTGCTCCTGGGCCAAACGGGCTTGTGCAGGGTCCATCGCCTGGCGTGCCTTGCGGGAGCCAGCGACCTCGACCTTGCCCTCGGTGTCAAGCTCCTCTTCCTGACCCGGGGTCAGGTCACCACGGTCTACTGGTGCTTCGCCGGCCACCGGGGACTCGCCCCTGGGCAGAACTGTCCCCTGGGACCGTTCAGGAACAGGAACCTGCTGCTTGGCGGCAACTGGAGTTACGTCCCCGAACCTGTCCGGCTGTTCCTGGGGGGCTGGGAGACCGCCGTCCGCTTCAGGGTTGAGTCCCCTACGCTCAAAGGCGTCAGGGGTAGCGTCGATGGCGTCGGCGCGCTCCCGTAGAGGTAGCGCCTTGCCCAGGCCACGTGGGGTCTGGTCCCCGGTCGACTTACCCGGGGAAACAGTGGCCAGTGCGTACCAGCCACCCTTACCATCCTTCTGGATCTTCCCCAGTCGGATCTGCTGGTCATGCGGCAGGATGACGGTCCTGGAACCATCACCCACGACAAGGGCCTTAGTGCCCTTGGGCACCAGGAGCCGCATCTCGATGTGGGGGCCATCAACCTGGTACGGGCTGCCGACGTTCGTCGGGGAGTAGCCCATGTCCTGGACTAGGCGACCGCTCCACTCCTCTACGCCATCGATCTGCTCAGCCGACAGGCCGAAGGCATCCGGACCCATGACCCGGCTGACGATCAGGTCATCGTCAAGAGGCACCATCATGCTGTCGAGTTCACGAACAGCGTCAGCTTCGGGACTACGACTAACGAGACCAGTCTTCTTACCCTTGGCGTCCCCAAGCTCCCGTGGGCGTATGTAGCCGGCCCGTGGGTCCATACCTGCGCGCAGTGACGACTGGATGTCATCGTTGCCGTCAGGGGTCAGGAAGTAGTCAAGCGTGTCCTGCTGCTTCTTCGACCGTGGCTTCTTCCGCTTGCCCAGGTGCGCAGCGGCAGCTGCATCGTCCTTGAGCCCTGGCGGCTGGAAGCTACGAAGAAGGCCCTCAACCTGCTTGCGGGCCTGCGGGGACAAGCCCCAGCGGTCACGGAAGCGTCCCTTGGAGTCGCGAGGGTGGAGATCGGGGTTCCACCTACTCAGATCAATAGCAAAGTCACCGAGGGCCTGGAACAGCACCTCAGTGTCTTTGAAGTCCAACAGGTCCAGCGACGTCACCAAGTTGTAGAACTCGGTGTTGAAGTCGTCATCGCCGGTGTTGGTGTCGAGATCCAAGAAGCTCGCGACCATGGGGGTGCCTTACTCCGGCTCAGGCAGGGCCTGGAACCTGGCGTTGTACTGGACATAGATGTCGTCGTCGGTGATCTGAGCTGGATGCCCAGCACCTGGTGGCACCTTGCGAGCCTCTTGCCGCTCGTCCAGAGCAGCGAGACGGTCCCCCGGCTTCACGGGCTCATCAGGCATTGAGACGGGCCTCTTCGCGCTCGTCTAGAGCAGCCAGCTGGGCCAGGCGCTTGTCCTGGTTGTAGGCCTCCAGCTCCTCGTCCAGAGCCTCTAGCCGCGCGAGCTTGGCCGACAGTTCGAGGTCTTCCTCTTCGTCGAGTTCCTCGGCGCTGAACTCTTCGTCCTCGTCCTCGTCGTCTTCCTCTACGTCTTCTTCGCCATCCTCGACGTAGTCCTCTTCGTCTTCTTCCTCGTTCATGTCCTCAACGTCAACGGCGTCAACACCGCCATCGTCGTCTTCGTCCACCAACTCGGCCTCAACGTCCTCGACCTCGTCCTCGATGTCCTCGTCCCGCAGGTGCTTGCCCATTCCGAACTCGGTCATGCCGTCATCCTCACTGCCGACAACGCCCACTGCCATGAGGCTGAAGGCACGGTTACCCTGCTCCCGGTAAATGGGGAAGCCGGGGTTGTTCACTGCCAACGCTGCGATCAGTTCCAGGTTGCCGTTGACTTCCCGCCAGTCCCCGGACAAGGCCGATGCGCGAAGCTCCGCGATCTTCTCTGGTGTCATGTTGCCGGTCAAAGCTCCGTTGATCCAGATGCCATGCCGATCCTCACCAACATTCACAACTGCGGCCGACCAGCCGGTGTTGTCGTAGTGGTCGCGGCTGGGCATCATGCCCCAATGTGGGGATGCGTGACCCGTACCTAGGGTGACGCGGCCGATCTGGGCAAAGGAACCGTCGTCAGTGAGGACCTTGCCCTGCTTGAAGTAGCCGTACTGGGCCCGGCTCTTGGGGGCCATGACGCAGGCCTTGCCGACACCGACGTGGCACACCTTCCACTGCGCCAGGTGGCCGAAGACATGACCATTGGCGTCCACGGTCAGCTGGGTAGGCCCAGCCAGGCGTGGGTCCTGGAACCAGGCAGCCGGCGGTGCCAACGGGGCTGCGCCGGCCACCAGGGACTCGGTGTCCGACGCCATGCCGTCGTCGGCAATGTTCACGTCGTACTTCTCCAGGGCCTCACGAATACGACCCTTGACGACCTTCAGATCCTTGGCCGAGTACTTGGCTGCATTCTTCGGCATGTTGATGTACGCCCAAGCCGCACGGCAGTGCTCTTCCGAATCCAGGGGGTACCGCTTCTTGCCGTCTTCCTGGAAACCGGTGTCTGCGTACTTGACGTCGCCGTAGGGCTCGTCCTCATTGAAGCTGCGGGGGGAAGAAGGCATCGATGGAACTGACCGGGCCCATGTAGTTGAACGTTTCGCCATTGGCCGACGTAGCCGTCTGGGAGACGGGCTCCCCGCCAATGGTGATGTACACGTTGGAGGACATTTCAGAGCACCCACAATCCTCAGATTCATCAGCTGATGCGATTACGGTCGGTCGAGTGTCCTGCTCGAATGGCGACCGTAGGCTTGGATCCTGGAAGGCAGCGGCCAGGGCCCCGTAGATTTCGACGAGCACCGGAACCATCTGCTGCTTGTCCTGGTCCGGGATATTGGGTAGACCACCATGGGCCCCAGAGAGCAGGGCAGCCGCCGAATAGGCAGCGTGGTAGATCAAATGAAGCTGGTTGTTGATCACGTCTGCCAGCGGCAAACGGAAGCTGTCCTGAGCCAAGGAATCGCCGGCCTGGTTGCCATTTCGCCACAGGAAGGCCGACGCGTAGCGGTCCAGGTCCGGGTTCTCGGATCCGATGCCAGCCCAGTAGGCAATGCGCTTGACCGCATCATCAGCATCGAACTTGAAGTCGCGGGGAGCCACTGGCCAGTTCTTCCACGACTCACCATTGACGTCGAAGGAAGTGAAAGCGTCCAGGTCCATGTCCGGAAGGATCGACGCGATCAGGGACTTCTCGTCGGCGGAATCAACAGACATATGAACCTGGTGGAAGGCCGGCATCGGGACCAAGGTCACGCCGATGACGTTGTACTCCCGGAACATGCCCGCACGCTTGTCCGGACGGGTCGGGTGCTTGATGGATTCGACCGTGAAGTCACGGTCCAGGTCCACCGACGGGCCCATGACCTTCTTGCTGAGCAGGTACATGGCCTTAGGTACTTCAGGTACGAAGGTCGGGTCCAGGAACTCGCCTTCGCCCCAGTAGCCGCCGGGACCGTCGAATATCCGGTTCACGGTGCCCACGACCGTGGCCCCCTCATGCCCGCCTGATCCGAACCGCACCATCAGGGGTATGGGAAGCGGCCGGTGGGTCATCTTGCCCGTGGCGAACATCCGGCCGTCACCCGTAGGTACCTCGGTAGGACCAATTAGTCCCTTCCAGCGGTAACCCATATCAGGCCCCAATCCTTGCTGCGCCAGGCAGAATTGCAAGATCACATCGGCAATTTATGACCAGCTCTGGTGGAGCCAATGGGTCACCTGGAGCCATCATTTCAACGCCTTCCACATCAAACGGCTGACCCAGGGCACGGGTCTGTCCATTGGTCAAACGGTGTGCGGCGCGTTCCCTATTATCCATAGTTGTATCCCAGCGCTTGTGCAATACGCGCTTGTCTTGTTTCTCGACGAGTAGACCGTGGGCGAGGGCACTGGAATTCCGATGCCTAGTCAGCTCCGTCTGAGCAATCAGTCTTGCTCTATCTGGCCACTTGTACTGGCCCTCGTAGTCCAGGAGATTGTCGATACGCTGTGCGATCTGGGCCGTGGTCTCGCCGGCATTGGTGCCTTCGAGAATCTCCTTGACCACCTTGGCGTGGACCTCGTCAGGAATCCGGACCAACAGGTTCCTGGTCAGGGCCAGGTTGGCCTGGATGTAGGGGTCCTGTGGGTCGTAGTCCCCGGGCAGGTGAGCCGCTGCCCACCCTTCCTTCAGGGCCGGGGTCAAGGCGGCCAGGATCCGGTCCACTTCGGCCTGCCACGCGGGCACGGTGGAGGCGATAGCGGCTGGGTTGGGTGCTGCTTTGAAGCGACGCCAAGGAGCCATGACTGCGTCCTGGGCACGCTTGAGCCACCGCTTCAACCCGGTGCTAGCGGCCTGGTACACGGACTCCTCGGCATCGCGACTAGGCACGGACCACACCGTCCCTTTGCAGCGAGGACAGTAGTTCGGCCGGCTCGTGGTGGCCTTGGCTCAACAGCAGCTTGGAGCAGTACTTGTGCAGACTGTCCCGCAGCTGGGGCACGTCGATAGCGTCCCCGGCCACGAAGGCGGTCATGTACTCCAGCTGGTCCCAGGCCCCTAGCAGCAGCCGGTTGGCCCTGGCCTGATCCGGCACCTTGATCCTGGTGTGCAGTTCGGTGGCCGGGACGTCGGGCCAGCGGTGCCGGTTGTCGCGCGTGAGCAGCTTCTTGCCGGCCACCTCCATGGCGCGGCGCACGGTCGCCTCGGCCATGACCACAACGCCCATCTCCTGAGCGCTGAAGGATGAGGCCTGCAGCCCCGTGGGCGGGCGTCCCAGCGGCTTGCCGGTACCGCCGGGCGGTGGCCGTTCTCCTGGGCCTTCGACCTGACGCGCCAGGGAGGGTGGGGCTGAAGGGTTCATCGGTGTCATCGGGACACCGGTGCCGACCGTTTCGTCCAGGCCCGTAGGCGGTGGGGGCGGGGGCGGTGCTCCGCTGCCTCCGCCTCCCCCGAAGCCAGGGGGCAGGCCCGGGGTACCGGAGCCACCGCCGCTGCCCATCGACAGGCTCTGGGCGGTGGGGGCCACCATGGCCGACTGGGGGATGATCTCTTCAGGGATGCCAGCGGCCTGACGGATCACCGCGTTCTGTAGCAGCTGAGGGTCACGAAGCAGGATCTCGCGAATGAAGCGCAGGACGTTCTCGTCAACGTCAGGAGCATCGGACTCCTTGAAGTAGCCGGCCTCCCGGACCGCCTCCTTGGAGATGATCTCCTTCTCGTACAGGTTCAGCGCGTCCTGCAGGCGCTGGGGGCGGATGACCAGCGGGCTGGTGTCATACCAGTAGGTGTAGCCCTCGGGGTCCTCATCCATCAGCTTCAAGGCCGGGATGAGATAGGACTTGGTCAGTGCGTCACAGATCCGGCCCATGATGGGTTCAATGTGGACCTTGATGCCCTGACCATCGACCAGGTAGCCCTGCCAGTGCGAGCTTGACCCAACCCCGGACAGGACCTCCGGCGGCATGTCCATACCGACACCGAGACGTTCCACAGCTTCCTTGCGAAGCTCCATGGCCTGCTTGGACAGCTCGGTCTCGAAGTTCATGTGCTTCCAGGCGTCGGGAGCCGAAGACTCCACGATCAGGGGCAGCAGCCCCATCGCGGTACCTTCGCCCCGGAGGCTGGAACCCATCGCCTCGGCCAACCGCTTCATGAGGCTTTCGCCAGCGGTGGTGTTCTCTTCAGCCGGGAAGTCATCGCTGTTGGGCATGATGAGCAGGCCGCCGCCGGCCAGGCGGCTGTCAATCTGACTGAAGACGTACTTGGTCAGTTGCTCCAGTTCCCGAAGCACCGGTTGGCATGACCTGGAGGGTGAATCCGCACACCAGATGCGTTGGGGGTGCGGGGTCCAGACTCGGGTGATGACGTTCTTGGTGACGTCAATCTTCAATGGCTCGCCGGGACCGCACCAGCCCCAATCCCATTCACCATTGCCACCACGTATTCGACGTAGCTCAGTGGAGGAGAGGATGTACCACTCATCCCGACCGTGTTCCTCGTTGGGACGGCCCAGGATGTAGCACTCGCCGGCAACGGTCAAGTTAATGCCCATGTTGCGGAGGGCTTCAGCCTTGGACGCGGGACCACCGAACAAGCTATCGGACAAGGCCGCTATCTTCGGGCGTTTGACTTCCTGTTGGACCCGGCCGAGTTCGTCAACCTTGGCTACATAGATACGCACCCGGGAGCAGCATTGACCCACCCACCGGGCAGCAAATCCAAACTCCGGTGTGACGTCATAGAGTCGCCACAGCTCCCGTTGCCAGGTCTCGTCGTTGAAGCGCCAGCTGTTGTAGCTGGCGTTGTCCAGGCGCATGTTCAGCGCAGAGGCAATGAGAGACTTTCGAGGAGCCTCTGGCAGAGCCGGTGTCTTGCGGGTCCACGCCATTTACTCTTGCTCCTCCAGCCTGGACAGCAGAATGGTCAGCTGGGACAAGGCGAGCCAAGCAGGTAGTGCCACCCACCAGTACTGCATCGGTAGAGACAAAAAGGTCCAGCCGATAGCGGCTGGAACGGCTACCCAGATGCTGGCGCAGGCTCGACAGTGGACCAAGTAGGCAGCGCTGGAGTCTTCTCCCCAGGTGTTGATGACCCAGCGCCGGAGAAACAGCATGATGCGGTCGGCCACAATCAGCCTTGTCACACGGGTCACCGCCAGCGCGACAATGACGAAGAAAGCCCATACCATAGGGCTCACTATAAAGTAAAGATCCGTATTTCCTAGTCGGCCGGGCAGTCGTTTATTGCGCACCCCCTATTAGGGGTGTACACTCCGCGACCTTGAGGTGTTCACTTTTGGACCCCGTTCACGATTCGTGAACACCCACGACTTGACGCACCCCTAGGTGGGGGGCTATGGTCCTGGAGTCCGGCTCCCCGGACATCGCACAGGTCCTTCTTCGTGAAGCGGGGCTGGGTCTGCCTCAGGTCCCGTACCTGAGGTGGAGGGGAATCCCGAAGCGCCTATCGCAGAGGGGCCTGTGCACCCTAAGATCCACTCATGGACACCACGACCCCACGCAGTGGGTCAAACATGGGGGACTGCACCAAGCTCACCTGGGCCCAGTTGACCCAGCGGTTCATGGACACCTATCTTGGTGCCCACGGGTACAGCGAGCACGAGTTGAAGCGCATAGACGCCAAGTGGCGGCAACTGGCCGCACAGGTTGGATGGCGGGTACGACCGTAGACTTTCCTTGGGGGAGAGAACGACAAGGCCCCCAGGTCCCTGGCACGGGACCTGGGGGCCTTGTCATGTCTTCCTGCCCCAGATCGTTGACCACACCCCTACCTAGGGGATAGAGTTCTGGTCATGGGAAGCGCGTACGTAGGTCAGGACAACTGCCCGTTCTGCAGGATCTTCGCAGGCACGGAACCAGCCACCATCGTGGCCTCATTGGACAAGGGCAACGCCCTGGTCATCGTGCCCAAAAATCCGGTGGTCGAAGGTCATGTGCTCGTGGTGCCACGGGTGCACGTGAGCGACTTCATGGACAACGTCGTGGTGGCCGGTGAGACCATGGCCTATGCCAGCCTCCATGCCGCCCGACAGCGCAGTGGGGACTGGAACCTGATCACCTCGAAGGGGCCAGCCGCCACCCAGACGGTCATGCACCTGCACATCCATCTCATCCCCCGGGTCCACGGCGACGGCCTCATGTTGCCCTGGACCAACCAGAAGGCACTGGACTTGACGCCTGACCCAGGGCTGTCCGAGCCAATCGAATCCCCCAAGGAGAACTGACCATGGGATACACCACAGAGTTCACCGGCAGTGTGACGGTGGAGCCACCGCTCAACGCGGCTGAGATCGCCTACCTGACCACGTTCAGCGAGACCCGGCGCATGCACCGGACCGAAGGCCCCTACTTCGTGGGCGATGGCCCTGGGTTCGGCGGGAACCGGGTACTGGATCCCGACAAGCCGCCCGCCGGCCAGCCAGGACTCTGGTGCAATTGGATCCCCACCGAGGACGGCACCCAGATCGAATGGGACGAGGGGGAAAAGTTCTACTACTCCGAGGAGTGGATGCGCTACCTCATCGACCACTTCCTGAAGTTCGGTGCCTTCGCCAGCTTCGCAAGCGACCCACAGTTCAAGGACTTCACCTTCGACCACGTGGTCAACGGCAGGATCCAGGCCCAGGGTGAAGAGGAGGACGACACCTGGGTTCTCGTGGTCAAGGACAACATCGTCTCCCGGGAGGACTACGGCCAGTTGTTCGCCCAGGCCCCGATCCAGGCCCCAGAGCCGTCCCCCAGGGCACTGCCCAAGCCGGCTATCGGCCTGCGCGAACAGCTGGCCGCCGAGCAGCATGCCCTGGCCAAGCACTACATGAGCGACTCCAGGCACGGATCACAGTGGGTCGACCTGGACCCTGAACTCCAGGCGAACTACCTCGCCGGTGAGCAGGGATCGATGCGGGCCATCCACCAGTGGCTGCAGACCCTGGTGATCAGGATGCAGGCCAAGATGGAGATGGAGCCCGAGGCCACCGCCCGCGCGATCCAGGCCATCCGCATCGACACCATCCAGCAGCTGATCCAGGAAGTTGGGAACTGATGGACGAGGACATGCCCATGTCGCTGGTGGTTCCATTCACGGTCTGCCAGTCCAAGGGTGGACCGTACGAGGACCAGTCCTTCGTGGCCGGCTTCCAAGCAGGTGAGCTTTGGGCCCGCCTCACGGCCTTTCAGGCCATGGGTGGCGTTCGCACCGAGCCACAGAACGTGTACACGGAACTACTTCCACAGGTGGACCTGATCGCCATGCACTTCGGCTACCGGGTGCTGGTTGACCTGTCTGAAGTACCGGAATGGCGCGTTGTTACCTTCGTGAAGGGGAGCTGATGGGCCGGGAAGTGCGTCGCGTGCCACTGGACTTCGAGTGGCCGATGAACGAGCGATGGAAGGGCTACCTGACGCCGGACTCCTTGGACGAGATCCCTTGCCAAGGCCGCGAAGGCAGAGGCTTCTCGCCGTTGGCCCGGCAGCTGCAGGAGCGGTGGTACGGCAACGTGCCCTTCGACCCCAGCGAGACCGGCTCAACGCCATACACCCCAGCCAACACGCCGAAGATCATGGCCATGGCCGAACGGAACGTTGCTCATTCCCCCCAGTACTACGGCACCGGCCTGATGGCTGAAATCCGTGAGGCGTGGCGGCTGTGCAACCTGTTCAACTCGCAGTGGTCGCACCACCTGAGCCAGGAGGACGTCGAGGCCCTGGTAGCCCGTGAAGGTGTCTACCTGCGCGACCTGACCCACACCTGGATCAAGGGCGAAGGCTGGGTGCCCAAGGACCCGATGCCCGTAATCACAGCGGCCGAGGTCAACCTCTGGACCCTGGACCCGATGAACAGCGGTCTCAGCTACGCCGTCATCCAAGCCGCCTGCGAACGGCAAGGAGAGTCGGACGAGTGTTCCGCTTGTGACGGTCACGGCAGTCATGAGGCCTACCCGGGTCAACGGGCCGACTCCGAAGCCTGGGAGCCGGAGCAACCACCCACGGGTCCGGGCTACCAGCTGTGGGAGACCGTCTCCGAGGGCAGCCCCGTGAGCCCGGTGTTCGCCCGGCCCGATGACCTGGCCGACTGGATCATCGACAGCGGCAAGAGCCTGCACGGCAGCAACACACCCAGGGACAAGCTCATCGCCTGGATTGCGGCCGAGGGATCGTCTATGGGCTCCATGGTCATGATCCCAGGCCGAGGGGTCATTGGTGGCGTAGAGGCTGCTGCAGGTGCTCTGTGATGGACGATGCCCTGCGGATGCTGCTGGCCCCTATCTTCGCGGAGGCCTTGACCTGGGCAGCGGACGATACCGTCCAGGTCAAGGAGATGTCCCCGTTCCTGGACGAGGCTGTGGCCGCCGTGGCCCAGTGGCTGAACAACGAGGCCAGCCTCTGCCGGGGTGAGGCTGAACACTGGATCCCGGAGTCCACTTCACACATCTCCGCCACTGTTGAGGCCATGGTCATGGAGATGCTTGCCTACCGACTGACCCCCAAGGAGTTCAGCAATGAAGATTGAAGGCACCTGCGGAAAGACCTGGGGGCCACACGTGTGGGTCACACAGACGGCTGAAGAGCCACCGGTCACACACGTGCGCCAGTGCCGGGGATGCGGGAAATTGGACCTGACCGAGCTTCACGCCATGATGACCGAACTCCGGGATGATCTACGTGCCGCCAACGAGAACATGACCATTCTCGAAGGCATCCGGGACAAGCGGGATCAGGAGTTGGCAGTTGTTCGGGGTCAGCGAAACAACGCCGTAGACAACGAGGCACACCTACGCGAAGAGCGCGCGACCCTGGTCGACAGGATCAAGTTCCTGGAGAAGCGACTGAGCAAGGCCAGACAGGAGATGAACACAGCCGGCGAGGCTGCCGTCAAGGAGTACCGCCGCCGGGTCAGGGCAGAATCCACCCGGCCGTCTGTGTTCGATCAGACCCTGTCCGAACTCCGTACCCGGGCTGAAGCGGCCGAGTCCGAACGGGATGTCCTTAGTGATCAGATCCTCAAGTTGATCGACATTACGGACCGGGTGGTGGGCCTCTGGGCACGGAGCCTGGAGACGTGACCATGCCCGAAGGGCTGTTCGACTACTTCAAGCTGCGCCAGGAAGCACGAGCTGCCCGGATCCAGGCCGTCTGGAACATGATGACCAAGCGGGAGCAGGCCCTGTTCCAATCGGCTGCGGTGATGGCCGGGATCAGGGCGCGTTGGGCCGTGGGCAACCACGAGCCGCCCCCGCCAGACTCCCAGGTCGTAGCCGACGTCATCGACGCCTGCCTCAGCCTGCCGGATCTGTACCCTGCACTCATCCGCCTGGACCGCAGGGCCAAGCGCAAGGCAGCAAAGGAGCGTGCTCATGAAACCGATCTACGCTGAGCCGCCGGACCTGAGCATTGTGGGCTACGGCAGTCCCATCGTCCGGGCCTACGTTCGCATGGACGCCTGGACACCTTCGTCCCTGCCCATGAACCGGTGGTTTGAGACCCATGACCAGAGCACCAAGGAAGCCCTGACCTGGGAGGAGGTCACGGACGCCCGGCACTACGGCGCTCCGTACCTGCTCACACCCTCACCGATCGAAGAGGTGGCTCATGGGTGGTGACATCGGCGTAGGCATCGTGTGCCTGGTTGTGGTGCTGCTGGTGCTCGTGGCCTGTTACCTGGCGGACTAGCAGTGTCCAAGCCCAAGCCTTGTGGTCTCTGTGGGGACTTCGGCTGTATCGAATACCCAGATCCCATAACTCTGGATCTGGTGGGCGAGGCGTGTCCCTTGTGCAACCCATACTGGGTGCCTCCACGGCGGCTGACCCCGCCCCGATCGCCTGAACCTGAGCAAGGGCAACGGATGCAGGTCACCGGCACGGGCATCGAAGGTGTTCCATCAAACAACGAAACGGAGTAGAAATGGCAAGCTTCTGGTACAAGGCCACAACAGTGGTCGCTATGTTCGTCGCCCTGGTATCGGGCGTCCAGTTCCCGGCCCCGCAGACCGGCGCACCGGTGCCGGCCGTGGCCGAGGCAACAGCTGCTACGGCAGCCACAACGACTGTGACCGAGGGCGGTCCCCTGCGGATTCTCGCCGTGGGTGACTCCATCACCTGTGGTGGCCTGGGTGATACACCCGGCTGGTGCCCGGAACTGTCCCGGCTGCTGGGTGTTGCCCAGGTGGACCACGTGATCACCCCCTGGGGTGTGGGTGGCAGTCTATGCAGTTCATGGCCTGCGGTGATCGCTCCGCTGCTCGTGGAGTTCCACCCGGACATCGTGATCCTGGGCTGTGGGCACAATGACGCTGCGAGCCAGACCCCACCTGCCACCACCCAGGCAGCGGTGCAGGCCATTGCCGCCCAGGTACATGCTGCCGGCGCACGGCTGCTGCTGAACCGCGTCCACTACGCCTCCGGGAACCCAGCGTCATGGGAGCCCCGGCCCTGGCTGCCGGCGGCCATCGAAGTCACCAACGGGGGTCTGGTTGCCGCCTGGAACGCAGTGACTGCAACCTATGGCCTGGCGTTCTCCCCGGCCATGGCCGACGACACCCGGGTACCACCACTGTCCAAGTACATCCTGGGAGATGGTGTGCATCCCACCACCCGGGGCGCTAACGTACCCCTGACGCATGCCACCTCCAGTGGCTATGACGTCCTGGCCCACAACCGGTACCGGGCCCTGGCCGCCGGCTTCCTGGTGCTGCCGGCCATCGGTTGGGACTGCATGCAGATCGGTCACGCACCCTCGGAGCCAGCACCCCGGAGCTTCCCCTGCTACGGCTCACCCAGCTAGGAGTTCCTGATGATTGACCCGACTCTCGGCGGGCGAATGAAGTCGTATGAGGCGGTCACCCGATCGGTGCTCCTGCCCAACAGCTACACGGTCCTGCGTGTGGACGGCAGGGCCTTCCACAGCTACCTGCGAGATGCCGAACGACCCTTCGATGCAGCCTTCATCACGGACATGGGTGCCGTCGGCCAGGCCCTGTGCAAGGAGGTGTCTGGCACGACGTTCGCGTACGGACAGTCCGACGAGATCTCCTTGCTGCTGGACGACACCGACCAGCAGTCCCAGCCCTGGTTCGGTGGTGTGGTCCAGAAGATGGCTTCGGTGGCCGCAGGGGTAGCTACTGCTGCCTTGATCTCGCAGCGGGGTCCTGATAGGTTGCCCCACTTCGACGCCCGGGTCTTCACCCTGCCGTCGCTGTACGAAGTAGCCAACTACTTCCTGTGGCGGCAAAGGGATGCAGTCCGCAACTCCATCTCGATGGCGGCCCAGGCGAAGTTCTCCCACCAGCAGTTGAACAGGGTCAAGACCAACCAGATGCAGGAGATGTTGTTCCAGCAGCACGGCATCAACTGGAACGACTACCCGGCCGTACAGAAGCGCGGCTGGTGGGTGACCCGGGCCGTACGCGACGCACCCGTGGTCTACACCCACAAGCGCACGGGTGAAGAGATCAGCACCATCGCCCAGCGCACGTTCTGGGACGTGGACGCTGCACCAGACTTCACCTTCGAACTGTTGACCAGCCTGATCACAGGAGTAGACGAATGAAAACCATCGATTGGTACGGCATCGTGGCCTGGATCAACTGGCCCACGAGTGACGGCCGTTGGAACAGTGGCACTGTGGTTGCCCGCCACCAGGCCCCGGTGTTGTGGCGGCGGTCGCTCGAAGGGGAGGCACAGGTAGTTGGTGTGGTGCGCCAGGTTGCTATGGACATGCCGGACCCCGAGGATCAGGACAGCAAGATCCGACCGGTTCGGGCCCTCTTGCGCCTGGAGGTCAGGGAGCTGGCCGGGATGACGGGTACGTTGTATCCGGAGGTGAACTGTGAGGCCCGATCCAGCACCAACAGCATCCTCTACAACCCTGTGATCACCGCAATCACACTGGGACACAGTCCTGCTTGGTCCAACCTGGACCCCGTGATCAGGGACAGCGGCGACGGCCTCTACTACGCCTGATGGCACACTCCCTGGACGAGATGCTGTTCGAGGCGGCAAAGCTGCACGCCCAGCAACTGGGGAACATGGTTCGGACGATGGTTGTCTGCCAACGATGCCGGCTGAACCCGATCCAGGTCATCGCCCGGCCCCCGACGTTCGACGTGGAGCTGCTCAATGATCAGTTCCTCACAGCCGTGGGCTATCCAGCCCGGAACCCGTTCAATACCTTCAATCACACCATGGTCAGGATCACAGAGATCGTGCAGTTCCTCTGTGGGGACTGCGCCAGGCAAGGAGGACCATGAGTCGTATCTACTTCCACACCCCTACCGACGAGGCCGAGGTCCTGGGGGCTGAGCGGGCCCACATGGGCTGGCTGTGCCGGCATGTGGCCACGAGTGTCGTTGGTCTAGATAGCGCCGGCAGTGCGCAACGTATCCTCTCGTTGCTAGCGCCCGGACACTACATGACTCAGACGGAGCCCTACGTGGATGCTTCGACTGTGGTGCGCCGGGAATGGACAGAGAGCATGATCCGGGCACTGGGCAGCATGTTCGGGCCTGCGCTGCAATGGAAGGGCAAACCCATCGCTGCCTTCTCCCTGGAGCTGAACACCGCCGTGGTCCTGGGTGGTGACACCCTGCGGCTGGCTGCCCGGCTCCACGGCCAGTGCGAGATCCACGCCTATGTCGAAGGTCCCAACCGGGCTTGGTTGGCTGACCTGATCCAAGCCGCCCTGGACAAGGCCATCTTCCGGCAGGACGTCAGGGACTGGAACACCGGCTGGAACGACGTGATCAAGCTGCTGCGCTCGCGTGACGATGAGCCCGTGGTCACGTCCTACTCGGTGTGTGATCAGTTCCCCAACTCCCACACCGGGGACTGGTTGCCGCCGTGGCCGGAGGGTGTACCCAGGACCTGGACCGCACTCACGGAGGAACAGCAGCAGGAGCGTTCCGGACGCGAAGAGGCATGGTACGAGCTTCCGAACGAGGAGCAGTGGCGCATCAGCATGGCCGGGCTCCGGACCAACGGCCAGGGCCTTGAGCTGAAGCCCGACAATTGGAACTCCTTCGCCTTCGGTCACGGGCTCACCTACCTGGACCTGTTGGCCACCGACTACGCCGAACGCCTGGACAAGGCGGACCTGACCCCTTCAGAGGAGAACTGATGCAACAGATCCGAGTCAACAAGACCGAGTTGCTGGAAACGCTGGAGCAGAACCGTACGGACCACCAGACCATCTACCAGGAGGCGGTGGCCGGCTTCCGGGCCAAGGTCCTGGCGGAGCTGGAAGAGCAGATCGAGGCCCTGCGTGACGGGGACTCTGTCAAGGACGTCACGCTGCGTCGCATGGCCCCGCGCGACTACACCCGCAACTACGACCGGGCCATTGGCATGATCAAGATGTCGGTGGACGAGCACATCGTGCTGGAGGAGAACGACTTCGCCCAGTACGTCCAGGACGACTGGGACTGGCAGGCGCAGTTCCTCAGCAACACCTACGGCAGCGCCAGGGCGCGGGGCAAGTTCTCGGAGAGCTACACCATCTCCTAACCGTTGACCCCTACCCCTAGGTGGGGGTAGGCTCAAGGAGCAGCACGTGGCAGTCCTGCAGGGGCCAAGGGCCCGGGTTTCAAGGTTGTAGACCTTGAGCACGGGCCCTAGGCTCTAGGACCTAAGGTGTTGTCCCCGGGACACCGGGCATGTTGCTTGAGAACTCCACAGTGGACAGCAATAATATAGACCGAAGGACCTGGCCCCTAAATCGAGGCTGGGGTCAGGTCCTTCTTTCGGCGCGTAGCTCAGCTTGGTGGAGCACTGCGTTTGGGACGCAGGGGTCGCACGTTCAAATCGTGTCGCGCCGACAACACATGTAGATGTGTAAATAGGGGGCCGGTAGCTTAATTCGGTGAAAGCGGAGCATCGTTCGGGTTGCAGTAAGCGGGTTCGAGCCCCGTCCGGTCCACTGGCAATGTCTGGCATATGCATGGTCGTAGGGAACACTGCACGGGGCCACCACCCGTCAACCCCTGCCATACGACAGCGGCTGGTGGTCGCAATATGCTCCTATTGGCAGGCCCTGTTAATGAGCAAATCCTGTTGAGGGTAGTGGGTGGTAGAAATCGCCCAGGGCCTGCCTCCTAATGTCCGATCGGAGGGGTAACTCCCCTTCGAGGCAGCACACTCTTGCTAGCAGGGTGTGAGGGTTCGATTCCCTGTCGGGCAGCGACTACCTTAGGGAGGCTCAGAATGGAAAACATCGTCAAAGTCACCAGAATCACAACTGAAGAAGCAGAGGCTTTCCGCACTCGGGCCAGGAAACAGCGCGAGGAGATGGGGGCCATGGTTGTCATCAGTGTTGACGACTTTCTGGCAGTCGCGGACGACATCGAATTTGCTGCCTACGACCGGGGCGTCAACAACGAGCGCATGAACCAGTACTACATGCCCACGTAGGAGGGCTCATGTATCAACGAATCAGAATCACTGACGACGCCAAGGTCAAGCTCTGGTACATGGCCTCTTGCAGGCTGTGCGGTACCGACGTGAGCCAGCCGTTCGAGGACCGTGAGTCCCGGGACGCATGGGCCAAGGAGCACGAGAACGGGACCGCACCTGACCACAAGGTCCAAGTGTTCACCGAAATCGTGGTCAAGACTGACTAGCTTTCCGGAAGGGTGGCAACGGCAGTAGCGGGTCACCTGAGTGTGCGACGAAGGGTTAGGCACACACCCTAGAATCCTGCGGCGCGACTCATAATCGCGATTAGCAGGTAGCCCCTTGCCGGGGGCGGCGTAGGGGCATGGTCCGACGGCAATCTGGCCATGTCCTGCACGTCCTGGGCCCTTGGAGGAATTGGGAACCTCGCCTACCCGCAGGTAGGAGCCGCCGGTTCAATTCCGGTAGGGCCCACGCTGCATGAGGAGCCCACAGACCAGGCGTGGTCGAACTGCAAGTCATGTGGAACCTGGCCATGTCCAGCCCAACGCAGGCTGGACAACCAGGAGGACCAGAGGGCGGGGTGGTTGCCGCCACGCTGCACAACAGCGGAACGTCGGTTCGACTCCGGCCTGGTCACGTACCTAGGAGTTAGACCCGGGTCGCGCCCGGCTTCTAGGAACCAGCACCAGTCCCTGTGCTGTGAGCCGTGGTACCAACGGCATGGGACACCTACAAGCTTTACAGGCGAGTTCCTTCACTCCAGTGGAGTGGGCAGGTGAAGGAATAGTGACCGGGCGGCTGCCCCTGGTCGCCGAAGGCAGCCCAATGCCCATGCACGTCCGTCAACAGCGTGCATGGGCCCAGCCACCAGGGGGAGGCCGTCAACACCTCCCCCTGGTGTGCTCAACCCAACTCACAGGAGGAGTAGATGGCAACTAGTAAACAGGAACTGCGCACGTGGTTCGACAAGGGCGTGGCGAGCGGGTACACCCACATGATCGTGGTGTGTGACACCTTCGACCACATGGACTTCCCGGTGTACGTACTTCCTAGCGAAGACGTCAAGTCCGTGGAGCGGGCGTACGCCGGCCAAGCAATGGCACGGATCATGGAGGTCTACAACCTGTCCATGGACCGGGAGCAGCAGCTGGCCGAAGTCCGAGCCTTCAACTACTGACATGGCCGCCAAAGAGGAAGAGAGAACGTTCTGTAAGCCTTGCGCAAAAATGAACTACCCCACCCTTGACATGGCCTCCCGGCGAGCGACAAGCCACGGTCCCGACAAGGTGGCATACCGCTGCCCACTAGGTACCGGCTTCCACTACGGCACGAGCTACCGCAAGCGTCGAACGCCGAGGCCCACGTTCCAGGACTTCATGGCCGAGCACAACGCACGGATCGGGTGACCGGTGAAAGTATTCCAATGCCAAGTTAATGGTCGCCTATCAGTCCAAGCGTGTGGGAGCCGTGAGGCTGACTCCATCTACCGCTGCGAGGTCATCGGTCCTCATGACCGGTGCCGGGTCGGGGAGCACACCATCGCCCATGAGCGTATGGGCAACGGCTACTCCTGCGGGGCTGTGGAACAGGGGAAAGTCAGCGGTACCCCATTCCACGTCTTCGGAATGATCAGACGCCCCTAGGAGGCACACGTGCTACGCAAGCTCCTATTGAAGCTGTACGCCCGGCGACAGCGTCAGCTCTACCGCAAGTACACAGTGGCCGAGGTCCGGCTCATCAACGAAGTCGCCCGGCAGATCGCTCCATGGTCAAGTTTCCGTCGCATGGTGGTGCTTGCTAGTATGAGCAAGCCATCAAGGCATCGATAGGAGTAGATCATGAACGTGGACCTCACCAACGCTGCATGGCGCAAGAGCACCCGGTCCGGACCGTGGACCGACAACTGCGTCGAGGTGGCATTCGTTGACGAGGCCATCGCGGTCAGGGACTCGAAGAACCCAACCGGCCCGGCCCTCGTCTTCACCAAGTCCGAGTGGGACGCCTTCGTCGGCGGGGTCAAGGACAACGAGTTCAACGTCTAAGGTCTGATGTTTCACCGGAGGCTGTCAGTGTGATGCTGGCAGCCTCCGCCATAGGCCCACACTGTCCAGAAGGGAGCTAGTCACCGGTGACTACCCGGGAGCAGTACGAACAGCTTGGGATGAACGAGTCCCGCGTCCGGGCCCTGCGCGCCGTGGCGACTAGCGGCAACGTTGGCCCTAACACCTACCCGTCCACATTGGACAAGTTGGCACGCCAGGGCCTGATCGTTGCCACCGAGGACCGGGCCAACCCCTGGCGCGTGACGTCCGAGGGCCTGGCCGTACTGGAGAAGCTGGATCCACAGTGACGACGTTGAACTGCTTCCGCTGCGACAAGGTCCTGGAGTCTGCCAACCCTGACCGGGAGCACAACCAGCCCTACGCAGGCACCTCCTTCCAGGCCCAGGGTCAGTACGGCAGCACGGTGTTTGACCCCAACGTCTGGACACCAGTGACCCAGCTTCTGGTCCTTAACGCCTGTGACGAGTGCCTGCTGCAGAACAAAGCCCAAGTACTCCATGCAACCCGAACGGGTGAGGGTGTGAACTACACCTATGAAACCTGGGAGCCGGACATCACCGTGGAGCACTGGCGCGAGTGGTTTCACGAGCAGAACGAGGAGTGATCATGCTTGCGTGGTACGCACTAATCGCCGGCATCCTGATCGGCTCCATTGCTTCATTCGCCGTGATGTACTGGTACTACGAAATGCGTCACGAGTGCCTGCCCCATGGCCCTGAGGAGTGCGCACAGGCATTCAAGGAGCCGGCCATTGCTCGGAGGTTCCGGTGAAGTCGCTAGTAATGCTCGTTGGCGGCTTTTACCTAGGCTGGATGTCGTGGTTTGCCATTTCCATCTGGAGGCATCGACGGAGGTTTCGATGATGACCCGCTACAACCGGTCCAAGCTCCGGGCGCATGACCAGGGTGTGGATCGGCACAACAAGGGCACGTCCTGGCTCAAGAAGCAGGAGCGCATCCAAGCCGAACGCCTACGTCTGGACAGCGGGATGCGCCGCCGTCGCAAGGCACCAAAGACTGCACCTGTGCTGCTACCCGAGCCTCCACCGCCGGGTGCTGAAGGTGTCAGGTACAAGCTGGTGTGGCTCAACTAGCAACGCCGATGTAGCTCAATGGTGAGAGCCCACGCATGGTAAGCGTGAGATCTGGGTTCGATTCCCAGCATTGGCTCGGGACGCTGGCATACCGGGAGCCGGTGGTGGGGGATTCATTCAGCCGTTGAACCCATTCCCAGAACGATCCGGTAAGTATGCCTCTTGGGCACAGGCAGGCTGAACACTTCTATTCGATAGCACCATGTGTTGTTGACCGGGCGTGTTGCGCGACAGTCTGCCTGTGCTCCAGGAACTCACCCTTGGTCCGGGAGAATGACCCGGTTGTTGTGACCTCCCTCCAACCAGAAGCAGCCCTGCTTCTTGATTCCCGAGGTCAAGAGCAGTTAAGTCTGACGCCAAGGTCCAAAACGTTTGATGGAAACGGATCAGCCAGTTATAAAGAATCCCAGGGAGGGCGGATGGGCTGAATCAGGCCGCCATCTCTTCAGCTCCCTGGGAGCTTCCACCATCACCAATATAAGGAGGTTGACTCAATGCAAGCGGTTCTCGTTCTCAATGCTGACCTAGGCCCACTGCACCGGGTCAGCCTCACGCACGCCATCCGGATGCTGTACCGGGGAGTAGCCGAGATCTACGAAGCGGAGCCCGGCACAAGGTTCGGAACGTGGGAGCTTCCCCGGACCGTGAAGCTGATCCAGTACATCGTCACCAAGTGGCGCTACTCCGCCGGCCCGGCCTGGTCCAGGTCCGGTGTCCTACGCCGGGACCACGGCATCTGCAGCTACTGCAACGGCACAGCCACCACCGTGGACCACGTGATCCCTACCTCCCGGGGCGGGCGCAACTCGTGGACCAACACAGTAGCGGCCTGTGTGCCCTGCAACCAGGCCAAGGGTGACCGGAGCCCAGCCGAGGCCCGAATGTCCCTTAGGATCAAGCCCACGGCCCCTACGTGGGCGGACCTGAGGAGGTAGCTAATGGAGAACGACTGAAGGTGATCACATGACGAAGGTGTTGGTGTACCACCGAGGAGTGGGCTGCGAGACCGGGTGCTGCGGTCACGCCATCAGCGTCGATGACGAGGAGCAGGCCTTCGCCTATGAACACCCCTACCGCGAAGACTCAAAAGCCTTTGCTGAGGCGCTGATCACCGAGGAACTAGGTTCTGAGCATGTCAAGGACCTGGACTGGGAGAACAGCTTCGTGTGTGACTGTTAGACCCGGTGCAGCACCTGGTTGGTAGCTAGGTGCTGCACCGGCTTTCGGAGCTGGTGTAATTGGCAGCACAGCGGTTTTTGGAACCGTTAGTCCAGGTTCGAATCCTGGGTTCCGAGCGGGGGCGCATGAGCCAGGTAGTCAGTCCTGGGCGTGCGGGTAGGCGTGAACTGCAGCTCTTGCGCCTGCGAACCTGGGTCCTAGGTTCTCCGGGGGACCCCCGCCTATGAAGGAGTGTCATGGCAACTTGCGTCAAGTGCTTCGGCGCTCGCACGATCGTGTGCCCGTCGCACAGCGGCCCGAAGTGCGGTAGGTGCAACGGATCCGGGAGAGTCACCTGCACGATCTGTAATGGCTCGGGTAAGACACCAGGGAGCTAGGCCATGCGCAGCTGGACAGTGGTCAAAACATACTGGGGCACCGGGGACACCCCCTACCGTGTGGAGGTCTGGGAGCAGCCGTGGCGGCGGTGGGCTGTGGCTACCTGCTACGACCGCTACACAGCCATCGTGTTCCGGTTGCCGGGGTTCAAGGCCTTCGAGCGATGGTTGTATCACCTGGACAAGCGGGAGTGGAGCTTGCCGCTGAGCAACCGTCAGGATGATCGCTGTGTCTACCTGATGGGCAAGGAGCGCAAGCTCCTTGCGGTACGCCAGGTGGCTGCTGACAGTGACATTGTTAAGTTGACATGGCCAAGGGATACGACGTGACCGACATCGAGATGACCCACAAGCACCACTATGGCTTCCGGAGCGGTGAGTGGGGCCGGATCATTGACCTGGAGTTCGTCGACCCAGGCGACGGCCCACGGTTGTGCTACAAGGTCAAATACGAAGACGGTGTTGTGGACCAATGCCCAGTCTATGATCCAGCAGACCCGTACTTCTTCCGCCGGGTGCCAGAACCCCAAGACCTAAGCTCGGTCGGCTTGACCATCATCATGGAACAGTCCACAGTGGTCAGTGCCAGGTTGCACTTCAAGGACCAGCCAGGGCTGTGCGCCGAGGTGCAGATGCCCTGGGACCCGGACAACGTGTACTGGTGTACTAGGTCCTACTTCCATTACTCAGATGACGACCCCCACGTCTACGTCGCCGGCCCTGGTGTCTGGGGCGGGAAGAGGAGCAAGGATGACTGGGCCTGAGAGCCGTCACAGGTGTTAGTCCCAGCCACGGTGGCTGGGCGGCCGAGGGACAGGTCGTTACGTGTCCAGAACCGATGTTCATCGACCATGGTTAGTTCAGGCCCAAGACCCGTACAACCGGCATCTGCGGTGCTCACAGCCCAGCGGGCCCTGGGACCCGTACCCATACCAGAACCTATGCGGGTGTCGGATATGCACCGGGTACTGGTGGCGACGGACTGCGCGTCGTCGTGACAGGCACCGGTGGCAAAACATCAGACAACAGTTGCTGCAGGCTAACTTCAGTGACATGGATCTCATCGAGACCAGCACCAAGGGTTCCAGTTTGTATTGATCTAGGTAAATGGGCTAGGGTAGGACCTGCGTAGGCCCGGGAGGCACAATCCTGGGCCTGCCTGTTTGTCCGAGTAGCTCAGCAGGTCAAGAGCACCCGACTCATAATCGGAAGGTCGCCAGTTCGAGTCTGGCCTCGGGCACCAACAAGGAGATCGAATGGACAACCACCATTCATTGGATCCAGAGTTCCAGGCCTGGTTCCGTGAACGGCCGATGGTCATTCAGGACATGGTGCTGACGACCCCGCCATGGGAGACCTACGCCATGAACGGCGACGGGGACCGGTACCAGGTCTATAGCTACAACGAGAACGGGACAGTAACTGTCACCCGTTTCCATCCGGGACCGCTGGTCCTGCTACCAATGTGGAATGTATTTGGGGTTGATCCTGCTAATCTAACTCCAGTTGAGGGCCGCTAGCTCAACGGTCGAGCACTGTTCTTGCACAGCAGGGGTTACCAGTTCAAATCTGGTGCGGTCCACTTAGGAGAGTCATGATCCTGAAGCAATTCGAGAAGCAGGGCTACGCTCGCCTAGGTTTGGACACAGGGCAGGCAATGGCCCTGGCGGACCTGCATAGGGAAGCACGGCGCTTCAGCAACCAGCCGCCAGAGTTCAAGGCCCGGTTCCAAGTTCCCAAGCTGAACAATGGATACCGCCCGCTGGGTGCGATACACGCAGGCGACCCTGACCAGGCCGATGTCAACGACTCCTTCCTGTTCTGGAGCTGGGCGCAGTCGGCCCCGTTCATGTACCAAGGGGCCATGATGCTGCTGGACTGTTTAGCTACCTACCAGCGCCTGGTGTGCGTACCGCTGATGCAGCGCCTGGTGTCCGAGCTGCAAGGTCGCTACCGCTACGAACACGACCTGCCGTTCGAAGCCGCCTCGGTGCTGCAGTGCAACTCGTTCCACGTCCCTACCGATAGGGAACTGCTCCAGACCCGGCACGAGGACGGAGTGGTAGCCACCATCTTGGCAGTCAACGCTCCTGGCCTGGAGTTGGACTCCGGGGAACAGCTGACACCGGTCACCCCAGGTCCTGACGAAGTGATCATCATGCCTGGCGGCATCTTGGAGGCGATGACCGGCGGTGAGTTCCCGGCCATGTACCACCAGGCGCGCAACCATGGATACTTGGGCCGTACGTCCATCCTGTACTTCAGCAACTTCAACTTCGACAGGCACATCACACCGTTCGTGGATGGTGTGGACCAGGACATTGCAGCCTTGATCCAAGCCAGCCCCGACATGTTCGGTCAGCCGGACGGTTTCTATCATGTAGACATGGGAGAAGGTTGAAGCATGAGCACTGTCACTGAAGGCGAACTGGACGCCGCCCGTCGCAAGGTTCAGGAGAACCTACGGCGGGTGAACCAGGACTACATGGTCTACGGCAACGTCGAGATCACCAACGCCGAACGGCTGGAGTCCTCGCGCAAGGAACTGGCCCGGCTGGAATCGCTGTAGGCGTACGATCAGGACATGGACTACTGCCTGTTCTGCGGTAACGCACCGTTTCTGTACTTGGGTCCTTTGTGGTTCGTGTTTATTACCGCCGGCCTACTGCTAGTCATTGCCTGGGCGATCATGCAGCTGGTGCCGAAGGAACACCCCAAGGAGCACCGCACGGAGCACGAGGTCGAGGCAGCCCCCACGGCTAAGGAGCAGCAGCACTGAGAAGGGCCCGGCCCCCCGAAGGGAACCGGGCCCATCCTGCTACATGCTAGGCAGTTCTGACCTTACGCGGCCTGAGCCTCGAAGTGCAGGAAGGACAACCGCAGGCGGTTGTTCCAGATGCCCCAGTCAGCGTTCGGTGCCAGCTTCAGCCCGATAGTGACCTCGGTCTCCTCACCTGGGGCCAGGGCCAGCAGCGGCACCGGAGGAGCAACAGCGGTGTCCGGAACCCAGGTGCCCGACTCGCAGGTCTGGTTCAGGCAGAACAGCAACTGGCTGTCGTCGGCCGGGGTGCTGGGGATGTTGAACTCGTCCTCATGGGTGAAGACCATGATGATCGGCACTGAGCCCGTGTTGCGGACCTTGAACTGGTCGAACTTGGGCACATCGCGGTGGGTCAGGATGAAGGTCAGGGCGAAACTGCCCTTGAGGACCTCGTCGGACAGGTACATCCGGGGGCCGGCGGTGGGCGACATCCGGTAGCCCAGGGCCTCGGCCGTGAGGCTGGTGCCTGAGGACGCCCCAGGGGCACTGACGCCTTCGAGGTTGTGGGTGATCAGCAGCGTGCTGCCGGTGCCCGTGACACTGCCCTCAGGGCCCGGGTGGGCGGCTGCCGGGCTAGCAGCTACAACACTGCCGGCCAGGACTGCGGCGGCGGCAGTCGTTGCAGCAAGCCACTTTCGTACGGATCTCATGCTTGGGTTACCTCCTGGGATGTACTGCGCAGGTGCAGCGTCTAGGAGTATAGTGAGAGGCGTTGATCAAGTGAGTGAAGCTAGAGCCTTTGCCGCCGGCTACGCGGCAGCCATCAAGGCACTGAAGCTGAAGTCCCCGTACAGTAGCTGCGCAATCCAGGCTTTGGAGCAATCACTAGACGAGATCCCCAACTTGTTCGAGTACTGGCAACTAAGTCAAGACCCCGAGTTCCAGGAGTCGCTGGAGCAAATGAAACGTGGTGAAGGTCGGGAGATTAATCTCGACGAATTGGGACCGTAGCTCAGCCCGGTTAGTTAGCGCCGAACTGATAATTCGGAGGTCGGAGGTTCAAATCCTCTCGGTCCCACGTCCTTACGAGGGGACAGCCCCACCAGGAGCTTTCACCTCCATTCAAACCACTATCACAGCGGCTTGACTCAGGGGTGCGTTCAAAGGTTCCTGGTGGGGTACATAAAGGCACTGCGATCATCCCGAGGCCTAGCGGTCATCGTGCAAGCTCCTATGCCAGAGCGGTCAATTGGCCCCGACTTTTAATCGGTGTGTATCTATGGTTCGAATCCATATAGGAGCACGAAGAGAGCACAGCAATACTCCGGTGCCAGAGCGGCCAATTGGACATGACTCTTAATCATGAAAATCGTGAGTTCGAATCTCACCCGGAGTACAACAGCTGGAACACAACTTGTCCCGGCGCACTTGTACCTAGATCCAAAACCCGATATCATGATCTTTAGACTTGTTTGACGCGCTGACAACTCGCGCCCCCTTTCCCCGTTTCCATCACCCGATGAAAACGGTTAGTTTGGAGGTACCGAATGTTTCACCGCACCAGACGCACAGCACAGCATGCGCGTCCTGTCCCCTCGGGGAAATGGGGCCGTAAGACAACAGCCGTCACAGCGGCTGTACTTGTTGCCCTGGCCCTGGTTGTAGGTGTGACCACCGCAACTGCACAACCCCAAGGGCCCCGAACACTGGAAGCCACACCCGTCGACCTGACGGTGCCGCTGGATCTGTCACCCAGCCAGCTGGGCCAGTGGTGTATCGACCGCAAGGCGGCCGGGACTCAGAACCTGAGCACCCGGGCCCGCAACTGGCTCACCGACTGCATTGCCATCTTCGGCAGCGCGGTCCCTAGCCCCAGCGGTTCGCCCACAGCAACACCAACCCCGACGCCCAGCATGACGCCAACGCCGTCACCGACGTCTAGCAGCCCCACCCCAACCCCCACGGCAACGACGAGCACCAGCACCCCGCCGCCGTCGCCTACGACCACCACGGCACCACCGACGCCTACGCCGACACCAACGGTCACCACACCCCCGGCGACTGGGTGCATGCCGGTACCGTCCGCCTGTGGGTGGCCCGATGCCACCAACACGGGTGTCCACGCCACCTTGGCGATCGTGCCCAACAGTGTGGTCATCTCGGCCGCAGGGACGGTCTACGAGAACCGCGACGTTCGGGGCTGTATCACGGTCCTGGCCAAGAACGTGACCATCCGCAACGTCAAGATCCGGTGTGCAGCTGACTACGCCATCGCCGTCAGGGCCGGTAACCCGAACGTTGACGGTGGCTGGCAGGCGGCAGATGCCAACCTGTTGGTCACGGACGTGGACATCGACATGGCCGGGCAGCTGGAAGGCAAGGCCATCGCGTTCAGCGGCTACACCTTGCGCCGGGCGCACATCCACGGTGGTTCGGACTGCGCGCACTTCGGTGTGAATGTTGTTGTGGAAGACAGCTTCTGCAACATCCCGGCCGGTGGACCCATCGATGGACCCCACTATGACGGAATGCAGTCCGATGGTGGCCGCAACATCGTGATCCGGCACAACACCATCCGGGTGCCGTACGCACAGACGTCAGCGATCCTGATGTCCACCAACACGAGCCCGATTCGGGATGTGTCCATTGTGAACAACCTGGTGGCCGGTGGCGGGTACACCATCTACTGTGGAACGTCAACTGGTGGTCCGGTACTGGGCAGCTTCACGTTCAGCGGTAACGTGGTGGCTAGGACGTACTTCCCGAACGGTGGCTACTGGGGTCCTGAGACCGAGTGCCCAGCCTCCGGGTGGCGTTGGGACTAGCTAGACGTGAGGCCCCGGTTCCCTCGGCTACAGGGGACCGGGGCCTTGCCCCCAAGCACCAAAACCCGGTAGGGTCAAACGACTTGAGCAGAGCGCCTTGGCTGTTGCAACAGCCCTCTGTCTCAGGACTCCGCCCCCATGGGACCTTCCGGCAGGATCACAGGCTCTGAGCCGGATGCTAGCTAGCAGCAAAGGTCCCGTGGGGGCACTCCTGGGGGTATACAACCACCAGACTCCCGTGCTAGCCTCGCTAGCGGATACCCCGGTTCGCCTCTGTCCCACAAGGACATGCCGCCGGGGTTTTGAACTAACCAACCCCAAGGAGCAATCATGGAAGACACCAGTTACCGTCACCCCAGTGACCTGACCGCCGCCCAGACCATCCGCCTGGAGGTGGCCCGGGAGCTGATGCGTACGCCCCTCAACGCCTTGGTCCATGACTACACGTCTGAGTTCAACGCCGCCATCCTGGCCATCGCCAAGGCGATTGAGACCGGCGAATGAAAACCCTGGACATCGACTACAACAACATCGTCACCGAGAACGAAGTCTTCATGACCCAGGTCCTGGCCGCGTTCACCGGCTGCCAGCCACTGCTGCGCTGGGAGGTAGTGGACGGGCAGCTTGGCTTCGTGGTGGAGTTCATCCCCAAGGCCGCCAGGCAGCGGATCACACCCGAGAACCTGCCCCGGCTGCTCCAGGCCCAGGCCGATGTCCACGCCGCCTGCCCCACAGGCTCCGCGTACTGGGGACCGTTCCTGTTCTGCATCCGGGAGCAGGGCTCCCTGGAGCCACGCCGGTACATCCCTGACGAACTGCAGCCTCTGTTCCAAGCCGCTATGGTTCGGTAGGATCGCCTCATGGATCCGGACACCCAGCCAGAGCTAGCCAGCGGCATAGCCGACGTGAACGACGTCCCGATCAGTGAACTGTGGTCGCTGGCGAACAACCCCAACCTGGCGCGGGCCATGCTCCGGGCCCAGGGAGCCGTCAAGGGGGACCCGGAGAAGAGTGTCTGCGCGTTCAACTCCGCCATCTGAAGCCATCAGGCGGTGGGCCCAGCAGTCCACGGCAGCTTCTGCCCGGTTAGAGGGCCGGCAGCTGCCACCCGGATACGTGCGTACCGCCAAGGTGGAAGAGGTTCTCAGGAGGAGACCATGGCACAGACGTCAGAGGACAGGATCAAGCGGCAGTACAAGGCCCTGCGCAAGGACCCGTATGCCAACGAGTACGGCGTCAGCTGGATGTGGATGAGGCTGGCCCGACAGTGGAAGCGCCCGGTCCAGGAGATCAAGAAGATCTGCCATGCTCCTGGTTGGGATCCTGCGGCTGAGCGCGAGCGCAAGGTCCAAGCCTACGCAACCACGCAGCGGCTGTTGGCCCAGGTGTATGACCTGATGGACGCCGGCCGGATGGATGAGGCCCGGGAGATGTTCAATGCCAGGTAGGAACCTGGGGGCTGACGGACCGTTGGGCGTGTTCCCCGTGAGTTCAGATCACGGGGACGTGCACACGTTGTACGTGTGCAGAACCAATGGGGACAGCCTCACGATGGAGGACTATCGCCGGGTCTTTACCGCCGTCACCGGGCGCGAACTAGAGCCCCATGAACTGGCGTCTGAGGCCAAGTACTTCGCTGAAGAAGATCGTTAGATGATCAATGCCCGTGTAGCTCAGTGGAAGAGCCCCGGTCCTACAAACCGGTTGTCCCCAGTTCGACCCTGGGTGCGGGTACGCAAGACACGATGGTGTTGGGCAATTGGCTGGCCCGGCGGGTTGTAGCCCCGTTTCTTCGGACATGCAGGTTCGAATCCTGTCACCATCACGGGTTCCTGTGCCCATAAACAGGATCGCCTCAGGGCCAGCACCAAGACCGCGCGGGTATGCGGTGCTGACCCTGGGGGTAGGACCCACGTAGCTCAATTGGCAAGAGCACCGACGGAAGTCTGATGCGGCAAAGTACACGCTGCAAGGACACGAAGGCGAACCTGTGCACGGGTAGACCTGGCCACTAAGGCGAAGGTTGTTGGTTCGAATCCCGCCGTGGGCACGATGTGGCCCCCTGGCCCATGATCAGGCCAGGGGCAAGGGCACCCCGCGCGAACCCATGCCACTGGGCTAGGTCTTCAAATACCTAGGGGTGTCCACCAACTGCTGTTCACTGTGACGTGTGCATAGGCCCCCAACAGCCGGGGAGTGAAGCACAGGGATAGGGCATCAGGCTGACTGGATGCCGACTCTTCAGCTGCCCCTGTCGCCTATGCACCCCTACCCTCCCCCCAGTTCCTTGCGGTATGGTGAGGACATGCTGAAGAAGTTGATCAATATGTTCATGATCCTGGCTTTGGCCGTGGTCGTGACCCCCACCCCCGCAGCCGCCTCCAGCACCTGGCCCTCGCACAAGCCCGGCTGGTGCCTGGACTTCAACCTGAAGGTGGCTCCTAGCCCCACTGAGGCCCGCGACTGGAAGGTTGCCGCTGTGTACTGCCAGCCATGGCGCTGGGACCACGGCAAGCGTGCTGTTGACGTCCTGACCCATGGCGCTACCTACACCCACACCTACTGGGACTGGGCCGGGCCGCAGGACGGATACTCCTATGTGGACCGTGCCCTAGCCGATGGCCGTGCCACCCTGGCTTACGACCGCATCGGCAATGGGGACAGCACCCGGCCCCTGAGCA
>Ga0193738_1000188_pt1 | contig 43001 bp, 36 predicted proteins | sample L2a1metaG_FD_144927 | JGI IMG/M metagenome (GOLD analysis project Ga0193738, IMG submission 144927) | Soil microbial communities from a riparian zone of the East river system, Colorado, United States - L2a1 | ecosystem: Environmental > Terrestrial > Soil > Riparian zone | place: USA: East River... | reverse complement strand
ATTTCCTTTATACGCTTGCATTTCAAATTCAGTTGGCCCAAACATCACATAGGTTGTCAAATGCCTGAGTGAGGGAGAAAACGATTCCCGTATAATTGCAGGTGCATCTTTTATTTCCCAGGTCATTCTTTTCTTATCTGTTGCTTGTTCCACTGCCTGGCCATTGTAACGAAATGTTTTGTACCGAAATTCATAATTCAACGGGCATTCAAAAATGAATTTGCTTTGTTGTACTGAAAAATACTCATCCTCCAAAGGTTGCCACGAAGGATAAAACATGGTTCCGTTATACTTCAGCTCCAACACATATTCCACAGTATAAGGGTATGCTTTATAATAAAAGCTATGATACTTCACCCTGTTGTCTTCCATCAAGCTTATATCACTTACACCACTAAAATCCTGAATATCTTTATTTTTTAACTCTTTTACTTTATTTCCCATCGCATCGTATAAAATACCTGTAACGTTTTTAATTTCTAAAAAGCGATCATAGTATTGCTGGAAAGCAGCATGCTTGTCTCCATTTTCATTTAAGATCGTAAGTGCATATTTTCGATAATAAACAGCCTCTCCTGGTGATCTTAATGTAAACCGCTCTTCTTCTATTCTCTTTACTACATTGGCATTTTTCTTCAAAGTCTCGGGAATATTTGTAACAGCATACTCACCACTAATGGCAAATGCGAAAATAGAAACCAGCAGAAAAAAATTGGTCGCACTAAATCTTTTCATGATCATTTTTTCTTCTTAAAAACAATTTGTTCACTTTGCTTGCTAACTATCAAATTAAAAAACTCCCTGAGTATTTCATACTCTTCTGGTAAATAATAACTGCGGGTTAACTTTATCCTTGAACGGAAAGAAATAACCCCGCCGCTGTTACTGATGATGTATTCAAAAAAACTGTTCCCTTCTTCATCAAAATTCACTTTTATTGATTTTGGCAGTTCATCCACTTCATATCCTGGCGGCACATCCGTACGGAGTACAAATATTTCATCAAAGGCATAAGGCATTTCCACAGGGTAAGTTCTTATAGCCGATTTAAACGGATTTTCTTTGTACCCTTCTCCAAACATTGGGTTCAAATAAATGATATCTTCATTTTCATAATTCAGTTTTACATCATAATTCAGTTGTAATGGCTGATCATATTTTTCCAGTGAATCAATACGGGTATTGGATATATCTGTATCTGTACCAAAATCTTTCTTAATATCTTTAAATAATTCTTCAACCCCCTTGTCCTTGATCCTGCTCCGTAAGGAATAGGACTCATAATACCCGGGGATTTGTTGCATCTTCCCTGAAATTTCTCCTTTTTCATTTAAAAACAACAAGAGTGAAGTAATCTTATTTTCCTTCAAAGAATCAGATGAAAATTCAACTGAAGTAGCTTCCGGATTAATAACTCTTGCATGGCCATTATAACATTCCCAGGTCAGGCGACCAAATCCAAGCCTTGGACGACTTGCATCGAGGTAAAAAGTTTTACCCGCAATAGCAGTACGGCAAACCACATAATTGAACTTGTCCATAATAGGGTATACCGGCAAAGCGTATCCATGCGATTTTGTACTTAGCATCAATGGATCAGCAGCCAAACCTGCCTTGCGCAACATGGCTACAAGCAATAAATTTATTTCTGCCTCGCTTCCCTTTTTTTCCTTTAAAATATTTTTTAAAGGTTGGTCTGTATATAGCCTGCCGTAGTTTGTACAAGTAAAATTATTTTGCAGGTATTGATAAATATTTTTTGCTTTATCAAGATCAGATGAGGCCCCATTCATTGCTATTTTGAGCTCATCGGATAACCATCCATTGTCCCTGCTAAGTTGCAATCCAAAATCTTCATCTTTCAATAGTTCTTTTGTAACATCCGTCCAGTTGCCCATAATATCTCTTGGTTGCAGCGGTTGGCGATACGATGCCAGCTGAAAATCAATTTTTGCAATATGATTATCAAGTGTAGAGGTAAAACTTTCTTCTTTTAATGACGGGATATTCTTCATCACCATACGATGATCAGTGACGGCTGCCTCAAAACTAAAAGTTTCAGAAGCGCCGGTCCCACCACCATCAATTACACGAAATCTCTCAACTCTATCCTTGGTAGTTCTTGAAAGGTCATACTGATTTCCCTGTGAAAGAAATACGTAATAAAAAAATTCGGGGATGGAAACGTTATACTCACTCCATAGTCGTGGATAAGAACCCTGGAACTCCCACGGCTGCAGGTTGAAAATAAAATCCGAATGAATGGTGTATTCATATTCAATAATGGATCCTTCTTTTATTCCAGGAAAAGTAAATTTTTTTACCAGTTGGTTTTTACTCAATTTATCCTGGAACACTCCTGATTTATCAAGTTTAGTCTCTACTACCTTCCCATTTTCCAGGTTGTAAGTATAAGCTTTCAGTCCCTGTAACTCTTCCTCGCTGCGGCCATTTGTATAAAGTGGTATCTGAACATCGGCAAGTTCATAGGAACTTTTCTTTAATATGTGAATACGTTTAAAGTGCCTGAACTCGATCGAGAACCATCCTTTGGAATTACCAGTAATTGATGAAGTGCCAATATCAGCGATCACTACGGCTGCTGCATTGCTGTCAATACTATAAACTGAAGTTTTAAAATCTTCAGCAGATATTTTACCGAATTTTACAGGAGATTTATCCTGTGCGTTGGAGTTGATCAATAACAGTACAACTGAAATTGACAAAAAGAGCTTTCTCATGTTGGTGGTGGATTAAGTCTAAATTAAAAAATCCTGGTGATTTATTTTATCTTTTAAAAAACGGCGAATGTATCAATAGTTGAAACAAAAACAAACCATACTAGTGAAACAATTTGCAACAGAACTTGGATTTAGCTTCTGCGGAATTGCTCATGCAACAAAACTTGATGATGATGCTCGTCGACTGGAATCGTGGTTAAGTAATGGAATGCAAGGCAATATGCACTATATGGAAAGATACTTTGACATGAGAATTGACCCTCGTCAATTAGTGCCGGGTGCAAAAAGCGTTATCACATTATTGTTAAATTATTTTCCCAAGGATAATCAGGATGCCGGAACTCCGAAAATTTCAAAATATGCTTATGGAAAAGATTATCATGAAGTAATCCGGGAAAAATTAAACAAGCTAATAGAGTTCATCAAGATCAATGTAGGTGAAATTCATGGCCGTGGATTTGTAGATAGTGCGCCGGTCCTTGAAAGAACATGGGCCCAGCGCAGCGGACTTGGATGGGTTGGTAAAAACGGGAACCTGATCAATAAGCAAATGGGTTCCTTCTTTTTTATTGCAACATTGATAACTGATCTTGAACTGGAGCCGGATGAGCCTTTTGCAAAAGATTATTGTGGTTCTTGTACTCGTTGTATCGATGCTTGTCCTACCGATGCCATTTTACCGGGTAAAGTTGTCGATGGAAGTAAATGCATTTCCTATTTCACAATTGAATTAAAAGATATGCTGATACCATCCGAAATGAAAGGCAAATTTGAGAACTGGGCATTCGGGTGTGATATCTGCCAGGATGTTTGCCCCTGGAACCGGTTCTCAAAACCAACAAATGAAATTGCGTTCACCCCTTTACCTGGAATTCTTAATATTTCCACAAAAGAATGGGAAGCAATGACAGAAGAAAAATTTAAAAGTATTTTCAGGTATTCGGCGCTAAACCGGAGTAAACTTAAAGGCATTCAAAGAAACCTGAAATTTTTACAACCGGAATAAGCATCCTCATTTAATTTTCTATAAATGAAATATCTCCTGTTAATTTTATTGTTCTTCACCACTTCTTTTCAAAAGAATAATGAAGTGAAAATTGATAAAAAAGAAGCACAAGATGCTTTTATTCTTCTTACTGATATAAGAAACAATCCTGATAAATATTATGAAGAACTGAAGTTCGAAAAAGGACTTAAGGTTTCAAAAATAAAGCTAAAATGGAATGACACTTTAGCTAAAATAGCAGAAGCTAAAGCATACGATATGGCGAACAGGAACTACATGGGCCATGTTGATCCGGATGGATATGGAATGAATTATTATATTAAGAAAAGCGGCTATAAACTTCAACCAAAATGGACAGTTGAAAAGCATGCTAATTACTTTGAATCATTGGCTGCAAATACATATAGCGGGAACGAGTCAATAAAGGTTCTTGTAGCCGATAAAAATGAACCATCGATGGGGCACAGAAAACATTTGCTGGGATTAGATTCCTGGAACTCTTCCTTAACAGATATTGGAATTGGATTTAGCAGGCGGGAATCAGGAAGTAATTACAAGACCTATACTTGTGTCATAATCGCAAAACATGATTGGTAAATATATTTCTAAAACTTCCAGCCAACTTTCAAAACGATCCTGTTAAGATTATAATTATAAACATCAGCGATAGTTTCCTGCGTTCTCCAATCTCGATAACTAACAGTCTTCTCCAATGATTTGTATGAATGGCCAAGCGATAAGACAAGACCTCCACTCTTCTTTGATCCAACCATATAACCTAAACCAAGATCAGTATAAGCACCATTGTGAAATTCACTTGAATTAATATTTCCATCCCATATAAAAATCGGGCCATCACTATAATCTTCCTCTACCCAATCAAAGTTGATACCTCCGGCAGCATAAGCAAAAAACTTATTCTTTGTTTTTCCAAACTCATACCGGAAATCAGCAAATAAAGGAACTGAGCGATAGAGATAATAATCCAAACCGAGACCTACCCCGGCGAACAGGTTGCCTTTTTGAAAACCATTTATTGATTGCAAACCTGCTGATACCCCGTTATCGCCATTTATCAAAGAGATATTATTAATAGAATGAAATTTGTAACCCGTGCTTTTCTTTTGTCCATAAGAAAGCAGTGTAACAGGTAGCATTAATAGCAGAAAAAAGTATTTCATTTTCATAAATTAGTTTTTAACGTTCATCTTGCTTATCAAACTGATGTTGCTGAGAGAAGAATAATCATATTGATATAATCCATCTTTTGCAACAACCAATGCCCATCCATTAAAAGCGATCACATCATACGTATCAAACCCCTTTATTTGTTTTTGCAATGAAAGATTTCTTACATCCGATGCATTGTAAAATTTCAATCCATCACGACCATCGCAAAGGATAAGTGTATTACCATCTTTTGCGAGCCCGTGTGGATTTGTCATTGGATAAGTTTTAATAAGCGTTGGGTTTGATAAGTTGGAAATATCCAACACATCAAGTTGCTCACCGGTGCCCTGGCATGTATTACCAGTACGTAGTGTAACAAATGCATTCGTGTTATCAGCGATCACTGGATCACATTTACGGGCATGTGAAAAAGTTCCTAATTGTACCGGGTTTGTTGGATTAGCAATATCAAAAATGAACATGCCTGTAGTAGAACCAATGAACAAACGATTATTGAACGGATAAATCGTTTCAATACCCCAGGTCATTTGAACTTTATTGGTAAAAACAGGATCAGCGCCATTTACTATAGAAACAACATTCAATGCCGAGTTAGAAACAGCATAGAGATGGTTACTGACAATTGTAAATCTAGCCATTGAACCGCCAACACCAAATGGAGAACCACCGCCAGCCGCAGTTCCTGGTTGCCCCGCATAAGATGAAAGTGGGCTTGACATAAATACGTCGCCCATTCTCATGCCTCCAAAAAACCCACCATTTCCTCCACAATCAGCTTGAACAGTGGTATCCTTTCTTACCCAATCTTGTATGATCATTGTAGGGTTCTGTGAAAACCCATTACCATAATATCTTTCAGGAAAAATATTCTCTGTAAATTTCTTTACTATGATCTGTTGCGGATTTGTAATATCAATAGCAACAAGATCAGTATAAAGATCTGCATAAAGAATGTCCCCCTTTACCGCCATATCAAGGTTACCGGGGATGTCAATAAAAGCAATATTTCTCGGAGCCGACTTGTTTGAATTGTCAATAATATGAATGCCACGATCGATCTCGTTTAGAAAAATATAATTGCCGCGGATATAAATTTTCCCGGGTCTTTCAATTTCCCTTGATGAATTGTTTTTGATATTGGCCCGCACCTCATCTTTTGTACGATATACGGGTTCCCAATAAACATAACGGCGGGTGCACTTATCCTTTACACAACTATTAAAAACAAAAAGCAGGGCAAGTGTGCATGTCAGTAAAGCTGAAAAAGATCTTATTCTCATAAAAGCAATTTTAAGGTTGACAACAGTCAGTAAGTAACCGTTGCATTATTTTTTTGAATTTAAAAGGACACCCGCTCTAAGGCCAACAAAAAATAAGTAGCTCTTATTTTCAAAAGGATTATCAATAAGCCTGGTTAAATGAAGATTTGCAACAGGACCAACATTCAATTGCATCTTTTTATTATTTGCTATTGCCCAGGAAAAACCGGTTGATAAACTGAATTGGGTCTTATTCAACTGGCTTTTATTTTCATAGTAAATACCATTGAAAGCCGTGTCATACATAATTGCATTGCTTGCTATAAGTTGTCCTACTGTGAAACCCATACTCCATGTAAAAGGCTTTGTTTTATTCTTATTCAATTGCCATTGAAATAAAAATGGTATTTCAATAAAATGATAATGATTAGTGTGTTTCGTCGTGCCGCTACCTGCATTGTAAACCTGGTTGGCATTACGATCAAGAAGACCGGAAAATAGAGCATTAGCATTACCCATAAGCGAATCTCTTCTATTCCCAACATGAAGGACATTACTGTAATAACCATATTGCAAACCTACTGAAAGACTGGTGCGGGATGATAGCCTTCTTTGTGCAAAAGCACCAACCTGCAAAGCAAAACCCGCTTTAACATCAGAAGGCTTTTGTCGCACAGGAGGAGGCGCAGCAGATCCGCTTCCTGTTGTTGGGCTTTGATAATTTAAATCATTAGCGAAATTTGCTCCTCCAAAAGAAATATCATTATCATTTAAGGAAGAAATACCCGGTGTAATATGGAATCCCCATTTCCATTTTTTTTCTGAAAGATCTTTTTTTACAATTTGAGGAGCTGGGTATTTTGTTGGATCTGCTTTTAAAAGAGTATCCCCTTTTGGTATAGCATTTTTTTCTTGTTCACCTGTCACACTTTTTGCAGAATCGATTTTACTTTCAACCGGCTTTGCTTCAGTTTGATTGATCTCTTTTTGCTTTTCATTCGTTTCAGGATTTGTTTTTAGATCTTTAGATGTATTATCAACAACCCCGTTTTTTGTTTTCGAATTTGCAGATATAATAGCAATTGATGCTTCGGGCTTTTGATCTTTTTTAGTTTTTACAGAAGCTGTTTTCTCGTTAGTTCCCTCCTTACTTTTCCTTGGCTTACTGATCTCGTTTTGTGAAACAGCGATATCTTTTTTATCGACCACTGATCTATCATCGGTTAGATCATTATCTGTAGCCGTACCAGTTGTATTCTTTGTTTCTTCGGGCTTTGTTGTTTCTTTGTTTTGTTTTAAAGCGGAGGAATTATTTATTTCATTTGTGGGTTGAGAATTCTCCTCTTTTTGTTTTTCTCCAGAGGAGTCCTTTGGGGTAGTTTTTACAATTCCCTTTTTTTGCTCACCAAATAAATTGGTGCGTTGCCAATAGCCGAGCAATGCAAGTCCTGCCAGAAAGAATATAACAACGAATACTCTTCTTTTCTTTTTCTTTTTAATTCTTTCTTCCACACGCAACCATACATTATCTGAAGGTTTGAACCTCAGATCCTGCATTTCGGAAGAAACTTTTTTCTCAAATTCATTTTCCGGCATATACACCAGTTTTAAAATTTACCTGATCATTTTTTTTTATCCAGCTGATCAACAATGCTCTTGCTCTTGCATACTGCGACCTTGATGTTCCTTCATTTATTCCCAGCATTTTTCCTATTTCAACATGACTAAATCCTTCCACGGCATGCAGGTTAAATATTGTTTGATAACCAATTGGCAACTGCCTCACCAAATCCGCCAGTTCTTTACCTGTCATTTTTATTTCAGGATTATCATCCGCTACCGGGTGCAGGTTCTCATTATCAAAAGAAAAATCATGATTATAACGGGAATTTTTTTTCAGGAAATTCAACGCAGTTGTTACCATTATTCTTCTTATCCAACCGCCCAGTTCACCTTCATATTTATATTGGCCAAGGTTCCTGAAAACTTTTACAAACCCATCCTGCAGCACATCTTCCGCATCATCCATCGATTTGGTATAGCGATAACAAATACCCAGCATAGTTTCGGCAAAATGGTCATATAGCTGCCGCTGGGCAGCCGGAATTTCCCTGATGCAATCCTTTACCAGTTTTTGAGTATCCATTATCCTTTCTTACAGGTTCTGACAACAAGTTTTTCTCCAACGTTGCATTGCCAATTTTAAACTATTTAATAACAATTCCGTCAGAGGCATTGTTTATTTTTACCAACTGAAAATTGCTACTATGAGAATAAATACCACCAATTGCCTGCTTATTAGCCTGGTTATTTCAATTTCCCTCTTATCATGCCAAAAAGAAGTAAAAAGTGATAACCCCGGAACCGGTGGCAGCACAGGTACCGTTGTAAACCAAACCCCTGTCCAGGGAACTGTTACAGGTAAGGTTATTGACAATAACAACAATGCTGTTGCAGGCGCAACTGTAAAAGCAGGTAGTAATACGACAACCACTGACAGTCGTGGCCTGTTTCGTTTTAATAATATACAGCTTGATAAATATTCTGCAGTAATAACTGTAGAAAAAACAGGTTTCTTTAAAGGCTACCGGGTATTTTCTGCTTCTGCAAACAATACAAATTTTGTTAAGCTAAAACTTGTTCCAAAATCTTTGATCGGGAGTATTGATGCTGTAGCAGGTGGCTCAGTAAGTCTGCCTGATAATTCCAAGATCACTTTGCCCGCATCGGGTGTTGTAGTAAAATCAAATAATCAATCTTATTCAGGCAATGTAAAAGTTTATGCTGCTGTGATCGATCCTACATCAGCAGATATTGCACAGATAGTTCCCGGAAGTTTCCAGGGGACCGATGCAAATAATTATAGAGTAATACTAACATCTTTTGGAATGCTGGCGGTGGAACTGGAAGGTAATAGCGGTGAGCAATTGCAAATTGCAACTGGTAAAACTGCAAAACTTAGGTTCACTATTCCTTCTTCTTTACGTTCAACTGCACCTGCTACTATCCCTCTTTGGTCAGTTGATGAAACAACTGGTCTTTGGAAACAAGAAGGCAGCGCCACAAAAGGAACCGATTATTATGAAGGTGATGTTAGCCATTTCTCTTTTTGGAATTGTGATGTAAGTGGTCAAACTGTTTTTCTTGAAATGACAATAGTAACTGCAGAAGGACCATTGAGCCATGTACTGGTAAAACTTACCCGGCCCAATGGTGCATCAAGTTATGGTTACACGGATTCATCAGGTCGTGTTGGCGGTCTTGTTCCAAAAAATGAAGCATTGACAATTGAAGTATTGAACACCTGTAACCAGGCGATCTACACACAAAATGCCGGACCATTCAGTGCAAATACTAATCTTGGAACGATCACAGTAACACTTGCTCCAATAAATACATTGCAGATAACGGGAACTGTTGTGAATTGCAGCAATCAGCCTGTTACAAACGGCAATGTGCTTGTTTACTTTGAAGGTCATCTTTATAATCGCCCTATAAACAATGGTAATTTCTCAGTGACCATTACCCGTTGTTCAAATAGTACAGGTGCTGTAGAAGTAGTAGCAGTGGATAATGTTGCCAACCAACAAAGCAACAGCCCATGGACAGGATCAGCATCAACCGGAACGATAAGTACCGGCGCTATTTCCGCATGTGGTGTATCATCAGTTAGCTTTATCAATTATTCTGTCGATGGCTCAAATTATAGTTTGAGTACTGCCACAACTGGAGATTCAATTACTTTCTATGGCAGCGGTTCCAGCGGGACAAATCAAACCGCAACAGCCGTTTTTGGTTTTAGAACAAGTCAGCCAAATATGAACATTAGCTTTTATACACAAGGAGCTGCAGTAGGCACATTTCCAATACATCATTTATCAGTCAATCAATATGATTCAGCTTCAATAGTAACTCCATTTAATATAAACATCACAACATATGGACTGCCCGGTCAGTTTATTGAAGGAAATCTTACAGGTCAAATTCGTGATATAAGTAATAATCTTCATACTGTAGCTGCAACATTCAGAGTAAGAAGAAATTAATAATATATCAAGGGTTAAAAGCCCCAGTCAAATAAAATTTAATTAACCTCAGCTTATTGCGGGGGTTTTTTATATTTCAACATTCAGGTAATTGAGAGGTAAATAAAAAGGGCCACCTCGTGGTAGCCCTTACTGCTTATATAAAACCGAAAATCAAAACTCATATTGCCGGGTCAGCAGGTGTACTTGTGTTATTATCTCTTTCAATAAAAGGATAAGGCAAGAATGTTCTGTTTCTTTCTTCGCCAGGTGTGTTAGGCGCCGGACGACCAAACCTGCGGCTATCTTCAAGCTCCTGACCGCTTATAAACATTTCAAGTCTTCTTTGCTTATAAATATCCTGCAACAAATCAGTTGATGTCATTGGACCACTGTAAGCAGGTTGCGCAGCACCAATACCGTAGATATCTGTTGTCTTTGTACGAACAGCATCTAGTGCTGTCTTGCTTTGAGCAAATGAATTTTGACGTGCATAATTTTCCGCAATGATCAAATTCATTTCACCGGGAAGATAAACAGGGTATGATGCTGTCGTATTAAGAGCAAATGCTTTTAAAGGATAGTTAGTCGCATTTATTTTGCTGATGTAGAAGCCAACGCGGGGATCTGTTGCAGCAGGAACTGGTGCCAATCCATTTTTTAAACCAAGCGTCGAATCAATAGCACCAAACACATTATTACCAAAGTTCTGTTCACCCAAAGGATTTGTAGTAGTAGCCGTAAATCTGAATTCAGATTTTACAGTTAGGCTTGCAGCTGCTGCATAAGTTAAAGCTTTATTACCCGAAGCAGAATTGTATGTGCCGGTGATCATGCTTTGAATATTGTAATATCGTGCAAGAAGAGCTTTTACTGTATTCTTTATATCAATTCCAGCCGGGATCTTGCTAATAAATTTTGTGCTCGGTGTTGTTGTGGCCAGATCTGCATCAGCACTTTCCAAAGCTGTAATTGCTTTTTGCAACGCTTCTGCTCTTGGACTGAATTCAGCATTAAGGCCGTTTGTCAAAGGTATCTTTTCAAAAAACTGAACAAGTGTGCCCATGCTTAAAGCATAAAAAATACTCGCATATGCTTTTAACCCTACTTTGTCAGCAGGATCACCTGCCACTGCTAAATTGTTCAACACTGTTTCAGCTTCTGTTCTTGTCAATAAACATTGCGACCACATTTGTATCACAACCGCATTATTCCGGGTTACAGCTCCCTTACCTGTTTCCAATTCCTTTTCAGCTGTATTACCAATATTTAAAGTATATAAAGCATACACACTATAACCGCCGGCAATTGGTGCAGTATACAAGGGACTTTGACGACCAATTGTAAATCTTCTTTGTAAGCCTGCACACAGGTTCATCAATCCATCAACACTAGTGGTTACACTTGGCTCCGATGCCGTGCTTGGATTAATATATTCTTTATTGCAGGAAGTAATAAGTAGTAAGCTTCCAGTAAAGAGCAATAAAGTGATTTGTTTTATTCGTACTTTTTTCATTGTAATAATTTTTTTAGATTAGAAACTAGCTCTGAAAATTAATTGGAAGGTTTTTGGAATTGGTACATTCCCAAAATCTATCCCTCGTAACACTGCGCTGTTACCCGCTGCATTGGTTTCAGGATCATATCCATCATAATTATCAAAGCTGACGAGGTTTCTTCCTACTAAAGAAACTGAAGATGATTTTATAAACTTAACAAACGCAGGGAGTTGATAAGATAAAGCAACTTCTCTAAGCTTGATGTAAGAGCCATCCTCTACACGCCATTCTTCTGTATTATAAATACTGAAAATATATCCTCTTGGTAATTCACCTTTTATTTCTTTTTCTGAATAATCGCCGATTCCAACACCTTGTCTTGTTCTTCTGTCAGCATTAAAAACTTCTTGTCCTAAAGCACCGTCAAATAAAAAACTAAAACTTAATTTTTTAAAATCGAGGCTGTTATTTAAGCTTACTATCCAATCAGGATTAGGATCTCCTAACGCTTTTCTCAATAATACTTTAGTTGTCGGGTTATCTACAGCAGCGATCGGTCTTCCAGCTGCGTCCAATGTTAAATTGCCTGATTTATCTCTTTCAAAATAATTACCATAAAAAACTCCAAGTGGGTATCCCGCTAAAATAGCAGCAGGTGCCGTGCCTGCATTAGCGAGAAATATCGGAGTTACCTGGCTGGAAGCTGTAACCAAATTTTCATTGTGATTTACAGAAGCAAATATGTTCCAGGTAAGGTTTTTTCCAGATACAGGTGTTGCTTTTACACCAAGTTCCCAACCTTCATTTGTTAGATTGCCAACATTTTCAACTCTTGTGCTACCACCCGATGATGGTGCAAGTATTCTGTCTACCAGCAATGTATTATCCACAATCTTTTTAGTATAATAAGTAAACACCACACCTAATTTATTATTCAAAAAAGAAAGATCAGTACCGATCTCAAACTCGCTTGATCTTTCTGGTTCGATAAATGCATTTCCCAATGCAGTATTAATATTATAGGTAGCGACTCCATTTATATTGCTTGCGAGATAAGTGGAAAATCTATCATAAGAACCAATACCACTTAAGTTCCCTGCTAATCCCCACGAAGCTCTTAACCTGGCAGAAGAAAACCAATTGCCTTTCATTCCTTTCCAAAAGTCCATATCGCTAATGGACCATGTACCACTTACTTTTGGATATACATACGTTCTTGTGTCTTCCGGAAAAGAAGTGCTGCCATCAAATCGGGCGGCACCGGTCAAGAAGAATATGTTCTTATACCCAAAAGTCTGTTGTATAAAAGCGCCAAATATTTGTCTTAGGTCAGATGTATACCTGGGATCCAGTTTTACCGCTGCTCCATTAATAGTTGTGATTCCAGGTAAAAGATCACGGCCTTCATTAAATAATCCGGTTACTTTCTGATATTGATGATTAAACCCGGCAATTGTCATGGAAGAAAAATTATTAAGCTTTGCCTGATATGAAATGTTTACATCATTATTAATTAAAAATGTATTTGCAAAAGCATGTCCAACATAACCAAGCCCTTCCTGTGCTGATATATAAGGATATCTTTCAATCAGGTTTCTTCCTTCCTGGGCAATATTGTCAATGCCGAGAACATAATCAATACTTAACCCTTTTGCAGGTTTTATTTTGACCTGCAGATCACTTATTGTTCTGCTTACTGCCTGTGTCAATGACATGTCTTCAATTACACTCAGTGGATTAACCCTTGTTGGTTCTACACCCTTAAGATTCCCTGAAGCATCTCTCTCTTCAATATTGTACAGGTTATTAGTAATATTTATAGAATTGATCGGGCTCCAAAAAACGTTTCCATTTGGTTTTTCATTTGAAAAACTGTTTGTATAAGCAACGCCTCCAATAACTGTGATATACTTATTGATTATTTGTTCAATTCTTGCTTTGAAATTAAATCTTCTGAAATCTGTGTTCTTAATAATTCCTTCATTTTTATAATAGCCACCTGAAAAATAATATTTCGTATTTTCTGATCCTCCACTTAATGAAATATAATTATCAGTGCCTATCCCTTTTTGAAAGATATCATCCTGGTAATCATAACGGGTAACATCTACAAGGTCTGTAGATAATTTTCTTACCTGTCCATCAGATCTTGTATACGTAATAAAATTTCCCGGACCATCACTAATATTTCCCAGCCTGAGTGCTGCTGAACCAAATTGTTTTCCATAAGTACTGATATAAACTTTCTTTCGCAAAGAATTAGAAATAACACTTGTACTGAAATCAATTTTAAGTTTACCGGTTTTCCCCGATTTTGTTGTGATCAATACTACTCCATTACTTGCCCTGGAACCATAGATCGCTGCTGCAGATGCTCCGGGAATTATATCGATCTTTTCAATATCATTCGGATTGATATCTGCAAGGCGGTTAGTTCCTATTTCAGCACCGGCACCTGCTGCTACATTAAGATTGGTGACGTTTGTAGTGGTATTACTCACAATTACTCCATCTATAACATAAAGTGGTTCTGATGAACCTTTAATTGTACTAGTTCCTCTCATCCTTATCGAAATGCCTCCGGACGGATCACCAGATGTTTGTGTTATCTGCGCACCCGGAACCTTACCTTGCAATGATGCTGCAAGATTACCCGAGCCAGTATTGGTAAGTTGTTTAGAACTGACACTGTTAACTGTGTTTCCTAATTGCTTTCTTGATTGCCTTAAAGAAGAACCAATAACAACAACCTCATCAAGATTCAAAGCATCCTGTGCAAGACTTATATCAGCAGTGTAAGAACTCTCACTGCCAACACTAAGAGATTGTTCCTTTGTTTGAAGACCCACACCGGTGAACTCTAATACATATTGTCCCGCTTTCAAATCAGCAAGAAAGCTGTAATTACCGTCGAGATCAGTGGAACTTCCAAAACTTGTGTTTTTTACAACGACAGAAATATAGGGAAGTGCCTTACCATCAGCGCCGGTAACCTTACCGCTTATTTTTACCTGGCTCATTGCAGTTATTGAGCCCAGGCAGAAGACGAGTACAAGACCCCATTGATTAAACAATGGTCTTGCGGTTTTTTTTCGGTTCATACATTTTTTGTTTGAATAATTAAAATGGATATACTTTATCTAACAGGGAACGGATCTATAATATCTCTACGCCTTTTTCTCTGTAGGCATCAAAAGTTTTATCTTCCGGATCTAATTCTGTGATCATAATATCTAACACATCAAGATCTCCTATTTTCAATTTTTGTTGGGTATTTATTTTTTCAGCGATCGTCAGCGCCACTACTTTTTTTGAAGACTGGATCATTGCTTTTTTCACCTGTACTACATCCCAATCGTTATCAGTAAGACCATGTTCGGCATCAATAGCATTTATACCAAGAAAACAAATATCTGCGTTGATCTGCTTGATCTTTGTAATGGCATCTCCGCCAACCGTGATCTTTGAATTCTTTGAAATGCGATCACCGATAAAGATCACTTCGATATTGGGATGTTGAATATATTCCATCGCCGCAGGCAGGCTGCCGGTAAAAAAAGTTGCCCGCAAATGTTGTGGTAATGCTTTTGCTAATTCCAGGATCGTAGTTCCGCCCGTTGTAAGGATAAACATGCCATCGCGGATCAACCGCACAGCTTTTTGAGCGATCATCTTTTTATTATCATGAGAATAGACGCCATTGGTTTGAAAAGAAACATGAAATGATTTGGATAATGCGCCGCCATGTACTTTAATAATGTCACCCGTTTCTGCAAGCTCAGAGAGGTCACGCCGAATAGTGTCTTCAGAAACATTGATCGCTTCACAGAGATCCGAGGTTAAAACTTTATTATGAAGATTGATCTCACGAAGGATAAACTCTTGTCTTTCCTTTTTCAACATAAGCTATACCGTTTGGAAAGTCTAATCTAGGTAGTTTTTCCTAAAACCCGCAAAAAAAAGCAATGATTTTTTGAAATTCCCGCAAAAACATTCATCAACCATTAATTTTAAGACTTGAAACCGCAAAGCTTAAGTGACTATATTTATCATACTATATGAATCCCAATATTGAAAAGCTTTACAACATTGCATCAAAAACCGAACGGCTTATAATTGGACTGATGAGCGGAACATCCTTTGATGGTCTTGATGTAGCGCTTTGTAAAATAAAAGGAAGCGGTCCGGAAACGGAGGTTGTGCTTGTGCAATTCGAAACAACTTCTTATCAAAATGATTTTAAAGAGGAATTAAAAACGATCTTCTCCCGTCGTGATGCCGATCTTGAAAAAGTTTGCTTACTGAATGAATGGGTAGCTATCCAACATGCGGGTATTATAAATGATTGCTTACAGAAATGGGGTTATTCAAAAAATGACATTGATCTTATAGCAAGTCATGGTCAAACAATTTATCATGCTCCCAAATTTTTACATGCCAGGGAGAAATTTCCAAATGCCACATTACAGATCGGCGACGGTGATCATATTGCTGTAAATACCGGTATAATCACCATTAGTGATTTTCGGCAGAAACATATCGCTGCCGGTGGCGAAGGAGCACCATTAGCTGTGTATGGTGATTATTTTCTTTTTTCAAAAAAAGGAGAAAACAGGATCATGTTGAATATTGGTGGTATTGCAAACTTTACTTTCTTACCCGGCGATCTTGATGGAACAAAGATCTTCTGCACCGATGTGGGCCCCGGCAACACAATGATGGATGCTTTTATACAAAAACATTTTCCGGGGAAATATTTTGATGAAGGATCTGGTATTGCTAAAAAAGGTAAGGTGAATGCTGATCTATTGAAAGAATTAAAAACGCATTTATTCTTCGCAGGCGATTTTCCAAAAACGATCGGCCCTGAATTATTCAACCTGTCTTACTTGCAAAATGCAATAGAAAGATCAGCAATAAGATCTATTTCTAATGAAGATGTAATGGCAACACTAAATCGTTTTTCTGCTGAAACAACTGCTGAGGCTATTATAAGATGCATTGAAAAAAATGAAAGCTATTCGATCTATGTAAGTGGCGGCGGCATGCACAATCCATTATTAATGGAAAACATCAAATCGCAATTACAAGGAATGAAATTTTATACAACAGATATATTACACATAGCTCCTGATGCAAAAGAAGCAGTGCTGTTTGCACTGCTTGCTAATGAATGTGTTTGCGGAGAAAAAATTAATGTTGGTAAAGGAAGAAATAAGATCCCTTCCGTTACAATGGGAAAGATCAGTTTCCCTGGTTAATTTATTTAACTTTAAAATCAGCTTGTTTATCGCCCCACATCAAAGAAACTTTACCCTTTTTGTCGATAACAAAAGTCATTTTTTCAGAGAAAGCCTTCGTCTTATCGCCTTTTACTTTAACTCTTAATGCGTCATCAGCTTCCTTATAACTGAATGCGCCCCACTGATCAGCTGTTTTATTAAAGATGATCGTCCACTCATCGCCATTGACTATTGTAAATAATCCATATTTACCAGCTGCTAGTGCCTGGTCTTCAACTTTTACATCTTTGCTTACTTCAAACACCGTGGCTTTGTTTGCACCAGTACGCCACACTTTTCCTTCCATTGGCTCAAGATCTTTACCAATCGTTCTTCCTTTTACGGAAGGCTGACTATAATTAATAGTGATCACCGCTCCGCTCTCGATAGTCTCAGAAGCCTTTGCCGGAGGACTTGGTGGGGGATTTTGTCCAAATACGCCAACAGAAATAAATAATACGGCAGAAAAAATTAATTGTTTCATATTATTAGTTTATAGTTAAAAATACAGAGAATTGTAAATTTATGATTAGTTACTTGACGAATGGCGTCCCTCACTTAATTCTTTCAAATTTGCCAGCCCCCGCTCCATATGAGCACCATAAATATTCTCAAAAAAAAGGGATTTGAACTTTTCCCAAGGGTACCATCGTAATTTGAAATCCATATACCATTGCGCTACGACATTGTTCTCATTTCCGCCTGAAAGAACTTTCCATCCCATTTCCATTCGCTGTGTGGCAATGTTGCCGACCTCGCCTACTGTAACAACACTATCGTTGATATTTAAAATAGAAAGTCCGAGCAAACCACTGCTGTCCAATAAAATTCCCTTCGGCTTGCCTTCGATGTGTAAAATATCAAGTGAATCAGCGCCGGGATACCATTCTTTCCATTTCAAAGGGTCAACAATAAAACTCATCACTTCCTGCTTTGTACTATTAATATCCGTAGCCCGGGAAATGCGAATATGTGATGGAATAAAAAGAGAAATAGTTGTAACCAACAGAAATAAAAATATAAAGCTCAGTATCGCTAATTTGATAACACGCATAAATTCAAAAGTTAAAATAGATTCCTCTCTCCGACTATCGACATCTCATTCCCACCGAAAAACCTTAATTGCGATCACGTAAACGATCACTCCCCATAAAGTAAGAATGCCGATCTGCTTAAGACAATTATTTAAATGAGCTCCTTCAAATGCAACATTGCGCATTGCATCGTTCAAATGTTTCAATGGCATTACATCTGCAACCGCTTTTAACCATCCGGGAAATGCATCTGTAGAGAAAAAAGTTCCACCGATCAAAAACTGTGGTAATGTTATCAGGTTGGCAAAAGGAGGGATCACACTTTCATTTTTTGCAAGACCGCTGACGATAAAACCAAAACCCATAAATACCAGCAGCCCCAAAAAACTAAGTACAATTAATTCTAAGAAAGTTATCCAGCCATTTACCAATGTAAATTTGAAAAGGTAATGTCCGAAACCCAAAATAACAACAGCAGTTATCAATCCAAATAACACACGACTTAAAGCTTCACCCAATACGATATATTGTCGCTTGATTGGAGTGGCAAAAAATCTTTTTAATACAAGTGTTTGACGTAAACTGAAAAATATAAATGCTACGCCAAAAACTCCGGCGCTTAATAATGAAAATCCAAGTTGCCCGGGTAAAATAAAATCAATAGTGCGATAAGGCCGCCCTTCAATTTTCACTATCTCATTACTGATAACGCCAACAGAAGGTGTATTCGGAAAATTCGCTTCATTCATTCCTTTTATCATTCCTTCCATTATTGAACGAAGAACCTGTATGTTTTGCGGGTTAACTGCTTCCGATGTTTTTAAATGAATCTGAACAGGCTTTGTCGGATCGGGATCCTTTTTCAAACTGATGATCGCAGCAATTCTTCCTTTTTCCAGATCTTTTACTAAATCAGCAGGATCTTTTTCAACAACATTTAAAGCAGAAATACTTTTCAATCCAGTATAGACAATGTTTTTTGTATCACTCGTTGGATCAAAAGCTACACGAACCGAAACTCTGCCACTATTACCGATAAATCCAAACACAAGAATAAAAATGAGTGGAAAAACAAAACTGAATATTACCGCGGATGGACTTCTAAAAACTCCTGTAAGACTGGCCTTGGTTATAGCCATCATAGCCTTTAACTGGCTGTATGGTTGTGGCATTAATTAATGTTGAGTGGCAAATGTAAGGCTCTTGCTTCGTTTTCTAATTGGTTAGCTATACTAAGAACAATTGAGTTTTATATCATAAATTAGAGTATTGGTAGCAATTTCATTATGGACGATTCTGTAAAAAGTTTTTGGAACTGGTTCAAACAAAATAATAAAAGCTATTCGTTCATTAATCAAGTAGATCCACAAGTGAAGGAAAATCTTTTGAAAGACTTTTCTGAAGAATTACATAAATATTGTGACAAATTGTATTTTGAAATTGGTGGCGATCCTGAAGAATGTCAAGAATTAATAATTACTGCAGAGGGTAATAAAGAATATTTTAATCAAGTTGAACATCTAGTCAATACAGCTCCAAAAATTGACAAATGGACTATCCAAGCCTTTATTCCACCTCGAGACATACACTTCAAAATAAATTATGAAGGACTAGTTTTAAATCCCGAGGAAATGTGGTTTATGCCATTAGAGAACAAAGACAATCCATCAGCCATAGGCATTAGCATTTGCCTAACAAATTATGAGCTTGTAAAAGACCATGATTTTTTTCAATCAGCGATGTACAAAATACTCGATGTATTACTGGGAGAAAAATCTGCAGCGACGGACATCGAGTATTTAAGATTCGCTCAATTGCCGGATGACCCGGAAGAAGATGGAATGATTGAACTTGCCGAACTATTGAGCTATATACAATGGAAAAAAAACGGCAACTAACATGGTGCTCCCTAATTAATAAAAAACTCAAATGGTAATCTAGCCTGCACTGAATTGGTCATTTGTTTTATACGCTGCATCTCATTATAGATCTTGAATTGATCTTCGCCCAGTTCCTTTCTTATCATTTCTGTTTTTAAGGTATTGTCCTTTGCACCACCAAGAAGCCTGTCAAAAATACTTTGTACTTCCGGGTATTCACGTAAACGATACTCAGGAAGTTTTGCCATTCTTGCTGCACAATCAACAGCATCCTGCAAGCCGCCAAACTTATCGACCAACCCGATACCGATCGCCCTGTTGCCACTCCACACTCTGCCTTGTGCAATGCTGTCAACATCATCAACAGATTTTTTTCTTCCATCAGCTACTCTTTGCTTAAAGCTAAGATAGATCTCATCTATACTCTGTTGAACAAATTTCTTTTCATTTTCATTCATCGGCCTGTAAATAGCGCCGAGATCCGCATAAGGTGCCGTCTTTACTCCATCGAATGTTACACCTAATTTGTTTTTGAAAAATCCTTCCATATTAGGAATGATGCCGAACACACCAATAGAACCAGTAATGGTGGTAGGGCTTGCAAAAATGCTATCAGCGCCGCACGCAATATAATAACCGCCCGATGCAGCCACATCACCAAAACTTACCACAACCGGTTTTTCTGCTTTTGCTAATGAAAGCTCACGCCAGATAGTTTCACTTGCAAGGGCACTTCCGCCGCCGCTGTTCACACGAAATACAATTGCTTTAATTGTTTTATCAAGTCTTGCTTTGCGGATCAACTTTATATAATCTGCACTGGCAATTTGCCCCTCGCCACCACCGCCATCAATTATATTTCCCTGCGCATAAATGAGAGCAATTTTTTCTCCCGATGTTTTTTTAAAAGAACCGCTTTTAGAATAACTGTTTATTGTAATGAAATTTATTTTATCATACTTCCCCAGGTTCAATCTCGTTTTTATCTCATCTTTTATTTCGTCATCATACTTCACCGCATCAATTAAATTTTTGGCAACTGCATCCTGTGGGTTTTTGATCGCTGCTTCGTTTGCGTATTGATGAAGCGTAGCGGTATCTATCTTTCTTTCCTCTGCAGCTTTCACTAAAAAATGAGCATACAGGTCACCGAGCCATGCTGATGTCTGCAATTTATTCTCAGGCGTCATCTTATCAGTACGCAAAGGCTCTGTGGCACTTTTAAATTTACCAGCATAAAATATTTGGGGCTCGATATCTAGCTTCTCCAATGTTCCTTTTAAAAATAATAACTCAGAACTAAAACCCGTCCAATCAAAAAAACCTTTGGGATTTACATAAATCTTATCAGCCACATTTGCTACATGATATGATTTTTGATTCATCATTTCACTATATGCGACGATGAATTTACCGGACTTTTTAAAAGCAAGTAACGCGTTTCTTATTTCCTCAGAAGTAGCAAAGCCATTTGGGTTAAGACCGCTTTGCAGGTAAATGCCTTTAATCTTATCATCCTTTGCTGCTTTTTGAATAATACGTACAACATCATATACACCAGGTACACTCAGCTCGTCATTGCTGCTGATAATAGCTAACGGGTTTTCCAGCTCTTGCTCCTGGAATGGTTGCCCAATATTGACAACCAAAACGGAATTCTTCTCCACCAACGGTGTATCACTTTTGGCAAGACCTGCTATTAATACAAGGAAAAGAAAAAAACCGATCACAGAAAAAATTATCAATGCCAGCAATGAAGCAAAAAACATTTTAAAAAACCCACCCATATCAAATTATTTAAGACGGTAAAAATAAAGATATTTGCGCCGTCCCCGAATTTGGTATTATGAGAACAGCTTATTTATTGACAGGAGGCAATTTAGGAAATAGAAAAGAGAATCTTTCAAAGGCTATCTCATTGATAAATGAGCAATGCGGATCTTTAACAAGATCTTCATCAATTTATGAAACGGAAGCATGGGGAATAACGGATCAGCCATCATTCCTGAACCAGGCATTGGAGATCTCCACTTCATTAACTGCCCGCCAGTTAATGAGAAAAGCTTTAAAGATCGAAGAAGAAATGGGACGTGTACGAAAAGAAAAACTTGGACCAAGGATCATTGATATTGATATTTTACTTTTTGAAAACGAAATTCATGATCTGCGCTTTTTAAAGATCCCCCATCCTGAAATGCATAACAGGCGATTTGTTCTTGTGCCACTTGCAGAGATCAATTCCAACTTGCAACATCCTGTTTTAAAAAAGACAATAGCAGAATTATTGGAGGAATGTCCTGATAGTTTGGAAGTAAAAAAGATCACGGAATAACCATTCGTTTAGGATTTCGCAGATTTATCCACAATCTATTCTTTATTCAATTTATAAATTGTCATTTCAATTATTTTGCAACTCTCATCACCATTTCAGCAAATCACCACACTAGAACATGAATTATCATTTTATCACGATAGAAGGAAATATTGGCGCCGGCAAAACCACCTTATCACATTTGCTATCGCGGCATTTCAATGCCCGGCTCATTCTTGAAGAATTTGCTGATAATCCTTTTCTTCCCAAGTTTTATGAGAATCCAAAACTCTATGCATTTCCGCTTGAGCTGTTTTTTATGGCAGAACGTTATAAACAACTCAAGGACCTGGTCCAGCAAAAAGATCTTTTTCAAAATATCACGATATCAGATTATCTCTTTACCAAATGTTTGCTGTTCGCCAAAGTAAATCTGCCGGATGATGAGTTTCGTCTATATCAAAGATTGTTTGATATCATACATCAGCAATTGCTGCAACCTGATCTACTTATTTATTTACATACTCCTGTAAGCCGGCTACAAAAGAATATTAAAAAGAGGAACAGGGCCTATGAACAAAATATCCCGGATGAATATCTTTTCAATATTCAGCAGACCTATACGCATTACATAAAAGATCATAATATAAAAACACTTTTCATCGATGCATCCAATGCCGATTTTCTTGGCAATGAAAAACACTTGAAAGTTGTTATTGATGCATTGGAAAATGACTATGAACAAGGACAGCATTATTTAACCCTACCTTAGAACCACGATTAGTAGGATTATTTGTGGATTATTAGGAAAATAAGATGAAGATTTCATGATGAAGTTTTCTGATATAACTGAAAAGATAATTGGATGTGCAATGAAAGTGCATCGGGAACTTGGTTCGGGATTCCAAGAATATATTTATCAACGAGCATTAGAAATAGAGTTTAAGAAAGTCTTGATCAAATTTATCCGTGAGTATGAAATGCCCATTTATTACCAGGGTGAAAAGATCGGAATGAGAATAGTTGATTTCTTTGTTGACGAAAAGATCATGGTTGAGTTGAAAGCCCTTACTGATCTTACCGATACACACCTTGCACAAGGGCTAAATTATCTTGAAGCATCCGGCCATGAAGTTGGTTTGTTGATTAACTTCGGAGCAAGATCATTACAATTCAAAAGACTTCATAACAGAAAGATCATTAACTAATTTCAAACGAAATACCCAAGCCATAAATGCTTACAAAGCCAAAACATCATCCAATATTTCCTCTTAATCCCTTCAAATCAAGATAATCGTGGTTCTCAATATTGAGTTTACTGTCTTCGTTATTGCCCGCTTTCTTTTCATCGCCGGTCTTCGCATGTCACCCGTGCTACTTGGTTGGAAATTGTATGAAGTAACCGGCAGCAAACTGTCGATCGGCATTCTTGGATTAAGTGAAGTGATACCAGCGGTATTGCTTGCACTTCCGGCAGGAGTAAAAGTTGACAGAAGCAATAAACACAGGTTGATCAGTATTTGCATGGCCTTATACTTTCTATTAATGATCGGTCTGCTGATCGTAACATCACAATGGTTTACTTCGTCTTCAAAGCAACTAATACAGTGGCTGATCTATGGTCTTGTATTTTGTACTGGAGCCATACGAGCCTATAGCTCCCCTGCCATCAATGCATTTGTTGCGCAGTTAGTGCCACAGGAATCATTGGTAAGAGCCATATCAATAAATAGTATGACATGGCTGATCGCTGCAGTAGCGGGTCCCGCACTTGCGGGATTGTTATTAGGTTATGCAAGTATTACGGTGGCATTTATTATTTCATGCAGTGCAATTTTTATTGCATTATTATTATTTCAATTAATAAAAGCAAAACCGGCAAGCTGGCAACCCGGCAAAACAACAACATGGGAAGGTGTAAAAGAAGGATTGAATTTTGTGCTACACAAAAAACAACGGGCATTGCTAAGTGCCATTAGCCTGGATATGTTTGCTGTTTTGTTTGGTGGTGCAGTCGGCATCTTGCCGGTGTTTGCAGTTGATATTTTACAGATCGGTCCTGAAAAATTAGGATGGCTGTATGCTGCTACTTATCTCGGCAACTTTATCGCCATTGCATTGCTTATCTCAAATCCATTAAAAAATAAGCAAGGCAAAACATTGCTTTATACAGTAGCCGGCTTTGGCGTTTGTATTTTGGTATTTGCCATCTCAAAAAATTTCTGGCTCAGTTTTGCTGCCTTATTTATTAGCGGTCTTTTTGACGGCGTCAGTGTCATTATTCGGGGTACCATTGTTCAATTATTTGTGCCCGATGAAATGCGTGGCCGTGTCTCTTCGGTCAATTCCATTTTTGTAAACTCATCCAATGAACTCGGACAATTTGAAAGTGGTGTTGCCGCATCCGCCATGGGCACTGTACCATCGGTGGTTTTCGGCGGCTGCATGACGCTTCTTGTTACAATTGTAACATGGATAAAAGCACCTACATTAAGGAAGTTTGAATATTAACCCTCTGTCCCCCTAAAGGTGAGACTTAGATTGACAATGTCCTTAATTTTCTTAATTTCATAACGACAGAAAGTTTTTTAATTATGTAGCCAGCGATAATGCTACTATTAAACTTTCGTTGTGTCACTCACTTGTACGTTCTGTATTTCTATTCAGCAATCGTAGTGTTTCATCCCCTCCCCGGAGGGGTAGTAGAAATTACAAATAGAGAAAAAGCACAGGGGGTGGGCAAAAATCTTGAAACAAGAAATTAGAAATCAAACCCAAAACTATATTCATGAATCGTCGCAAATTCGTCCAAAACTCCGCACTTACATTGGGTGCACTTTCTCTTGCTCAACAAAAAATATTTTCAGCATTATTTACAAAAGAAGATGGGGCCGCTCCCCCTCCCTGGATGTTTCATATGCTCACTGACAAGGTTGGTGTGTTTACTGAACGTGGCGGTACCATTGCTTTTCTTCTCGATAAAAAAGGAATTGCTGTAGTAGATTCACAGTTTCCTGATACTGCCCAGCACCTTATTGGTGAATTAAACAAAAAATCAGAAGCACCGATAAAATATTTGCTCAATACACATCACCATGGTGATCACAGCGGGGGAAATATTGCCTTCAAAGGTTTGGTAGAGCATGTAGTGGCACATGACAACTCAAAGAAGAATCAAAAAAGAGTTGCTATAGCCAATAAGAATCTTGACAAACAATTATTGCCCGACAAAGTTTATACTGAATTCTGGCAAGAATATGTAGGTGAGGAAAGCATTGCCATGTATTATTGGGGACCCGGTCATACAAATGGTGATAGCCTTATTCATTTCGAAAACGCAAACATCGTTCACATGGGCGACCTGATGTTCAATCGCCGGCATCCATTTGTTGATCGCAGCGCCGGTGCAAACATTGGTCATTGGATGAAAATTTTACATAGAGCTTCTCGTCATTTTGATAGCAGCACCACTTTTATATTCGGCCATGCAGCCGATGGCTATAATATCGTTGGCAAAACTCATGATCTGAAAAAATTCAGTGACTATCTTGGCGCTGTTCTCACATTCACTGAAGGGGAAATAAAAGCCGGCAAAACCAAAGAAGGATTTTTAAAGAACACAACGATTCCCGGCATAGGTGAATGGAAAGGCGATGGTATCGCAAGACCGCTTGGTGCGGCATGGGATGAGTTGATAGCGAAATAAAACGATTAAAACCAAAACTACAGTATATGAACACGGAACAAACCAAAATCACCATTATTTCTGACCTGGTAAAAATTGATAAATACAGGTCGCATTTAGAGAATTCTGACAAATTTTTTTCGCAGGATTTTTATTCAGATCACTCTTTTGATGATCTGAAAAAGGTGCATGACATCTACACCCGATACTTACTTGACTACAAAAATCTACATGAACCATACCCATTAGTTATTGAAAGCTTAGAGTATCTGAACAATGACATTGAGAACTGTATTAATAATCATAAGCACCAGGCAAATTAGTGAAGGAAATGTGCTGACAGAGCTAGACAACATCAACTCCTGTCAAGATGAATGGAACGGCGATGGTATATCAAGACCTCTTGCTGCAGCATGGGATAAGTTAATGGCGAAATAGTTTGTTAAGTCTAGTATTGATGATTTTAAACTTTCCATTATAACAATGAGAATTTACATAGCATTCCCGTTTATTCTTTTCTGTTTGGTTGGTTGCAAGTCAACCCCAGAGAAAGTCAAAGCGAATAAAGAGAAGTTTATTCAAGTAGCAAAAGAAAATTCTAAACCAATTGACTTAAATAATTTATCTGACTTATATGAGCAAACTAAGTCCAATAATGTAGAAGGAAAAATGAAGTACTTAGGGGTTGACACTATTCAAACAGTTTACGAACTTGACAAGAGTAATGGAATTAAACTTGACAGCATTGTAATTTTTACAAAATCAGAATACAAAATTATCTATGATTTTGCAACTCTCGAACGACCAAACGAAACCATTAAACAAAACTGTGGCCTGACGGATTTTGAAAAGATTGATGAGAGATTATATATTGGACAGAAATAAACTGCAACCCTTTGTTGGTGCAGTTATATTAACCCCAAATATTGCATTTAACCGTTTAATGGCCCGAAATTATTTTACTTGTACGATATTTATCTAACATCTTACCTTTATCAATCATTAAAACAAATTTTATGAAAATTAAAAATCTCCTCTTCGTATTGTTTTGCATAGGCACTGCATTATCTTCTTTTGCCCAGACTTCAGATGCCGAAGCAGAAGCCATCGTTAATTTATTAGGCGTGCAGAAAAAAGAAGCAATAGCCAAATTGGTATCAGTGAGTGGAAAGGATTCCGTTGCATTCTGGGCACTTTATAATGAATACCATCAGAAAAATCTTGCTACCGGAAAGCAAAGGATCAGGTTATATGAACAAACTGCCCAGGCATATGGAAATATGACACCTAAGACTGCCGACTCGCTGGCAAAGCAATATTTTGCTAATCGTTTTGGACAGGAAAAAAGCCTTGAAGAATATTACAAAAAGATCATGGCTGCAACAAATGCGGTGATCGCTTTTGAATTCTACCAGGCCGAAGTTTACCTGCTAACCCAGATAAGAAGTTCCATTATGCAGCAAATTCCTACTTATGGACAATTCCAGGCTGCAGTTAAAAAGAACCGATGATCGGTCTTGATGTTAATTCTGTGAAAGTCTGCTGACACTATGCAACTTTCTACTCTATTTATTACCTATGCTACATAATGGCATAGGTTTTATTTTTGCACCTGTAAAGTTTTGCTATTTGGGAAATAACTGAACATTATTAAAAATGAATTCAAAACTCCAACACCTGTCCCCCATACTCTGGACAAAAAGTCTTGAAGAAACAATTTCATTTTATGAAACAGTACTAGCTTTTAAAAAGAAAACGCAGTTCCCGAATTTTGTTTCGCTGACAAGAGATAAGGTAGAGATCATGTTCGTACTGCCAATAGATGAGCCAGAAGATTGCAAAGACCCAAACAATAAAGAAGAATTTTTTCCAAAACCAAAAATGACTGGCAATATTTACATCTTCACGGAAAAGGTCGATGAGCTTTGGGAATTTGTAAAAGATAAGACAACCGTAACTTCTCCGATCTGTGACAGGGAATACCTGATGCGTGATTTTTCTATACTTGATAACAATGGTTATGAGCTTGTATTTGGTGAGGATATTAGTACAAAAGTTTAACAAATACGAAATAGTAAACAACAATTAAAAATTATTCACGGCAAATTCAATGAAACTAAGAAACAAATTCTGGCTCGTACTTATTGGCGTAATTGTCGTAGGATTGATCGCTGGTAAACTAGCAGGGATTTACCAGCTTTATACACTACCGAGCACATCAATGGAGCCGGCAATTCATATAGACCAATTGATAATTGCCACTAACCTTAAAAAAACCAAAAGAAACGACATTGTATTATTCAATAGAACAGAAAATGAAGCTTTTGAAAATGACCCCAATGGGGAAACCTATGTTTTCTGTTCCCGGCTTATTGCTAAAGGTGGAGATACGGTAACAATAAAAAATGGTTACGCATATGTAAATGGGCAGCTTGCTGATGATACAACAAAACTTAAATTCGGCTATACACTTCTGACAAAGGATTATCAAACCCTTCTCACTCTTTTACAAATAGAAGAAGCAAGTTCTCGTGTTAGTAATGATTTTTCTTCTTTCATGGATACGAGCCATGCAAATCTCTCTTATGAGGAGTACGCAAAAGCAAAGAATTTAATTCCCTTACAAAGAACATTAGTTGATTTCCAAAACCCTTTGACCAGTGTTTATAAAGGAACTAACTGGACAATGCACAACTTTGGCCCTTATGTTGTCCCGCCTAACTTCCTTTTTGTAATGGGTGATAACAGGGATTTGTCTTATGATTCAAGATTGCATGGTCCAATACCGGTAAAAGATTGTAAAGGTGTTATGATCACAAAATTTTGATCCGAAGACGCTGTGACAAGCCTGTCAAAAATCTAAACCTGATAAGTTTCCATAAATTCGTATGGCTATAAAATCAAAACATGTCTGTTTTTAAAAAATATTTCATCCTTCTCATAGTATGCTTTCAGTGTATTCAAAGTTCAGCTAAAGATTATCCTGCTTCCTTATTTGGAATAAATTCAGATGGAGTTACTCTTAATACCCGTTCCATACAATTTGCTATTGATCATATCCATCAGCAAGGTGGTGGCAGACTTGTGTTTGATGTAGGAAGATTCCTTTCAGGTTCCATTCATCTTAAATCAAATGTTACAATTCATTTATTAGAAGGTGCTGTTTTGCTGGGCACATTAAATCCATTGGACTATGACCGGAAAGGGTTAACCGCATTTATATTATGTCATGATCAACAGAATATCGCTATTACAGGCAAAGGAGTTATTGATGGACAAGGAAGAGAGGTAGCAAGAAATGTTGTTGCACTAGTTCATAAAGGGCTTATCAAAGATGCTTTTCGTAACGATCGTCCTGAAGTACCAATAAGACCAATGCTTATTTATTTTCGTTCCTGTAAAAATATTTTGATCAGTGGCGTTACGATGCGCAATGCAGCTGCCTGGGTGCAGACCTATGATCAATGCAAGAATTTACTTGTTGACAGTATTACTGTTGATAGCCGTGCTTTCTGGAACAATGATGGCATTGATATTGTCGATTGCGATAGTGTTGCCATTACCAATTCTTACATTGATGCTGATGATGATGGTGTTTGTTTGAAGTCACATGATCCGAATGCTGTTTGCCAAAATATACTTGTCAGGAATTGCACTATTCGTTCAAGTGCTAATGGTATAAAGTTCGGTACAGCATCACTCGGTGGTTTTAAAAATGTAAAGCTTGTAAATATTAAAGTATTTGACACTTATCGTTCCGCTATCGCATTGGAAGCTGTTGACGGAGGATTTTTAGAAAATGTAGAAGCAGATAGCATATATGTTGTGAATTCTGGTCATGCAATTTTCTTACGCATTGGTGAACGGATCAAAGGCAAGAAAGGAAGATTAGAGAACATACGAATAAAAAATGTAACAGTAGAGATAGCCGCAACCAAACCCGATGCTGGCTATGAATATGAAGGGCCAATAGAAGATATGCCAAGAAATATCTCACCGCCGATAATCATCGCAGGCTTGCCGGGTTCTCTTATCAAAAATGTCTCCTTTTCTAACATTGAAATAAAACATCCGGGCGGTGGTAATCCCCAGTTTGCAAAGATCTCATTGAGTGAATTAGACAAGGTTCCGGAGATCCCTGCCTCCTATCCTGAATTTTCTAAGTTTCTTGAATTACCTGCGTGGGGAGTTTACATTCGTCACGCAAGCGGTATACAATTTAATGATCTAAAACTATCCTGCGGAAAGAAAGATTATAGAACAGCCATTGTACTGGACGATGTACATCATTCCAAGTTTATGTCCACAATTATTAAAGAACCTGAAAAGAAAAAATCATTACACGAATACAAATCTTCAGAGATCGTTTTCAAATAGTCTTTATTAAGTTCTCCAAAACATAATAAGTAATTGGACAAAAGGTGGAGTTCTTTAATGTCAGCTCTTTTCTTTTGATGATCACATCTTCATCAGTATAAGGAAAGCGGCGGCAATCGGAAGGGCGGTCTTCATAAATAGAACAGAAATTATCGGCGCCTAAAAATGGACAAGGTTTTGTGTTGACTATAAAATCTCCTTCTTCATCCACCAGCAAATATTTTTCTATAAATTCTGACTCCCGCAGACCCAAAACCTTGCTGATCCTTTTTATATCAGGTGTCTTAAACCGGGGCGAATAATTTTTGCAGCAGTTGGCACATTGAAGACAATCAACTTTGGAAAAAGCTTCTTCATGCAGGTCTGGCAAGGTTTTCAGCACTTTGTTTTTATCCGCCCTTTGAAGAAATTGCTTGTACTTCTTTTGATTATCAGCTGATTTCTTCTCCCAATTTTTCAGAATATCCTCTGCCATGGCACAAAGTAACAACCTGTTTTCCACAGTTCAACAATCAGCATTTTATTAGGCTTTGCAACCTTAACTTTGCGGCGCTGAATTATCAATAACAAGAAGGAGAAAACTATGGATCTTTTTGAAAAACAATCTTGCGAATTTATTTCCCGTCACATCGGACCCGATGAACACTCAACAAAACAAATGCTGAAAACGATCGGTGTGCCAGATCTTGACACATTGATCAGCAGAACTGTCCCGCCTGCCATCCGCATGCAGCACGAATTGAATTTGCCTGCGGCCATGAGTGAGCACCAGTACCTGCTGCATATCAAAGAAGTTTCACTGCAGAATAAAGTTTATAAGAATTATATCGGCCAGGGATATTATGATACCATTGTTCCTTCTGTTATTCTCAGGAATGTGTTTGAGAATCCGGGTTGGTATACGCAGTACACACCGTACCAGGCTGAAATATCGCAGGGCCGTTTGGAAAGCTTATTGAATTTTCAAACAATGGTAAGCGACCTGACCGCATTGCCAATTGCAAATGCAAGCTTGCTTGATGAAGCAACCGCAGCAGCAGAAGCTATGACGATGTTCTTTAATACGCTGAACAAGCATGAGCATATCACTCATCCAAAGTTTTTTGTCGACAATGAAATTTTCCCGCAAACAAAAGATGTTTTGCATACAAGAGCAAAGCCGATCGGGATCGAAATTGTATCGGGTGATTATAAAAAAGCAAACATCGATGACACTTATTGCGGAGCTATTGTTCAATACCCAAATGATAAAGGCTCGATAGAAGATTACCGTGAATTTATAAATCGTGTTCATGGAGCAGGAGCATTTGTTGTTATGGCCACAGATCTGTTGGCTTTAACATTGCTCACTCCTCCCGGCGAACTTGGCGCTGACTGCGCAATTGGTTCTGCACAACGCTTCGGCGTTCCACTGGGTTACGGTGGGCCGCATGCTGCTTTTTTTGCCGCTAAAGATGATTTCAAAAGAAGTATCCCCGGTCGTATCATCGGAGTAAGCGTTGATGCAAATAATAACCGTGCATTGCGTATGGCATTGCAGACAAGGGAACAACATATCAAAAGAGAAAAAGCCACTTCAAATATTTGTACGGCGCAGGCATTACTCGCAAACATGGCTGCTATGTATGCAGTATTTCATGGCCCGGATGGTTTAAAAAATATTGCGAAGAGAATTGCAGTATTGACACAAACGGTTGCCGACGCAATTGAAGAATTAGGATTTGAATTGGTGACAACAAATTTCTTTGACACTATTACTGTTAAAGCAACAAAGATCTCATCAATAAAAGAAAAAGCAGAAAGGCAACAGATCAATCTCCGTTATATTGATAATAAGTATATCAGCATCTCAATTGATGAGACAACGCTTACTGAAGATCTTTATGATCTTATCAATTGTTTCGAAGATGATAAAAACCCTGTATCATTCGATATTCATCATGATGATGAGCCAGATCATATTCCACAAAACTTAACAAGAACATCATTATTCTTAACACATCCTGTATTCAATACGCATCGCAGCGAAAGCCAGATGATGCGTTATATAAAATCATTGGAGAACAAAGATCTTTCATTGAATACTTCAATGATCACATTGGGAAGTTGTACGATGAAATTGAATGCGGCTTCTGAAATGATCCCGCTAAGTTGGGTACATTGGAGTAAAATGCATCCGTTTGCTCCGGCAGATCAAACAGAAGGTTACAAACAAGTTGTTGATGACCTTTCAAAATACTTATGTGAGATCACAGCACTTGATGCATGCAGCTTACAACCAAATAGCGGTGCACAAGGAGAGTATGCTGGCTTGTTAGCCATCCGTGATTATCATGAAGCAAACAATCATGGTCATCGTAATGTTATGCTGATCCCAATTTCTGCACACGGTACAAACCCTGCAAGTGCAGTAATGGCGGGAATGAAAGTTGTTGTTGTAAAGGCATTGGAGCACGGTTACATTGACGTTCAAGATCTGAAAGCAAAAGCGGAGCAGCATTCTTCTGATCTTGCCGGTATTATGATCACCTATCCGAGTACTTATGGTGTATATGAAGAAACAGTAAAAGAAATAACTGATATTATTCACCAGCACGGTGGACAAGTGTATATGGATGGCGCCAATATGAATGCACAGGTTGGATTAACTGCACCAGGATTGATCGGTGCTGATGTTTGTCATTTGAATCTGCATAAAACATTTGCAATACCACATGGTGGTGGAGGTCCAGGCATGGGACCTATCTGTGTGAAGAAACATTTGGCTCCTTATTTACCAGGTCATGTGGAATTCAATAGTCAAAAGTCAAAAAACGATTCAAACGCAGTTTCAGCAGCACCCTACGGAAGTGCATCTATCCTTCTTATTAGTTATGGTTATATAAGAATGTTAGGAAATGCCGGAGTAAAAAATGCAACTGAATATGCTATCCTGAATGCAAACTATATGCGGGCAAGATTGCAGGGGCAGTTCGAGATTCTTTATACAAATCACAATGGCCAATGTGCTCATGAATTTATTGTTGACCTGAGGCCATTTAAAAAATCTGCAGAGATAGAAGCAGAAGATGTTGCAAAGCGTTTAATGGATTATGGTTTTCATGCCCCGACAATGAGCTTTCCTGTTCCGGGAACAATTATGATCGAACCAACAGAAAGTGAAGACAAAGCCGAGCTTGATCGTTTTTGTGATGCATTACTTAGCATTCGCCAGGAAATAAGAGATATTGAAGAAGGAAAAATGGATAAGAAGAATAATGCATTAAAGAATGCACCGCATACACAAGCAATGGTTGTAACAAGTGACTGGAACAAACCATATACAAGAGAGCAAGCAGCGTTCCCGATGTATTATGTTACACAAAATAAATTCTGGCCTTCTGTTGCAAGAGTGAATAATACTTATGGTGATCGGAATTTAATTTGTACATGTGAGCCGATAGAATCGTACATGGAAGCAGAAGCCTGACAAGATGATAACTGATAGTTGATAGATGATATTTAAGTCCCGTTGAAGCGGGACTTTTTTATTAACTTCAATTCATGCCATCCACACGCCAGCTAGCTGCTATTTTGTTTACTGATATTGCCGGCTACACTGCCATGATGCAGCGTGATGAACAATCCGCGATCAAAATGGTAAAACATCATCGGGCAGTATTGGAAAAAAACGTGGGTGAATTTGAAGGAAATGTGATCGAATTTTATGGCGATGGCAGTTTATGCATTTTTACCAGCATCACAAAAGCCATGTATTGTGCGTTTAGTATTCAGCAACAGATGCAGGCCGATCATCCGCCGGTTCCTCTACGCCTTGGACTTCACATCGGCGAAGTGATCTATGAGGATGGTAAGATCATGGGTGATGGAGTGAACATTGCTGCCCGGATCCAGTCATTGGGATTGCCTGGAAGCATACTTTTCTCCAAAGAAATATTTGACAAGATCAGGAATCACCCTGAATTCAAAACAGTTAATCTTGGCAGTTTCAGGATGAAAAATGTGCATGAGCCTATGGAAGTATATGCCCTTGCCAATGACGGATTAACTGTGCCTGCAAAAGAAAAAATCGAAGGAAGAGTTGTAGACATAACAACGAAGAGAAATCAGAAAGCTACACGCAGATGGATCCTTGTATCAGCAGCAGCCATTGTAATTACATTGATCGCACTGCTCTTGCCTGGCTTGCTAAAAAATAATTCCGTGTTTACCGGCAGTGATAAATCAATTGCCGTTCTTCCTTTTGAAAATATCAGCAACGATACTTTGCAGCAATATTTCAGCGATGGAATAACGGAAGACATCATTACACAGCTTTCCAAAATTGCCGATCTGAAAGTTATTTCACGAACATCGGTGATGGAGTATAAAAACAACAAGAAGAACATAAAAAAAATTGCGGATGAATTAGGCGTTGCTACTATATTGGAAGGAAGTGTAAGAAGGGAAGGTGATAAAGTGAGGATCACTGCCCAATTAATTAATGCAAATACTGATGAACATATTTGGGCAGAAACCTATGACAGGAATGCATCTGAAGTTTTTGCCATTCAAAGTGAAGTAGCACAACAGATAGCTAATAAACTGAATGTAAAACTGACCACAGAGGAAGGAAAACGTATCATTGAAAAAGCTACAGATAATGTGGCAGCTTATGAAGATTATCTGCGGGCAAAAAAATTACCCTGGTCTCAAAGAATTGAACCTTTATTAAATGCAATTAAGAAAGATCCCGATTTTTCCCTGGCATGGGCTGAGCTGGCAAGTGCTTATTCCAAAATACCATTTCGAAATCAAAGTGAAAAACCTTACTATGTTCGAAAATCACTCGATGCTGCACTGACTGCAGTAGCTTTAGGCCCGGAGAGATCCGAGACGCATATGATACTCGGAGATGTGCTTAAACTCAGCACTCTTTCACCGGCTCTCGCAATTAAAGAGCTAAACAAATCCATTGCACTCAATCCAAATAATGCTGAAGCTCATGTTTACCTTGCCTTTGCGCAAATGGAAATGGGTAGCTTTGCCGAAGCCAAAAAAAATCTTCAGAAAGCAAAAGCTCTTGATCCGCTTTCTCAAATTATGAATAGTGGTTGGTTAAATTATTATCGCTATTCCAGGGATCCTGAAAAATATCTCTCGTATAGAAATGAAATACGACCAACTAACAGCCCGGATTCCATCGCAGGAACTAAAATGATGTATCATTTTTTAAAAGATGAATACGACAGTGTCTTACTTTACAGCAAGTGGTTTCCACAATCCATGCTAAATAAAATTGCCTATACTCAGACGGGGCAAACGGATAAAGCAAAAAAAATTGCAGATTCACTGGAAAGTGCTTCACATTATGATCATGCATTTCAAACTGGCATCCTCTATGCATGGATAGGTGAAAAACAAAAGGCAATTGAAAAACTGAACTTAGCCTACCGTCTTTATGATTTTGGCCTGATCAGCATTAAAGTAGATAAACTTTTTGATCCACTTAGAAATGAAGAAGGATTTAAAGAATTGCTCAAAAAGATGGGTATGGAATAATCTATAAACAAAGAGCTTCCGATACGGAAGCTCTTTTATAAAATGAACTCATTATAATTTAATTTCCTTTGCCTCTTCCGCGACCATTTCCGTTTCCATTACCATTGCCTCTTTGTGGTTGTTGCTGCTGCGGCTGAGTTTGTGCCGGTCTTTCCACTTGTTGTTGTTGTCCTCTATTTTGATAAGGCCTTTCAACTCGTTGAGTATTTTGATTAGGTACTTGCTGTCTTTCCACTCGTTGACTATTCTGATTTGGCATTTGTTGTCTTTCTACTCTTTGAGTATTTTGATTGGGAGTTTGCTGCCTTTCTACTTGTTGATTGCCGCGATTTTGAGATGGGCGTTCCATTCTTTGACTATTCCGATCAGGCACTTGCTGTCTTTCGACTCTTTGATTATTCTGATTTGGCAACTGTTGTCTTTCGATTTGCTGATTACCTCTATTCTGAGATGACCGTTGAATTCGTCTTGTATTCTGATCAGGCACTTGTTGTCTTTCCACTCTCTGATCATTCTGATTTGGAACCTGCTGCCGTTCTGTTTGCTGATTGCCTCTATTCTGGTAGGGCCTTTCTACTCCCCTATTCTGATCAGGCACTTGTTGCCTTTCCACTCTCTGATCATTCTGGTTAGGGAATTGCTGTCTTTCTATTTGCTGATTGCCGCGATTCTGATAAGGTCTTTCTTGCCTTGCCGTATTTCGATCAGTAGTTGTATTCTGACTTCTGTAATTCTCAAAGGTTCTTGGCGTTCCTCTATCAGAACCCCTGTTAATATAAGGCTTGTAAATAGAGACTTCATTATTCCTTGCTATAGTACGGCCGGCTCTTTGAGATTCACGAATTCTAACAGAATTGATTCTTGAACCGGTATATCTTTCTACTTCATTGCGTGAAGGGCCAATGACATAACCCCTATCCCTGTTATAATTATTAATAATAGTTGTTTGATTAATTATGGTTGTGTTCCTGCCCCTGTCAACATAATAATTTGAAAGATGCGGGGAATTCATATAGCGTCTTGGAGCAAAGCACCAATAATTGTACGGCACATTATACCTGTTGCCAAGATATAAATTGATATTAATGCCCGGGCTCATCGGCGCCCAACCATAGTAGTCGCCACCACCACGCCATACTACCCATGCCGGCGCCCATTCATAATCAGGCACCCAAAGCCAACCGTCATATGAATCATTGATCCAACGACCATAATGGAACGGCGCCCATCCCCATTCATAATCTGAGACCCAGATCCAGCCATATTCTTCTGACCAGGCCCAACGTCCTTCGGATTGGTACGGATGGAAATTGCTATACCTGTTATCAGGTCTCCATACATATCCATACTCAGGATAATTTATCCAGTCGCCATAAGGACTCAGATCATCATAAAAAGTCTGGAAGGAAACATTAAGTGATACCTGGGCTGATGTTTTGTTTTGTACTGCACCAAACAGCAACACAATGATCGCTATTAAAGATGCTTTTAAGATACGTTTCATTTAAAAAGGATTTAGGTTGTAAAAAAATTGCTTCTCAATTCAGTGACCCGGTTTACATTTTCTAAATCCGTTAGATTTATTTTACTACTAGTGTTTGTATGACGATAAATATGCCAGCTTTACTGTTAAAGAGTTGTTTGAATGTTTTGACATGAGTATTATCGAAATTTTCAGTTAATATTTTCTAAATGAAAAAAGCAGTCATGATGTTCATAACTGCTTTCAATAGTTAGTTAATTTAATTAGTGGTGTTTTAATCTAATTGCAACTCCGATTTGACCAACATTGCTATGATCAACAATATTATCGAAGCGGGTCACATCGGTCAAACCAAAATTATAACGTCCGTATAATATTAATTGTTCTGAAGCCTTATATCCTATACCTAAACCTAAAGCAACTTGTGCTTGTGTAAAATCATCTTTCGCATTTATTTGTTCCTCGTAATCATCAACCTTGTCATTTGCACTTAAAAGCAAACCAAACTGTGGGCCTGCTTCAAAATATACCTGTGGCGCCGGGTAATACTGGATCATCAGTGGAAGTTGAAGATAACTGAGAGCTAAAGTTCTTTCCACACCCCCTGAGATGTAGCGTTGCCCTTCACCGGAGTACAATAACTCGGGTTGGAAACACCAGTTCTTATTAATAGTATGGTGAAGAAAAACACCTCCATGAGCACTGATCCTGCTGCGACCTTCAAACCCGCTTAAGCTCGCAATATTTACACCCCCTTTTATGCCTATTGCTTGTTGTGCACTCACAGATGAAAATAAAAAACTAATTACAGCTACGGATAAGACCATTGTTACCTTTTTCATAATCATTGATTTTACTATTGATTTTCAAAGCCCATGCCAGCAGGGGAAATCAATTAGTTTTTAACTGTAATTCAAGGAATTAAAATTTGCAAACAATTAAACTTTAAACTTTGATTCACAAATAAAATGAATACATCCTCATGTAAAATAAAAATGCCCCGATAAACAGGGCATCATAGAAACATAAAAAATAATTTTTACTGTTTTACTTCAACAGTTATTTTACTGGTAAGCTTGCTACCATAAGAACGGTGCAATGCATCAGCAAACTGAAGAACCAAAGTATGTTTGCCGGGAGTCAATTTAACTTCTCCGGAAGTTTGTGCTTTTCCAAAATGAATATGATGAACAGAATCTGTAGGTGGCACTATTTTTTCGGTGGCTATAGAATCAACATCAATAAGAAGATGATGATGACCCGATGCAGGTTTCAACATTCCGTTTGCTGTATCAACTTGCAAATTTTCCACTCCCATTTCAAATTTTAATGGGGATGTAACAGTTTGTCCATCTTTCAGATTAACAAAATACACTTTTGCATTTGCAGGGATCTCCGGCATTGGAGGCATTTCCACTGCAGCAGTAGTACTTGCATGTGCATCATGACCTGCTTCTTTGGTTTCAGTAGTTTTATCATCATTACTGTTGCATGCGATCAATGATGCAGCAACGATAGCAGTTGTAAATAAGTATTTCATAAATGATCCTTTTTAAATTAAGATGGCGAAGGTAATGAACTTGGTGATACAAGAATTACCATCCATATTTATTTTGCTTTCGTAACTTTAGTTCCCTTAATTTAAATATATGGATCAGAAAATTATCAATTTGTACGATGAGTATATTCATTCAGCCACTATTACCCGTGCTGATTTTTTAAAACGGGTTACACTCATTACCGGCAGCATTGCCCTTACACAATCCGTACTATCACAAATAGAAAACAATTATACAAAACCCGGTCTTACTACGGATGAGGAGTTATTTACCGAATATATAAATTATCCCGGTGCACCTAATGAAATGAAAGCATATATAGCAAGACCAAAAGAAGAAAAAAAATATGCTGCCGTAATAGTTATTCATGAGAACCGGGGGTTGAATGCCCATATTGAAGATGTAGCAAGAAGAGCAGCCACATCGGGGTATCTTGCAATTGCACCTAATGCTTTATCGGCACTGGGAAAAACATTTGCTAATGAAGATGAAGCAAGGGCTGGTTTCAGTGAACTGAAACCCGAGGATAATCTTAAAAATTTTATTGGTGCATACGATTATTTAAAAACAAGGAAGGATTTTAATGGCAAGACCGGGTGTGTTGGATTTTGTTGGGGTGGCGCAATGTCAAATAATCTTGCAGTAAATGTTCCTGACTTGAAAGCAGCTGTTGCATTTTATGGCCGGCAACCTGCTGCTACTGATGTGCCAAAAATTAAAGCCTCAGTTCAGTTACATTATGGCAGTCTTGATGAAGGAGTAAATAAAGGCATCGCAGCTTATGAAGAAGCTTTGAAGACTAATAAAACAGATTATGAACTATATATGTATGAAGGAGCACAACATGCTTTTCATAATGATACTTCACCTGCACGATATAATGAAGCAGCAGCAAAATTAGCATGGCAAAGAACGATCGCATTCTATGCAAAACATCTTAAATAGTTTTACCCGTTAATGAAAACAACGAAAACCGCTGCTTTATTAGTTTGTCTTTTATTTTTTTCGATCTCCGTTCTTGCTCAAAAGGCTTCGCTTGCCTATACGGTAAAAATGGATAATCCTGAATGGCATTTTTTCCAGGTACAACTTTCATGTAAAGGCTTAAAAAAAGATTTTATTGACTTCAAAATGCCTGCATGGACACCGGGTTATTATCAAAAAATGGATTATGCAAAAAATGTTCAGAAACTTAAGGCAACTGATGAAACAGGTAAAGAATTAAAGATCGAAAAACTTACTGCCAATGCATGGCGGGTCTTTAGTAACAATGCAAATGCATTCAATATATCTTATGATATAAAAACCGAAAGGTCATTTGTAGCAACTCCTTATGTTGATGATAACCGGGCTTATATTTTACCAGCTGGTGTTTTTTTATACGTTGAAAAAATGATCAACCAGCCAGTGCAGGTGACCGTAATTCCCAATAGCAAATGGAATCGTGTTGCCACAGGATTGGATTCTCTTGCCGGGAAAAAATTCACTTACTCCGCCCCTGATTTTGATATTTTATATGATAGTCCGATTCTTGTTGGCAACCTTGAGGAATTGACTCCATTCAAAGTAAGAGGAATAACTCATCGTTTTATTGGTTTTAAACTCGGTGATTTTGACAAGAAACAATTCATGCTTGATCTGAAAAAAATGATTGAGGCCGCTGTAAACATTATCGGGCATATCCCTTACAAAAGCTATACGTTCATTGCAATGGGGACCGGGCAGGGAGGTATCGAACATTTGAACAACACAACTTTTGGTTTTAATGGAACCAATCTCAATAAAAGAGAAAATTATATTCGTACACTTCATTTTTTAGCTCATGAGTATTTTCATCATTATAATGTAAAGCGAATTCGGCCAATTGAACTTGGACCTTTTGATTATGATAAAGGCAGCAAAACAAAAATGCTTTGGGTATCAGAAGGTCTTTCTGTTTATTATGAATATTTGATAGTTAAAAGAGCCGATATCTCTACCGATGCAGAATTATTCAATGCTTTCCGGGGGAATATGATCGCTTTTGAAAATAAACCTGGCAGGCTTTATCAAACATTGGAACAGGCCAGCTATGAAACATGGAGTGATGGCCCTTTTGGAAGAACAGGTGATGAAGTAAATAAAACGATATCTTATTATGATAAAGGTCCTGCAGTCGGTTTACTTTTTGATTTTAAAATAAGACAGCTCACCAAAGATCAAAAGTCCCTGGATGATGTAATGCGTTTTCTTTACAAAGAATATTATCAAAAAAAGAAAAGAGGATTTACCGCAGAAGAATTAAGAAAAGCTTTTGAAACAGTTGCAGGCAGTTCGCTTGCTGAAGAATTTGAATACGTCACTACAACTAAAGAACTTGACTATCCAACATATTTTAATTACGCAGGTTTAAATATTGATACAACCACGCAGGCTTTACCCGGCGCCTATACGGGTTTTACTTTGAGAGAAAAAGAAGACAGTGTCTTTATTGCCAATGTAGATTATGAATCACCCGGATGGAATGCCAGCATAAGAAGAGGGCAACAGCTTGTAAAAATTAATGGCGAAAGATCATCTGCAAATCTTTTTAATAAGATAATTACTTCGGCAAGACCCGGTGACAAAATAAGCTTTACTTTATTTATAAATGGTCAAACAAAAGACGTAGAAGTCATTTTGGGCCAAAAGACAGAGAAGGGGTTTAAAATAACTCCTGCAGGAAACCCGGATCCTTTACAAAAACAAATTCTGGAAGGTTGGTTAAAAGGATAAGACCCTTATCTTTAAAGTATAAACTACACCCCTCATGTGGATCTTCCAGATTGCAAGGTTTCTTAGAAATGTTTTCAGACTGATAGCTATTTTTTTCATTATACTGAAACATGTAATTAAAAACTGGATGTACAACACATGGATGCGCCGCATCTTTGATCCAAAAGGAAAAAGACTTACCAACAGGGCCGAACAGCTACGCCAGACAATTGAAGAATTAGGACCCACATTTGTTAAGTTCGGGCAGATCGTTGCTGACAGACCCGATCTTGCATCTGATCATTTGCGTGAAGAATTAAAAAAACTGCAATCAAATGCAAGACCAATGGAAGATGGTGAAGCCATCAGCCTTATAGAAACAGAATTAGGTGACCCTATTGAGGAAGTTTTTCTTACACTTGAAAAAAAACATATTGCTTCTGCTTCGATCGCACAAGTTTATTCAGCAGTATTAAGAACAGGTGAAAGAGTGGCTATAAAGATCCAACGTCCCAATATCAAACATAAGATCGAGATCGATCTTATATTAATGAAAATATTGGCAAGACAAGTTGTAAAAACTTATCCCGGTCTTACAAGTTTTAATGTAATTGGTTTTGTGGAAGATTTTGGTGAGAACCTGATGAAGGAACTTGACTTCAATAATGAAGCATCGAACATGCTTCGGTTTACCGATATGTTCAAAGATGATCCCAGCTGTTATATTCCAAAAGTTTTTAAACAACATTGCCGCCAACGCCTTTTGGTAATGGAATATATTGAAGGTCTTCGTCCCGATGATATTGATGGATTAAGAGCAGCCGGTTTCGATCCCCAGGTAATTGCTGAGAACGGAACGCACATAATATTAAAGATGATCCTTCGTCATGGATTTTTTCATGCCGATCCGCATCCCGGAAATATTTTTATCCGCGGCGATAACCAGATCGTTTTATTAGATCATGGAATGGCAGCGAGTTTAAAACCAAGGCAAATACAGGCATTGATAAATTTCATGCTTGGCTTTTCAAAAAATGATCCGCATAGAATTGCAAAATCATTATTGAGTTTGTCGGAAATAACTTATTTCAAAGAAATGGAAGATCTTGAATTCCGTCTTGGAGAAATAATCAAGAAATACAGTTATATGAGTTATGAACAGGTGGATATTTCCGCCATCATGACGGAAGCTTTCAAAGTTATTGGACGATATGGATTAACCGTTCCTTCCAATCTTTTTACACTAATAAAATCGCTGGCCACTATTCAAAAATTTGCCGAACATTTGGAGGCAAATGTTTCGATAGCAGGAATGATCCGGCCTTATGCTACTGAAAAAATTAAAGAGCAATTCAGTTGGGATGCAGTGGTGAAATTAGTGTCAGATTCGGCAGA
>Ga0193738_1000187_pt1 | contig 43003 bp, 70 predicted proteins | sample L2a1metaG_FD_144927 | JGI IMG/M metagenome (GOLD analysis project Ga0193738, IMG submission 144927) | Soil microbial communities from a riparian zone of the East river system, Colorado, United States - L2a1 | ecosystem: Environmental > Terrestrial > Soil > Riparian zone | place: USA: East River... | reverse complement strand
CAACCGTCGTCGCGCTGGATAAGACAGCGATCGACCTCTGTGCCAAGGCTGAGGATTTCATCAGCAAGGGCGACCTCGAAGGGGCTAAGGGCGTGTTCGCCGACCTCGATGCCGTGGAGAAGCGGCGCGAGGAACTGGGCCAACTCGACACCATGCGCGCCCGCATCGCCCGCGAGAAGAGCGCCGCGTCGCAGCCGGCGACCCCGATGCGCCACGTTGACGCGGAAGAGCGCAGCGCGGGCGGCGAGCGCAAGCGCCTGATGCCGGGCGAGTCGTTCACCGGCCTGGCCGAGTACAAGGCGATGGTCGAGTCGGGCGCGCTCAACAACCCGCACGCGCGGATGCCCGAACTCGCCGCGAAGCTTGACTACTCCCTGCTGCAACTCAAGGCGCTGGTCGTGGGCAACTCGGTCAGCGGTGGCGGCGCGTTCGTCATCAACGACTTCCGCCCCGGCTACGTGGACCTGTTGCAGCGCCCGCGCAACGTGCTCGACCTCATCTCCCGCACCCGCACCAGCAGCGACACGATCGACTGGGTGAAGGAAATCACCTTCACCAACAACGCGGCGACCGTGGCCGAGGCGACCGCGACGACCGGCACCAGCGGCACCAAGCCGGAAACCGACATCAACTACGAGCGCGTCACCAAGGCGGTCGAGACGATCGCCCACTGGATCCCCATAACCACGAGGGCGTTGTCCGACGCGCCGCAGATGCAGGACATCATCAACGGTCGCCTGCTGACCGGCCTCGACCTCGCGTTGGAGAGCCAGGTGCTCACCGGCAACGGCACCAGCCCGAACCTCCTCGGCATCCTCAACTCGGGGATTCTGACGCAGGCGACGGCGGCCAGCGAGAACTCGATGGACACCCTCCTGAAGATGATGGTGAAGATCGAGATTTCCGGCCTCGTCAGTCCGACCGACATCGTGCTCCACCCGACCGAGTGGCAGACGGTGCGCCTCCTCCGCGAGAACGCGGCGACCGCCACCCTCGGCAGCTACCTGATGGGGCCACCGAGTCAGGTGGGACCGCAGACCATCTTCGGCCTCCCGGTCGTGAAGTCGCTGGGCATCACGGACGGCACCGGCCTGGTGGGGGCGTTCACCCCGCAGACGCATACCCTCTTCGACCGTGAAGAGGCGTTCGTCAGGATGGGCTACATCGACCAAATGTTCGTCCGCAACATGATCGCGCTGCTCGCTGAGTTGCGCGCCGCGATGGCGGTGTTCCGTCCGTATGGCTTCTGCTCCGTGACCGGGCTGACCTAACAACTCAATAGGCTGACTTTTGCCGGGGGGCTGGGCCTCCTAGCCCCCCGGCTCCCTGGCCCCTCTGAGAAAGGCGGGCACCCGATGTCCTACGCGGACTTGACCCTACTCAAGTTCCACCTGTCCAGCAGTGCGGACGGCGTGGCGAACTTCACCGCCGAGGATACTGTGCTTTTGCAGCGGTGCCTCGACGCCGCAACCCTCCAAATTGAGCAGTACACCGGGCGCACCTTCCGCGCCGAAACGGCAGCCACAAAGTATTTTGTCGCCTCCTGCTACGACTCCCTCAACCTCCAGCCCGACATCCGCACCGTCACCAGCGTGACCGTGGACGATGACGGCGACCTGACCTACGGGACGACGCTCACCGCCAACACGGACTACTGGCTCATGCCGGTGCAGTCCTGGCCCGACAGCGGCATCTACAGCCAGATAACCATCGCGCCCCGGTCATCGAAGGCGTTCTCTCCCGGCTACCGGGTGCGCGTGATTGGCGACTGGGGCTACGTGGTGAACGGCGAGGCACCGTCTCCCGTCATCGAGGCGTGCCTGCTGCAAGCGGCGCGGCTGTGGTCGCGGCGCGGGGCGCCGCTGGGGATTGTGGGTGGCATCGACCTGACCACCTTTACCCGCATCACCAAGGCCGACAGCGACGTGGAATTGCTGCTCAAGCCATACCGGGCGATGGGGCGCGTCGGCGCGGCGGTGTACTAATGGAAATCAGCATCAAGATTGAGGGCATCGAGAAACTGGCGGCGGGCGCGGCGGCGGCACCGGCCACGCTGGAGAGCGAGGTAAAGGTTGCGCTAGTGGCGGGTTCGCTGCTCATCGAGGGCGCGGCGCGAGGGCTGGCCCCGAAGGATACGGGCAGGCTCGCGGGCTCCATCACGCACAACATCAGCGGTCTGACCTCACGTATCGGCCCATCGGCGGGGTACGGATTATTTGTAGAAATGGGCCGAAGTGCAGGAAAGCCACCCCCAGTCTCCGCAGTAGCCGGGTGGGCTGCCCGCCACGGCGTAAACCCGTACGTTTTGGCTCGCAGTATCGGACGCCGGGGTACGCGGAAGCGCCCATTCATGAAACCGGCCTTTGAATCCAACGTGGGCCGGGTGACTGCACTCTTTGTCAAGGTCGGAGCGCGTGTTGTCGCCCGTATGGCTGGAGGCTAAAGGTGACGCCAACTCCTGCGGCGAATAATGTCCGAAATGGTGGTCTGGTCAAGGCTGAACAGCGCAGCCAAGGCCATCTGTGTGACGCCACCCTGCACGTAGCGGGCGCGGATTGCCTTTACGGTTTCCGCTGTCACCTTCGCGGCATGATGCTTCTCGCCACGCGGGCGACTCTCTGGATGCAGGCGCACCGGGCTTTGATCGCCACTTGCAGCGCGCCCCTTCGCCACCATGTCAGCGGAGTTTTCGGCAGCGGAACCAAGCCAGAGATGATCAGGTCGAACACAGGATGGATTGTCGCATCGGTGGCAGACGAACATCCCCTCGGGGATGGGGCCGGTGGCAATCTCGTAGGCCACGCGGTTGGCACGGTGGCTGCGCCCGTTCGCATAGAACGAACCATAGCCAGTCTGAATCCGGCCGGCGATCCAAATCCAGCAGTCGCCGGACTTATCCACCTTCGACCAAAAGCGCGCAATCTGTTCTGGGGTATACTGAGGGTGCATGACGACCTCCTGAGTCGTTGTGCCACTCCCCCGGCTGTTAGCGCAGCGCGGGGGCTTTATGTTGGGGAGCGAGCGGACCCACTCAACGGGGACTCAATCCCCGAGGACGGAAGAGGGCTCGACGCGACCGTTCCGTTTCGTCAGCATGGTTTACCACGCCATCGCTCCCACCCCAATTATACCACGGGGAGGGCGGGCTAATGGCGGCGACATTGACGCAGGTGCGAACCGCGCTCAAGGAGCGGCTGGCGACGGTGCGGGGGCTGACCGCCTACGCCATCGAGCCGGGTGTGCCGCACCTCCCCGCTGCGTGGACGCTGCCGCTTCGCATCAACTACCACGCGACCTTTCCCGGCGAGTTGACCTACACCATCGGCGTGACGGTGGGGGTGCTGCTGGGGGACTTGGGGCAGGCGCAGGCGGCGCTCGACTACTTCCTCGCCCCGAGCACCATCGTCGCCGCGCTGGAAGAGCCGATCGCGGGCGACGGGCTGCACTCGGTGCAGGTGATTGCAATGACGAGTTACAGCACGCGCGAGATGGGCGGGAAGAGCGTGCTGACGGCAGGGTTCGAGGTGGAGATATTTTCTTAGCCGGGGCTAAACGAGATGACGCCACGATCGATTCGTGACAATACACCTAATGGTTTGGAGCGAGACACCGTACTCTCGCGCCATAGCCGCCTGAGTGATTCCGCCCTGAGCATAGCGGGCGCGAATCGCCTTTACCGTCTCATCGGTGAATTTGGCCGAGGTATGGGCCTCGCCTCGTTGCGTGCGTCCCTTTGCGGCGCGGTCACGATTGTTATCGCCGCGCGTGCCCAGGAAGAGATGCGCCGGATTCACGCACGGTGGGTTGTCGCAAGTGTGGCAAACCATAAGGTCATCGGGGGGCGGGGCGATGCACAAGGCATAAGCGACACGGTGCGCCAGTTTGGCGATTCCTGTGCTGACGGAGAAAGCACCATACCCATAGCTGGTGCATCCACCAGTCCACAGCCAGCAATCGCCGGTTTTGTCTACCTTCGACCAGAATCGCTCGGCAAAGCCTATGCTCCGCGCCTTGTTGGCGCAATCGTGCGAACAGTAGCGGGTCTTCTGTCCCGAGACGCGCAAGAAGTCCGCGTCGCAGCGTTCGCATTTTGCCGGATGTTTGCGATAATTGCGGGGCATTGGAACCTCCAGCGTTCTGGTGCCACTCCCCGGCTGCGTACCAGGCAGCGCGGGGATTCTCTGTGCCCTAATTATACCATGGGGACGGTCTAACGTGCCTAGCATAAGCGCCATCATCCCGACCTGTGCCGCAGACATCGACCGCCTGTCGCTCCTGCGCCGCTCCATCCTGAGCGCGCTTCACCAGCTCTGCGAGGGCGACGAAATCCTGGTCGCGGCCGACACCACCGATTCGCCGCTGGACGACGTGCGCGAACTGTGCGGCAGGCTGGGGCAGGAGGCACCCGAGGGCGCGTGCGTGCGCTTCGTGCCCCACACACCCGGTCATCACGACTACGGCCACGCGCAGATAAACCACGCGATGAGCAAGGCGCGGGGCGAGTACATCACCTTCAACGACGACGACGACGTGTTCGCGGCGGGTGCGTTCGGAGCGATTCGCGATACGGCAGCGCAGTTGCCGCGCCCCACGCCGATGCTGTTCCGGTTCCGCTCCTACCACGGGCCGACGTACTGGCTTGCGCCGGGGCTGCTGGGGCAAGGACTCATCGGCGGGCATTGCATCGTGACGCCGAACCTCCCCAGCCTGCTCGGGCAATGGTCGGAGCGGTACGAGGGGGACTGGGACTTCATCGAGTCCACGCTGCGGCTGTGGGCTGCGGTGGGGGTGGGGCCGGTGTGGGTGGATCGACTTATCGCCATCGCGCGCCCGAGTTGAGGTGTTAGAGATGTCAGTGATTCCACGCAAGCCCGGCGAGCTGACTTTCGGGGAAATCCTCAACAACCCCGAGCGGTATACCGATGAGCATGGCGCTCTCGTGCTTGCTGCAAAGTCCTTTGCTGACGCCATGCGTCACGCTATCCCCTGCGTCTCTCCCGAGGCCGAGGTCATCGAGACGGTGCCGCCGCTGCCCGCGCTCGCCACGCCCGCCGACACGCGCCCCACGCTCGTCGCCACGCCCGTCTGCACCGAGGACGACGCGCTGACGATGGGGCGGATTCGCCACATCCAGCGGTTCGGGTTCTCTGCCGACAACAGCGAGATTGACGACGAGCGACAGCGGGCGTGGTGGCAGGAGAACCGGCAGCGGGTGAACGCCTTCCTCTACACCTTCGGCGGCAAACTGGTGGGCTACAGCGCCCTCCTGCAGCGCGAGGACGGCACCTGGGTCTCGTCCTGCGCCGTGCTGCCCGGTCATGAGGGGCGGAAGTACGGCGGGCGCATCCTGAGCCATCTCATCGGCTCTGTGGGGCATGAGGTCTACGCGCGGGCGCTCGTGAGCAATCCGGCCGCCTGCGCGCTCCACAACGACCGTGAGTGGGAGATGACGGGCGAGGCGGATGGCTGCCGGCACTACCGCACGCGGCCCAAGGTGCGGGTTGAGCATGGGGTGAGCCGGTTCGACTACAGCGCGCCCGAGGCTGAGTTGCCGTGCGGGTGGTGGATGGGAGAGCAGCGATGATTCCTCTAGTGCGCCTCCTCGAATTCGATGCAGGCCTGCTCTACTTGCTTGCGTGTGTCCTCAATAATCGCGGCCACCGCATTGGCCTGATAGTAGTTGCCGCGCTGAAGGTGGTCAATGTACGACCGAACCGCAGCGGCGTACAGTTCGATCCAGGCATCCCGGTTCTTCTCCGCACGCAGCAATTTTTTGTTCGCCATGTTGCCCCCCTATGCGACGTGACGCCAAATATGGCCCTTGTTGATGCGGCTAATTGTGGACACCGTGACACAGAAGCGACGTGCCAACACGGTGCCACGGGTGCCCAAGGCGAGAGCCGCGCGGATTTCCGTCACGTCGCGCTCAGTCAATCGGGCGCGACCGTGAGCGCTTCCCCGTGGGCGAGTCTCAGGACGCAGGCGCGCGGAATGCTTATCTCCGCGCTGACCACGCCCCTTCGCGTGCATGTCATGGATATTGTCCGCCGAAGTGCCGAGAAACAGGTGATCAGGACGAACGCAACGCTTCACATCACAGCGGTGGCAGACCAGCATTCCAAGGGGAATGGGGCCATAGGCCAGTTCGTAGGAGAAGCGGTGCGCGCTCACCTTGCCTTGATGGCCGGGGCAAAAAATGCCATAGCGCGTGCTTGGTCCCGGCACATACAGCCAACAATCACCGCTGCGGTCAACCTTCGACCAGAAGCGATCTTCGACATTCTCAGGAGTAGTTGGGGTGGTATAGTTGGGGTGCGTCATCTGAGCCTCCTTGACAGGCTTTGGGGCGTCACGCCGGGGGCTGTTAGTAGCAGCGCTCCGGCTTTCCTCTCCCCAAATTATACCACGGGGAGGGGCTAAATGAGTCACGAGATAAAGCTATTTCAAGTTCGCATGGACGAAGGCGCGGGCTACCTCGTCAACGAGGTGCTGTCATCAGGGTACATCGGCCAAGGTCCGAAGTGCGCGGAGTTCGAGCGCCAGTTTGGCGAACTCATCGGCGCACCCGAACCGCCGCTATTGCTCAACTCCTGCACCAGCGCCATCGACCTCGCGCTGCATCTCATCGGCGTGGGGCCAGGGGATGAGGTCATCACCACGCCCATCACCTGCACGGCGACCAATAGCCCGCCCGCGCTGCGTGGTGCGCGCATCGTCTGGGCTGACGTTGACCCGCTGACCGGGAACATCGACCCGCTGAGCGTGGCCGAGAAGGTCACAGAGCGGACGAAGGCGATCATCGCGGTCAACTGGGGCGGGCGGAATTGCGAATACGGCAAGATGCGAATGCTCGTTGAGGTTGCCCAAGGTGGCGGGCGCATTCCTGCCATCATCGAGGATGCGGCACACGGCCCCTACGGCGGCAACGAAGGCGATTACGTCTGCTACTCCTTCCAGGCCATCAAGCATCTGACGATGGGCGACGGTGGCGCGCTCATCACCCCACCGAGCCAATACCAGCGCGCGAAGTTGCTCCGCTGGTATGGCCTCGACCGCGAGAGCAGCGCGGATTTCCGCTGCGCGCAGAACATCCAGGAGATTGGCTACAAGTACCAATTGAACGACATCGCGGCGGCCATCGGCCTCGCCAACCTCCCCGGCCTGGCGGCGGCGGTGGACCGTGGTCGCGCCAACGCGGAGTACTACTGCCGCTGGTTGGCCGACCTCCCCGGTATCGACGTGCCGCCCTACGACCCGGCGTGCGCCTACTGGCTGATGACGCTGTGCGTGGACGACCGCGACAGCTTCTCCGCGTACCTCGGGGAGCGCGGCATCGCCACCAGCCAGGTACACCGGCGCAATGATGCCCACGACGCCTTCAAGAAGGTGAGTACCAGCGACCCGCTGCCCGGTGTGGACGCCTTCGACGCGCGGCAAGTGAGCATCCCTAATGGTTGGTGGGTGAGCGACGAGCAGCGCGAATACATCGCGCGAATCATTCACGAATGGGCCTTCATGCGGGCGCGGAGGGCGGCGTGAGGGTGATGGCGAGGGGACTCGTGGGAGTCGAACCCACACTTCCCACCCCGAAAGCGGGCGAACTGCCGGTTACTCTACAGCCCCCAGCCATCGAGGGAATTGTAGCATGAAGCTTTTGTGCGTCCATCCGGGCGCGTCCTATGCCACCGGCGACGTGTTCCACGGCTTCGCCCGCGCGCTCATCGCGCAGGGGCACGACGTGAAGCACTACGACCTCTGCACGCGCCTCGATGACGCGGTGAAGTTCTACCGCTGGCGGGCGCGGCGCTCAGGCAATACCCCGCTCGCGTGGGAGGAGGCGCTGACGAAAGCGGCGATGGATGTCATCCCGCAGGCGCTCTACCACCAGCCCGATTGGGTGGTCATCTTCTCGGGCATGTACTTCCATCCCGACTTCTTCATCCTGCTCAAGCGCGCGGGCGTCAAGGTGGCGCTCGTCCTGAGCGAATCCCCCTACGACGATGAGGCGCAGGCGCGGGTCGCACCGTGGGCAGACATCGTGTTCACCAACGAGCGCACCAGCGTCGAGGTGCTGGGGCGGGTCAACCCGAACACGCACTACCTGGCGCACGCCTACGACCCCGAGCGGTCGAGCACCGGGCCGATTCCCGAGGGCACACCGGCGCACGATGTCCTCTTCATCGGCACGCTGTTCGAGGAGCGGATCGCGCTCTTCTCCGAGGTGGACTGGACCGGGATTGACTTCGCGATGTACGGCGCGTTCGGCCTGCTGCCAAGCCGTCACAAGTTGCGGCGCTACATCAAGGGCGGCATCGTCGATAACCGCACCGCCCAGGCAATGTACCGGGCGGCCAAGGTGAACCTCAACCCCTACCGCACCAGCAAGGGCTACGGCCTCGGCGTGGAGCACATCGAGGGCGCGGAGTCGCTGAACCCGCGCGCGCTGGAACTGGCCGCGTGCGGGGCGTTCGCGATGAGCGATGAGCGCGACGAGATATTCGAGGTGTTCGGCTCATTGGTGCCGACCTATCGCACCCCGCAGCAACTCGAACAATACATACGGCGCTATCTGCCACGCGAGGTCGATCGGCAATTCTTCGCCGCGCAACTCCCCGGCAAGGCGGCACCCCACACCTACGCCGCTCGTGCGGCCCAACTCACGGCGACTCTCGCGGGGCATGGCGTGGCCTCGCGCGACGCATTGGCTACCGCTGCTGACTGATGCAGCGGTCTGAATGTATAGGCGAACATTAGCTGAAAAGGGTTAGCAGTTTTGGCCAGGTACCACGGACGCAAGGGCAGGCTCTACCTCGCAACCACGGCAGCCGGGACGGCAACCCCGGTCGCATCCCTCTCCAACTGGAGTCTCGACTACTCCACGGACAAGGAAGAGACGACCAGTTTCGGCGACTCGAACAAGACCTACGTGCAGGGACTCCCTGACGTATCGGTCGAGTTCAGCGGCTATTGGGACGACACCGACAGCACCGTAAAAACGGCGAGCCTTTCGGCGGACGGCGCGAAGGCGTATCTCTACGTGTCTACGGACGCGGCGGCGAAATACGCCTATGGCCCCTGCTGGGTGGACTACTCGATCGAGGTGCCGGTGGACGGTCCCGCGACCATCTCGGGCACCATCACGGCGAACGGGTCGTGGGGTAACAACCTCTAGTACAGATGCGGGGGCGGCGGCTGGCTGGGTCGTCGCCCCTGCTGGGGGACATGATGAGCGCAATTCTGGGCGGCGAGAGGGTGGTCTACATGGACGCAGAGCACAGCGAAGGGGGCAACGGGCACGGCACGCCGCCGCCGTTGGTGCTCCCCGGCAAAGCGCGTATGCCCATCAAGACCCGCATCGTACACCTTGAGGACGACTACGCGGGGTTCAGCGCGACGATTCGCACCAATGCGCCGTTCGGCCTCTTCCTCACCCTGAGCGAACTCCAGGCGGGCGGCGACGACAACATGGCGGGTGTGCGCGCGTTCGGCGAACTCATCCGCATCCTGCCGCAACTGGTCATCGCGTGGGACGTGTGCGACGAGGAGGGGAACGCCATCCCCTGCAACGCGGACGGGTTTCGCCAGGTGCCTGCGGAGTTGCTGATGGCGCTCATCGGCAAGCTGGGCGCGGGCGAGACGGTCCCAAAAGCCTAGACGCGGCCATCTGGGCCTTCACCGACGACGCGCGCAAGCCGCCGCGCAAGAGGCGCAACGTCGGGTGCCCCTGGCCGCTGGCGCTGGTGCATCTGGCCGAGCGGTTCGGCAAGTGGCCGTGGCAACTTGAGGACGAACCGGCCGACCGCGTGCGCTACTACCTCGCCGTGATGGGCGCGGAGGGCGAGGCGAAAGCGGCGATGGAAGGGCTCAAGCCAGACGAGACATTCACCCGGTACGAGGACTAACGCATCCCCTCGACGGCGGCGCGGAACTTCTCGGCCTCGGCCTTCGGCAAGGTGTTGTTCAGTTGCACGAGCGCATTGCCCTTCACATAGACATACGGGGCCAGGTCGGGGAATCGGGCATACCAGGTCTGCATCGCGGCCAGGTCGCTGGCCGTGGCGAATATCTGCACCTGCCCGCCCTTCGGGGCGATGCTCGGGATGCTGAACTCTTGCGCGGCGGTGTAGGTGTTCGGGGCCACGCTCTTGGGGTCGCGCGTCCCCGCCTTGATGTCGGTTATCCCCAGCGGCATCAGCGCCTTGGTCACATCATCGGCGGTGTAGCGGGCGAAGGTGGGCGTGGCGGTCGGCGCGGTGCCACCACAGGCCACCAGCGCCACCAGGACGAACGGAACGAGCAGCAGTCGGTACATGGCTCTCCTCCTCATTGGGACTTAGATACGATTGTCGTGCATGATACGTTTCAGGTGGGTTATACGCCATAGCAAGCGCGGCAGAGTTAGTCGTCCTTCTCACAGCCAAAGACCAGGCGTCGTCGGTGTTGTCCGGGTTCGGGAAGCAACTCGGCGGCATGAGTGGCCTCGCCAAAGTGGCGACGGCTGGGCTTGCCACGGTCGCGGCTGCGGGCCTCGGGTTGGCGACCGGGCTGGTGTCGAGCATCGGCGCGGCGATGGACTTCGAGTCCGCGATGAGCGGCGTTGCCGCCGTGGCGGGCGCGTCGGACAAGGAGTTACAAACCCTCTCCGACACCGCCATCCAACTCGGCCAGGACACCAGCCTATCGGGCATCGGCGCGACCGAGGCGGCGACCGCGATGCGCGAACTCGCGGCGGCGGGCCTCTCGGTGCAGGACATCGTGGGCGGTGGTGCGCTGGGCGCGCTGCGCCTCGCCTCGGCTGGCGGCATCGACGTGGGGCGCGCGGCCGAGATTGCCGCGATGGCGCTCGCCAACTTCGGGCTAGCGGGCAGCGATGCGGCGATGGTCGCGGACCTCTTCGCCAGCGCAGCCAATAGCAGCGCCATCAGCGTGGACGATATTGCCGAGGCGATGAAGTATGTCGGCCCGATCGCCAACAGCATGGGCCTCAGCATCGAGGAAGTGACCGCCACCATTGCCGCGCTCGGGAACCAGGGCATCAAAGGCAGCGCGGCCGGGACGGCGCTGCGCTCGATGCTCGTCAACCTCGCCAGCCCTTCCAAGCAGGCGTCCAAGATTATCAAGGAACTCGGGCTAGAGTTCTTCGACACCAACGGGCAGATGAAATCCCTCGCCGACGTGAGCGGCGAGCTGCGCGGCAAGATGGAGGGGTTGACCGACCAGCAGCGGGCGCACGCCCTCTCCACGCTGTTCGGGAATGAAGCACTGACGGCTGCGACGGTGCTGTATGGCGAGGGCGCGGCCGGTATCAACAAGTGGCTGCACGAAATCGAGAATGGGGCCACGGCGGCGCAAGTCGGCGCGATGCGGAACAACAACCTCAAGGGCAGCATCGAGGCGCTGAAAGGTTCATTCGAGACGGCGCAGATCGCGCTCGGGATGGCGTTCCTCCCCGCCTTGAAGCAACTGGTGGACCTCGCCACGCAGGCGACCAACGCGAGCATCCCGCTCTTGCAGGCGTGGGGGCCGCGACTCGCGGGCGCGCTCTCGGCGGGGTTGGGCGCGCTGCCGGGGCTGGTGGAGCGGGCGGGCACCGCTATCGGCTCGCTGGTGACGGCGTTCAAGTCGCTGGCCTCGGGCGACATCAATGGCATGTTCGGCCCCATCCTCAAGGCCATCGAGGCGGCGTTCGGACCTGACGCGATGGCGCGGGCGTCGGGCGGGGTCAACACGCTCCTCACCGCACTGGAGAAAATCAAGGGCGTCGTGGTGCAGGCGAAGGAGGCGTTCAACGCGCTGCCCACGCCGGTGCAGGGACTCATCGCCGGGTTCCTGGCGCTCGGTCCTGCGGTGCGCGTCGTGGGGATCGCCTTGCCGCTCCTGGTCGGGGCGCTGACGGGGCTGGGGCCAATCGTGGGCGCGCTCTCGACCGTGCTGCCGGTGCTCGGCAGCATCATCGCCGCGCTCGGTGCGCCCATCACCGCGCTCGTCGTGATTGTCGGCGCGCTGGCGGTGGCGTGGGCGACCAACTGGATGGGCATCAGGGATGCGACGATGCCGATTATTCAGCAAATCGTCACCTTCATCACCGGCACATTGCTTCCCGGCTTGCAGCAACTTGGCACGTTCATCACCACCAACGTCGTTCCCGCATTCATGGCGGGGTGGACGGCGATACAGACGGCGGTGACGACCGCCATCGCGGCGATCATGCCGCTGGTACAGCAATTCTCCAACTGGTTCACCGTGACGCTCCTCCCCGCCATCCAGCAACTCATCGCCGTGGCCGTGCCCGCCTTCGAGCAGATGCGCGCGGCGGTTGTCGCCGCGTTCGAGGCGGCGCTGCCCGGCATCCTCGCCTTCATCGCCGGCGTGCAGCAACTCGGCGTGGCGGTCCTGCCCATCCTGCAATCGGTCGCGACGACCATCATGGACACCCTCGGCCCCGCCGTCATGGCGATTGTCGATTGGGCCACCACGGTTATCCCCCAATTCGCGGCGGCATGGGAGAACGTGATGGCCATCGTTGGGCCGATTATCGGCGGTATAGCCGACTTCATCGGTGCGACACTTTCCCTCATCTCCGACCTGATTACCGAGCACACCGACAGCATCACCTCGGTATTCGAGGGCGCGTGGGACGTGATCACCGGCATCGTCAGCCTCGCGTTCGGGGTCATCTCAGGGCTAATCAGCGCGGGCTTGCAGGCCATCGCGGGCGACTGGTCGGGCGCGTGGGACACCATGAAGGAAACCGCCTCCAACGCCTGGGACAGCATCAAGACCATCATCAGCGGCGCGTGGGCAGTCATCAGCGGCTCGATCACCATCGGCGCATCCGTGGTGCTACGCGCACTAACGACCGCATGGGAAGGCATCAAGACCGCGACCGGCGCGGCGTGGGATTGGATCAAGGACAAGATTAGCCAGGCGGTCGAGGCCGTCAAGACCACGGCATCGAACGCATGGGAGAGCATCAAGAGCACGGCATCGAGCGCGTGGGAGGGCGTCAAGACGACCGTCTCAACCGCGATGACCGGGATGCAGAACGCTGTCGCACAGGGCATCGTGTCAATCGTGGCGAAGATGGCGGGCCTGGCGGCGCAAATAGTCGGTGCCCTCGCTGGCCTGTACGGGCGCATGTACTCCGCTGGGCGTAACGCGGTACAGGGACTCCTCGACGGGCTTAGTTCGCTGCTCGGGGCGGTGCAGAAGAAGGCGGGGGAACTCGCGAGCGCGGTCTCGTCCGCTGTCACCGGGGCGCTCGGCATCAAGTCGCCCTCGACGGTGATGCGCGAATACGGGCAGAACATCGTTCAGGGACTTGTCGCGGGCATGGACGACAAGGAGCAGGACGCGGCGAAGAAAGCGGCGGATGTTGCCTCTGCCATCGCCAAGGCTGTGACCGACACGCTCGGCGCGCTGAAAGCCCTCGCCAACTTCGACTTCGTCAAGGACTCCCCCAGCGGCGAGGCGATGGGTTGGTTCCGCCACCTGACCGAATCGATGCTCGCCACCATGCAGGAGGCCGCTGCGGGCTTCGAGGAGAAGGCGCTAGAGCATACGGGCAAGTTCGCCGACACCGTGGGCAAGGTCGGCGGCAGCGTGAAGAACGCGGTCGATGGCTTGCTGGCGCTCGGCAAAGCGGACTGGGCGAACTCCTCCCCCACCGGCAACGCGATGGGCTGGTTCATGCATCTGGTGCAATCGCTGGTGCAGAACTTTGTCGAGGCCGGTGCCAACTTCGAGGAGGACGGGCTAAAGGGCGCGGAGCGGTTCGCCGAGGCCGTGGGCAAGGTGACAGGCGTCATCAGTGGTGCCGTCACCGGGCTGCAGTCGCTCGCCAAGTTCGTGGCCCCCGCAGAGACGAAGGTGAGCGACTTCATGCGGTCACTCGCCGACCTGATGGAGAAGTTCGGCACCTGGGCCGGGCGCTTCGAGGAGGACAGCCTGCAGGCGTCGGCACGGTTCGCGGAGGCTGCGGGCAAAGTCGTCGGCATCCTCGATAACGGCGTCAAAGGCTTGATGTCGCTCGATGCGTTCGTGGCCCCGGCCGAGACGCAAGTCACCGCGTTCATGACCTCGCTCAGCGACCTGATGGAGAAGTTCGGGACGTGGGCCGGGAACTTCGAGCAGGATGTCTTGGATTCCACCAGCCGGTTCGCCGAGGCGGCTGGCAAGGTGGCGGGCGTCATCGGCCCCGCCGTTGACGGCTTCGCCAAGTTGGCAACGCTCGCCGCCCCCAGCGAGACGGCCATCAGCCAACTCGCGGCCGGTATCCGCGCCGTGGTCAAGAAGTTCTCCGAGATGGCAACCATGCTCGACGCGGAGGGCACGGAGGCCACCGGCAAGTTTGCCGAGGCGGCCGGCAAGGCGCTGGGCGCGGCCAAGACGGGCGTGGAACTCTTCGCCGCGATGTCAGGGGACAAGGACAAGGCCGGGAACAATCAGCCGGTCGGCATCCCCAGCGCCAAGGCGATTGACGAACTCTCCGAGGGCATCAAGTACGTCATCCGCAAGTTCGCCGAGATGGCGCGGTCGATGGAGGACGATGGCATCAAGCAGATGCAGGCGTTCGCCTCGGCAGCGGGCCAGGTATTGAGCGCGGCCAAGACCGGCACCGACCTCTTCAAGCAGATGGAGAAACTGGCGGTGCCGAGCGCCGAGGCCATCGACTACTTGCTCGGCACCATCGGCCTCATCATCACCAAAATCAGGCAGATTGCGGCGGGCATCGGCACGCAAGGCTTGGCCGAGGCGCAGGCGTTCGCCACCGGCAGCCTCAACGTTATCTCCGCGCTCACGGCCGGGTTGAAGGAGTTCGAGGAACTGGCGAAGTGGAAAGACCTCCCCGCGAAGCAACTCGAGGAGATGTGGAAGGGTCTTGAGGGTGCGCTGAGCTGGGCGCGCGACCTCACCGCCCGCGCCTCGGCAATCAAGAGCGAGGCCGAGGAGTTCCTGCGGACCATGCAGGATGCGGCGCGAGCGTTCGCCGAGGGCATGAGCATCAGCAACGGCATGAGCGGCACCCCCGCGCTCTCCGCGCCGCTGGGCGTGGGCGGCAACTCGGGCGGCGGCTCGGGCACTCCGGGCGGGGTCAGTGGGCCAATCTACGAGTTCACCATCAACGGCGACATCTACGACGGGAGCAGGTTCGAGGACCGGGTGGTGAGCGCCATCAGCACCGCCGACCGCAGGGGGCGATAGATGGTCAAAGCGACCTGGGGCGTCTACGTGGACTGGGAGAACGACGGCGACGTGACCGGCACGGGCGAGAACGTGACGGCGCGCGTGCTCAACGAACCCGGCGTCGTGTTCGAGCGCGGGCGGGACCAGATCCGCGCGCTCGCCCCGCCAATGGCCGGGCGCTGCGAGTTCGTGCTGAACAACGCCTCCAAGGATTACAGCGTCGAGTATGCGAGCGGCCCGCTCTACGGCAATCTGCTGCCGGGCCGGGAAATCGCCATCAACACCACCTCGCCCGTGCTGGCGACGCAATGGGTGGGGCGGGTGGACGACTTGCAGCAAGAGCCGTTCTTGAAGGGCGGTGGGCGCGTCAGGATTCCGGGGCTGGGGATGCTGGCGCGACTCAAGGGCATCCCCGTCTGGGTCGACCTGCAGGAGAACATCACCACCTCGGCCGCGCTGGCGCTGCTGTTCGCGGAGGCGGGGCTAGCGGGCAGCGCCTACACCCTGCTCGACACCGGGCAGACGACGCTCACGGCGTGGTGGTGCGCGGGGGACGACGCCTTCGACATGCTGCGCAAACTGCTCGCGGCCGAGGGGCCGGGTTCGGCCATCTACGAGCAGGCGGATGGCAGGATCGCGTTCCACTCGCGCCACTACCGACTGCTCACCGCGCGCTCTACCACCAGCCAGGTAACGTTCGGCAACGCCTCGACCGAGCCGAAGCACTCGCTGCCGTTCAGCTACCAGCCGAACCTCAAGGATGTGGTCAATAGCGTGACGGTGGCGGCGGCGGCGCTCTCCTACGATCGCGACGAGCTGCGGGATCTGGCGACGATCCCGGTTGTGCCCGCCGTGACGCTCGCCCCGGCTGGGGTGGCGGTGATCTCGGTCGTCCTGGATGCGCCGGCCGACCTGGAGAGCACGCCGGGTTTCTATGAAAGTCCCAACCTCACCCTCGATGGCGTCGCGGTTGGCGCGTACTCGGCAACCTACGATCAGGCGACGGGACTGCTGTTCACGCTGACCATCACCAGCGCTGCCTCCTACACGTTCACGTTCGATGCCGTCGTCATCCGGGGCTACCCGTCGGTAAGCACGGCGCTGCTGGTCCCGCAGACGGTGGACGCCTCGGCGAGTCAGGCGAAGTACGGCACGCGCGGGTTGCCGGGCGGCTTCTCGCCCTGGCCCTACATCACGGCGGTGGCGGCGCAAGAACTCGCCAACTCGGTGGTCGTCAACTACCGGGAGCCGCGCGCCACGGTCAGCGTCACCATCGCCAACGCCAACAGCACGCGCCTGACGCAGCAACTCACGCGCGAGATTAGCGACCGGGTGACGGTGGTGGAGTCGCAGACGGGCCTCAACGCGGCGATGTTCGTGGAGCGCATCCGCCACGAGGTGCGCGAGGGGGGCAGGTTCCACCGCACCACGTTCGGCTGCGAGAAGGTCGGCGCGTATGACGACTATTTCGTGTTCGACGTGGACAACTTCGACGGCGAGTCCTTCGGCTTCTAGGGGGGCAGTATGGCGTATTCCGTTCCATCGACCGCTGCGGGAGGGGTGCTCACCAGCGCCATCTGGAACGCCTCGGTGCGCGACAACATCATCTACCTGCAAGACCGCGTGGACAACCCGCCGCGCGCCGCGATTTACCACAACACCACGCAGAGCATCGGGACCGGCTCGGCCGCAGCGGTGACGTGGAATAGCGAGTATAGCGACGCGGCGGGGATGCACGCCGGGGGTGCGCCCACGCGCCTGACCATCCCGACCGGGCAGAGCGGCTGGTGGCTCTTCACGGTCGCGGTCGATTTCGCCGCCAACGCGACCGGGCAGCGAGAGTTGGCCCTCCGCTTCGACGGCTCGGTGATATTCGGGAAGCAGGCGGTGCAGGCGACCTCGGCGGGGACGACGGCGCTCTCGCTCGCGGTCATCGTCCAACTCAACGCCGCGAGTTATGCCGAGGCGATGGTGACACAGAACAGCGGGGGCGCGCTGAACCTGGCGACCAGCCCCTACTTCGCCGCGCAGAGGATTGCCTGATGACGACACGGCTGGAGTACACGGTGGCCCATGACCTCAACGCCCTGCACGACGAGCTGATCGCGGCGGGCATCCACCCGACCTACATCGGCGGCGACAAGGACGACCCCGACAACGCGGATCGCCTCGTCATCGAGGTGCCCGACGACACCGACCCCGAGGCGGTGCAGGCCATCATCGACGCGCACGACCCGGCCGCCATCGAGGCGGCGAAGGAGGCGGCGCGCACGCAATACCAGACCGACCTCGCGGCCATCAAGGCCTTCATGGCGGCGGCGAACGGCAGCGCCACCAACGCGCAGCGGGACGCCGTGTTCAAGGCGTTTGTGCGGGTGGCGCGGGATAAGTGGCAGGAGTTGAACGACTGAGGCAGTCGCCGCCTGCGGCGCTTAGAACACCGCAGACGGCTGACCGACCCCTGTATGAGAGGAGTCGGCTTGTATGTGCTACGGACCAGTTGACGATTCGTCACGGTGGGGGCGGGTGGTGACGTGACCGAAAGTCTGTTCACGCAAATCCTCACCGGGGGCACGGCGGGGATTATCGCCTGCCTCCTGCTGGTGCTGTGGCTCCTGCTCACCGAGCGGCTGGTGGTCGGTTCGGTCTACCGTCGCATGGAATCGCGCCTTGCCGTGTATGAGGCGATGGCGATCAAGGCGATGGAACTCGCGGAGCGGGCCACGGGGAAAGGCGCATGAGGATGGCCGACCAATCCGAGAGCATCGTCGAGCGCATCCTGCATCACCTCGGTTGGCATTCGGCGGGCGACGATGCCGCTGACCTGGCGCGGCTGCGCGACCAGGAGCGGCGACTGAAGGCGCTTGAGACGCGCATCGCCGTGCAGGAGCGCGCCGACCGGGAGGCGATCGCGGCACTCGACCGCATCGACGCGGAGGAGAAGCAACGTGGGCATCGCTGAGACGGCCACGCCGATGGAACTGCTGTGGGTGGCGATCGGGCTGATGACGGGCGCGGTGAACGTCGTGCTGTGGGTCATCGCGATACGCGACCTCAAGGCGGTCTACAGCCTGCGGCAGAACGGGGCCAAGCGCATCGAGGCGCGAACGTGGTTCTGGGCGCACGGGATATTGGTGCTGGCGCAGTGCGTCGCGGTCGGCATCGGCCTCTTCGCCGCACTCTCCCCGCCCGCCAACCCTGACCGCCCGCTGACGACGGTGGGGCTGGTGCTGGCGCTGGGCCTCATCGTCAAGCAACTCATGAACTGCACGCTGGGCATCTTCTTGATTTTCCGGCGCGGGATGCTCGACGCCTATCTCGACGAGGCGATGCACACGGCGGTCATCATCCCGGTGGAGCGCGTCACGGTGCAGGAGGCGGTGGACATCGTGGAGGAGCAGCAGGCCGAGGCGGCGGCGCGTCGGCTGGAAGATGTGACACAGGCCGAGGACGACAAGTGAGCGGCACGGAGTGGGTGCTATTCGCGGCGATAGGCTTCGGCTGCCTGGTGTTCCTGGCCTGCGTGGTGTGGTCGATTGGCAAGGCGGCGGGATGGATGCGACGGGACGATGGCGATTAGGCGAAAGGTGTAGTGCGATGATCGATGAAACATTCGGCGCGCAACTGCGGTCTGTGCGCCAGGAGCGCGGGCTGCGGCAATGGGAGCTAGCCAGCGACATGGGCGTCAACCCACGCCACATCTCCCAGTGGGAGAACGGCCACACCGACCCGCGCCTTAGCACCATCAGGCGGCTGGCGGCTGCACTCAAAGTGTCGGCGGCGGAGTTGCTGGAAGAGGAGTAACACATGGCACTGACGATAAGGGAGGCGATCATCCCTGCCTCAAACGCCAACCGCCCCGGCATCAAACTGATGGGGGGCAAGCCAATGTATATCACGGTGCACGAAACCAGCAATCAGAATGTCGGCGCGAACGCCGAGATGCACCGACGCTTCCTCGCCGCTGGGGGCGGGCCGGAAGGTGTCTCGTTCCACTGGTGCGTTGACGACAAGGAGGCGGTTCACCTGCTGCCCGATGACGAGGTTGGGTGGCACGCAGGCGACGGCGGGAACGGCACCGGCAACCGGCAGTCGGTCGCCATCGAGACGTGCGTGAACCAGGACGGCAACTGGGCGCGCTGCCGAGCCAACCTCGCCGAACTGGTGGCGATGCTGATGCACAAGCATGGCGTCCCGCTGTCGAACGTGGTGCAGCACAATCGCTGGTCAGGCAAGAACTGCCCGCTCCAGATACGGCGCGACGGATTGTGGGCGGGGACGATCGCGGCCATCAAGGTGGCATACGAGGCGGGCGGCACACCGACGCCGGTGGCGGGCGAGGGGGTGCGGCAGTACCTCAACGAGCGCGGGGAACTCATCGCGGAGGTCAACTTCGGCGGGCAGGCGACGGAAATCCTCGGCGTGAACTACGCCGACCTGGGCGGCAGCGTGAAGAACGCGGCGGGCGAGGAGTACGACCGCAGCCTCATCGCCGGGGCGTTCGGCCCGTGGGTGAAGCGATGAGCAGCGTCATGTTCGGCAAACACTATCCCAACGAGAAGAGCCGACGGTGTGGCTTCTTCCTCGACGGCATCTACATCATGAAGCTCGAGGTCGTAGACCGCCGCCTCGTCGTCTCCGACCCGCTGAACAATGTCGCCTACACCTCGGAGCAATTCGGGCAACTGGAGAACTACAGCGTGCAGCAAATCGGCGCGGTGCGCTCGGCCCAGTCGGGCAAGCTGGTGGCGTGCATCGGCGGGTTCTACGCGGGCGACAGCGGGATGCAGAACATGGTCATCTCGACCGACTACAGCATCCGGCAGCCGGTGACGCACGAGGAGTACCTGTCGGGGAAGCGTTGACGCTGTGAGCATCGCGCACGCGCACGCGCGCCCGATTCCTCGCGTAGAACTATTCCGTCGATTCTAGGGGCACTACAGCGCGTCTACGGGCACGATTCTCTGAACGGAGGTAAGCCAATGTCAATCGAGCGGGCCATCGTCGTCGTCATCCTGGGCGTGTTCGCGCTCTTCGTGCTGGTGTTCTTGCTGCGGTTGCTGGGAGGCATGGTGTGAGCGGCAACGACGCGACCATCACCACCAGCACGGCGGTCAACGTGGAAACGCAGGGCGACGATGACGGGGTTATCTCCGAGCCGTCGCGCCTCGTCGCAAACATCCTCTGGCTGGTGCTGGTGCTGACCTGCTCGCTGGTGGCGCTGGCATCGGCCACCGCCCTGCTGCTGGACTTCCTCGCCCCGTCGCAGCAGGTGGGCGGGTCGAAGGAGACGATTTTGCTTTTGTTCAGCACCGCGTTCAATGCGCTGGTGGCGCTTTTTGTAACCCGCCCCGGCACGCGCTAGGGGCGCTGGTTCACGTAGCGTTGGGCATCCTCAAACGCTCCGAAAACGCGCGTGCCCCAATCCTCGATGCGCGTCGCCCAGTACTCATCCCACCCCAGTCCATCGGCGTACTGGTAGGCGCGGTGCCCGTACCGCCCGCCCTCCGTCTGCCATACGTCGTCCACGATGATGGTCGCGTCCTCCTCGCGGCGTCCTACCAGCATGACTGACTTTGTCATCACCGTCCCCTCCGTTCCTTCCACTCAGCCTCTAATATCGCGTCCAACTCGGTGGCGTGAATCTGCGCGATGGCCGCCACCTTGGCCGCCTCCGTCGCGACCTCTTTGAACTCCTTGTACTTCCGGCCGCGCGCGTGGTTGTCGAGCGCGGCGCGATGCGCGTTGAGGGCGTTGTCGTGCGTGCGGAGCGCGTCGATGAGTTCTAGCTTGCGCTTGCTCATGCTGGTTCCCTGACGTGCTCGACCACGCCCTCGGCGTCGGGCTTGCCCCACTGACGCTCGCGGTTGATAGCGAACTTGTAGCGCGCCGCCTCTAGCAAGTCGTAGCCCCGCTTGTGAGCGAGGTGGAAAAGTAGCAGTAGGCAATCCGCCGCCTCGGCCAGTTCGGCGGCGTTGGGCGTGCCCTGCGAGGCTGTCGCCAGTTCCTCCACCTCGCGGCGTAAGTGGGCGACGATAGTGGCGGGCGTGGCCTGAGTGAAGACGCCCTCAGCCCAGGTGCCGACTTCCTGCTGAAGCTTGTTCATCGCCCCTCCGATACTTCCGAAAAGTTACCGACGATAAGACGTGTTGTCCGAAAACTATGTCTGCTTCTCCTTCGCGACCGGGTAGTGATTGCAACGAGGGCAACGCTTGCCCGAACCGATGCGGTCGGTTCGCTTCCCGCGCCACTCGCACTTCGGGCAACGCCACCAGTATTTCGGTTGCCAGTACCGCGCCATCTTCCCTCCTTTACGGACAACGCTGAAGGTCCGAACTATTCGGTGCGCTCTAGTCGTCGCACCGCCGCCCTGATAATGTCATCTAGCGCCTCGCCCGTCTTGTCGTCCATGCTGATCTCGCGGTTGACGTGCGCCGTCACTAGCTCGTCATATGGCCCAGGCAGAGAGCGGCACCACGCATTGTGCCTGCGCCCCTGCCCGTAGCCGTTGCCCGGATAGTCGCCGGGACAGGTACACGCGCCGCCCCATTCGTCCATCGCCAACCCTCCAGTAACTAGAGACTAACAATATGCGAAATTACCATTCGTACATCGGCGGTTATATACGCCTCTTCTTACGCCGCCCGCTCGCGCCCCAGCGCCCGCAACAACTGGGTGCCGATGAACTCCGTATAGGCTGGGGGGATAGCTTGGGCGATTTCGGTTTGCGTCATCCAGTCGATGCCCATCGCCGTGCGCGCGGCGGCGACGTTGGCGACGTGGCCCGCCACGCTCATCCAGCCCTCGGCGTTGGCCCCGTACCCGGCTTGCGGGAAGCGTTGGGTGTGCTTCGGATGGGCGGGTGAGAGCATGAAGAACGACGTCTCGAAGAGGCGATGCCGGTAGACCTTCAGCACGCCGGGGAACATCGTGCCGCAGAGCATGACGGGTTCGACCAGCGGCGCACCGGGGACGTTCTCGATGACGAAGGGGAGGGCGAGGTCGTGGAGCAGTTCGCGTGTCGGGCTAACGAGGTCGGGGTGCAGCCGATCGCGCACCCGCTGCATCACCGTGAACCGCTGACATGGCGGGCTGGCATGGATGGCGTCGAAGTGCCGCCCGTTGCGCGCGGCGAACTCCAGCGCGTCGCCCTGCACGAACATGAACGGGTAGCGCGGCTGCGGCTTGATGTCCACCCCCACCACGTCAAACCCGGCCCGGTGGTAGCCGACAGCGGCCCCACCAGCGCCACAGAAGAGATCCAACAGCCTCGGTCGCATCACGCCTCCACATCCCACGCCCGCAGCCTGCGCGTGCGCCACAGCATCGGCCAGCCGTAGATCCGCGCTCCCACCAGCATCTCGGCGTAGCTGTCGAACTGGTAGGACTCGCCCCGCGTCACGTTCCGCACCCTCATCAGCCTGCCGCCCGCGCCCGCCTGGCGGCGATGCGTGCCCTGGCCCGCGCGAGGTCGTCGGTGGCCGGTGGTGCGGGTGCCGGTGCGGGCGCTGGCGGCAGGGCGCGGGGTGCGACGGTGCGCGGGCGCGGCTGGCGCTCGGCGCGCGGCTCGGCCCCGGTGCGCTGCCGGTGGCGCTCACGGTCGTAGTCGCGCTTGCAATCCCGGCACATGCTGCCCAGCCCGTCGGCGGTGGTGCGGTTCCGTCCCCACGCCCCCAGCGGTTGCCACGACGCACACCGCCAGCACCACTTCTCGCCCGCCGCCCGCCGCGCCACGTAGTCGTCCACCGCCAGCCCGAGGCGCTGCGCCGGGATGCTGCTCTGTCGTCGGTCGTCGGTTCCCCTCATCGCAGCACCCTCTCAATCTCGCCCGATAGCCACGCCTCGGGCCACCACACGAACGTTTCCACGCCGGGCACCGCATCGAGCGCGTCGAGCCATTCCCGCTGCGCCGGGCTCAACTTGCCCGCGCTGCCCTTCAACTCCGCGTAGACCAACCGCTCATCCCTGACGAGGCACAGGTCGGGATAGCCCGGTGCGCTCCTGATGCTGAGAAAGGTGTGATATACGCGCCAGTTCAGCAGGCGGGCCAGATTGACCACCGCCGCCTGCAACTGCTTTTCGGTCATCGCCCTTGGCCTGGCAATCATCACCCTCACCCCTCACCGCAGCCCGCGCCGGTCACTCGCCCCGGCGTGGCTGGTAGCCTTCCTCGCCCTTCCTGGGCAGGCTCACGCGCCGTAGCGCCTCGTCATACCGCCAGTCGTGGAACGTGCCCACCGGCACCGCCCCGCGCCACTTGCAATGCTTCATGCCCCGCAGCGCCGCGCGTCGGTCCACCTGCGCCACCAGGACGGGCACGAGGGGGTTCCCGACGTTCTGGTAGGACCACAGCGCGAGCATGAATCCTGCGCCCTGATGCTCCGTTAGCGCGCCCGTCTGCCGCAGCGTCGCCGCGTAGGCGTCCAACTCCCGGTCGAACTCGGCCCCGCGTGTCGGGTCGGCGGCGAGGACGGCCAGCCATTGCCCGATGTACTCCACGATGGCGGGCGCGTCGGGGCGGGCGGCGGCGCGTGGCAACTGGGGCAGGGCGCGGCTCCAAATGTCGGCGCGTTCGAGTGTGGCGGTCATGCTGCCCCCAGTGGGAGAACCATCTGTGAGAGGCGGCGCGCGGCAATCTCACAGTAGCGTTCTTCCAGTTCGATGCCGATGGCTTTGCGGCCGAGGTCGAGGGCGGCACGCAGGGTGGTGCCGCTGCCCATGAAGGGGTCAACTACCAGCCCGCCCTCCGGCGATCCGTGCTGCACCAGCCAGCGGTACAGTCGCTCAGGCTTTGGGGAAGGGTGGGTATTCCACGCCGGTGCTGCGTTCTGGATGGCGTGCAGGCTGATGTAGTCGGTCGGAAACTTCGGCTTGCCGTAGACCAGCACCGGCGACCAATGTGAGAATCCACCGCTGGTAGAGCGGGCATTCGACGCAGGACGCGCCCAGCAATTCACCCAATCAGGGCGCGGGTAATCCCACATCGTTAGTGGGGCGGTGGTGAAGATGACGATTGGTGCGGTAGCCCGCGCTAGCGGCAACCAGTCGGGAATCTCGCTATCCCACTCTGCGCCACGGAAATCAAGGCCATAGGGCGGATCGGTCAGCACGAGATCCACCGGCTCGCTCAACTGCGGCAGCACGTCCCGGCAATCTCCGTGGTAAATCACTATCCCGTCTCGCTCAAAGTACGGCTGCATCTAGTCCCCCGCTTCCAACGCCCGCAGCCTCGGCGCGTCAAGCTGCGCCTCGGCCCGCTCCACCGCCTGCACGCTGTCGTAAGCCGCGATGAACTTGGCCCGCGTGTCGGCGTAGTCCTTCGCGTGCATCAGAGCGATGATGCGTGGAGTCAGGTTCAGCGTCTCGCGAACGATGTGCTGGCACCGCTTGTTGGGCCAGGGATAGCCGCCCTCACGCCGCACGATCGCGTCGTTCGCCTCGGACCAGCGGCGGAAGATGCGCCGTTCGCAGTCCTCCCACATCGCCGCGCCACCCTCGGCGGTGCCGCGCGCCGTCGCCAGTTCCTCGACCGCCGCGAGGATTTCGGGGACGGTCGGGAAGTACTTGGAATTGCTCTGGGCGCAGCGGGCCAGCGCCGCGTGCAGCGTCACGTCGTCAATGCCCGCGAGGTCATCGAGGTACACGTCCAGCTCCAACTCGGAGAGGGTCGTGCGATACCTCGCGGCCGTTCGGGTGAGCAGTTGCATCAGGTCCAGCGAATTCATAACCCCTCCTGGCGGCCACACGCCGCATCACTTCGGCTCGCTCTTTGTCCTTGCCGATCAGCTCGCGCTCGCCCTTCGGCGGCGGGTCGGGTATCTCGTCCTCCCAGCGCCGCTGATTGAGCCAGGTGGCCGGTAAGGGGCAATAGCGCCAGTTCTCGCGCGGCCAGTCCTTCGCGGCCTGCTGTCGCGGGATGGCGTCGAGGATGGACTGGATTGCTTCGTCGTTAGCTACATGCAGACTCTTCCACGCTGCCAGTGCCTTTGCTTTGCCCTCCTTCTTGGGCCACGCTTCCCAGAAAGCAGCAAAGCCAGGCGGGTCTTTCGCCGGTCGGTCAGGTGGCGTAGCCACCGGCCTTAGCGGCGTGGGGGGTATGGGGGGCGTATCCCCCGAAGGTGGATCTGAAAGTGAAGGTGAAAACGAAGGAGAAAACGTTAACGAAGGTGAAACGGCGTTTTGCGCTGATGTGCGCTGTTCTGCGCTGTCGGTTCGTGCTGGCTGAGATGGTGCGGCGGGTTGCGGCGTTTCCCGCGCATCGTCGTTGCCGCGCTTGTTGCGGTCCTTGATGTAGGTTTGGTACTTGTAAAAGGCGATGGGCGGGAACATGATCCGCCCGTCGCCGGTGCCGATGATGAGGTCGAGCGCCGCCATGCCATCGAGCGCCGCCTGCACATCTTCGGGCGACTTGTCGCGGCGGCCGGGGAGAATCTGGTAGAGCAGTTCTTCCGGGTCGCCGGGCAGGGTCGCGTCGTCGGCGGCGTGGGGAATCATCCAGGTGTAGAGGAGCGCCGCGAAGTCGCCGTACTGGACAGCAAGCTTATTGACGCGCGTATCCTGGCTGATCACGGTCGAGACATAGCGGCGTCGTGCCATGGTTAGTCCTCTTCTTCTTGCTGGGCCATGTTGCGCGCAACCCCGTTGAGGTACGCGATCCACCCGTTGCCGTAGGTGTCGAGGCGACCCTGCCGGATCCGGTAGGCGACTGCGCGAACAGCCTGCTCCACGATGTGCGGGTCATAGCGATCCAGCAGCGGGCGGATCACGCGGTCGGCGACCGACCATGTACGCGCACTGATGTTCCAGAAATCGCGCTCAATGGATTCGGCAACCTCGTCCAGCGCCGCATCTCGCTCGGCCTTGATGAGCAGATACCGCTGGTACTCGGCTATTTCCTGTTGTGCTTCCAGAAAGAGAAGGTCTGCGTCGGGGCGGATCCGCCGCGTGGTCAGGGGGATGTCAGCCTTGCCGCCGTTGCACGCTTCGCAAGCGGTGATCAGGTTGTCGATGTGATTGGATCCGCCGGTGGCTACTGCGTCGATGTGGTCAACGACCAGCACCACATCGGGCGGCTGGGCACCGCAGTACTGACAGGTGAAGTGATCGCGCTTGAAAACCTCAAATCGTAGGCGCTTCCCGGTAGACTTGCGTGCCATGCCCGCGCTCCTAGCACATGCGGACACGGCAAAGCCCCGAGCCGTATCCAAGCGTGTGCTTAGGACGCCGGGGGGCTCGGGGCTTTGCCACATAATCTTACCATGACCTATCCGATTGTTGGATACGTCACAGCGGTGGTATGCGGTTGTGGTTTGGAGAGTTGGGCCTTGCGGCTCGCTTCCCCCGGTCGTCCTAAGCATTGGAATTATTGATCGCATCGGGCCTCGCTGTCAACCCCAAATACCGCATTCCAGCAACAAAAACGGCCCCAGGCTGCGGCGCTAGTCGGCGGCTCGGCGCATAAGGTGTTTGCGTGCGCTTCTGGTCAGTGGATACACGTAGCGACGCTTCACCGTTTGCCTGTCTGCGAACGCCTGGCGCGGACGAACGAGGCTGCCGACGCGGGTGGGATTCTTGCGTTCGTCGGTGAGTCCGGCGTCGATGAAGTTGCAAGCGCGATAGAGCGTGCCGGTGTGTCGGGACGTGTCGCAGTAGGACACCACCAGCTCGGGGCTGATGCCTTGGTGGCGGAACCAGTCTTGTCGCAGGCGAGCGAGGAGTATGGCGATGGTGCGTGAGCCGGTGTTGCGGTCGCCCTTGTCAAGCCACACACAGCGCGCCAGTTCCACAACAAGGCGACGGTCGAAGCCCAGGAACATCTCATCCCCCAAAGGCAGCGAGAAGACGAACACGCCGTCGAGGATGCCGTCGCGGTAAAGCCCGTAGCAGAGGGGGGCGAAGTTCTCCATGCGCGCCATGTAGTGATGCTGGACGATGAATGCCCGCGCTTGACGTGCATGGATGACCACGATTTCTTCCGCGAGTGTGGGTAGCTGCAACTGGCTTGCCACCACCATCGGTGCTCCTCTCGCCCGCGCGGGGCGGGGTCTAGCCAGCCACCGAGGCCGGCGCTGATGCCTTCACGATTCGGTCGGTGTGCCACACTCGCGCCTTGTCGCGTGTGGCCTCGGGCATCCCCGACTCCTTCACCTGCGTGACGCACTCGGCCAGTTGCGCCAGCGTCGTCGCGCTCTGCATGTAGTTGTGCAGCGCCTTCTCCCGCACCTTCGGGTCGGCCTGGTCGTCGCGGATGACGGCGAGCAGCGGGTGGGGCGCGGACTTGCGGTCCTGCGGCCGGCGCGGGTCGATGGCGAGGGGGTCGGGCTGCTGCTGGGGGCGCTCGACCGGGCTATCCACGATGCGGGTGTTCTCGTCTAGCTCGAAGCCGACGAACTGGGTGCCGAAGCCAAGCTGCGCCAGTGCGCGCCCCAGTGCCTTCGTCGCTGCCTTCTCGATGTAGTCCCCGAAGTCGCGCGGCGTCTCGCTGCCGTAGTCGGTGGCGCTGCCGCGATCGGGGATGGAGACGGTCGCCTTGAAGATGGCGATGTCGGGGCTAATCTCGACGTGATCCACCAGCGTCGTCGCGTGCGGGTATTCGGTGCGAAGCCAGACCAGACGCCACTTGACATCCAGATAGGCGGCGGTGCCGCCCTTGCCCCGCAGTTCCCGCAGGTGTTTTGTTGGGTCGAATGTCTCGCTCATGCTCTCCTCCTGTGGTCGCTCACTCCCCGGTGCTACTCGCCACCGCCACCCCGCCAGCCACGGGGGTGACGAGCAGCACGGAGGGGAGGCGGCACGGACTGCCGCCTGGAAGGGGCTATGCGGCTCTAGGCGGCGTTGCGCGCGCCACCGGGGATGAATGCCTGGAGGTCGGGCCGGTCCCACTGAGCGGTCTGGTGTGGGTGGGTGTGCAGCCACGCGTGGGCGTTGCGCTCGGCGTTCTCTTCCACGGTCGCGGCGTCTACTTCGCCCTCGACCACCGGCGTTGACGCGAGCGGCACGACCGACTCATGCCGTGCCACGCGGCGGGCGATCGCCTCCTGCTGCTCGACGCGACGCTCGGCGGGGATGCGGGTGCGCTTGCCCGCGCGCGTGGTGTAGGACTCGGCGGTGGGGAAGCGTTCGAGCGTGCCGCAACTGTGGTGCCAGCGGTAGCACGCATCGCAACATCCCCTCCGCCGCCGGGGCTGCTTGTCGCCCTCGGGGACGTGCCCGCCACGGGTGCCACAGGCCGCACACGGAAGCGCGCCGCGCTGTCGATACTCAACCATGTCAACTCCTCCCGTTGATGGCGTCCCTGACACTCGCCAGGAGCCCGCGTATGTCGCGTGGTCGGTGCTCCCGCATCTTGCGGCCGCGTTCGAGGGCGGCGGCGAGGCGGATTTGCAGCGCGGCATTCTCCCCGCGCAGGTCGGCGAGTTGGGCGCGGAGCGAGATGTTTTCATCGAGCGCGGCGCGGAGGTCGTCGTCGGATTGCGCCGCTGCCCAGAGTCGGGCGCGGTGGCGTTGCTGCTCGTTCATCGCCGCACCTTCCGCGCGCCCATCCATTCCTCAACCACGGCGTCGATCGCGGCGTCGATGTGGCCGCAACCGCCGCGATAGTGGTAGCTCGGGCACATGCAGGCCCACTCGTTCGCGAGTCGGTCGAAGGTGACGAAATAGTGGACGTGAGTGTGGGTGCGCGATTGAGCCCGCCAAGCACGGACGTACTCGGTACTGTGCGCGGGGTCGGGGACGACGGTGACGGGTGGTGAAGCGGTCTTGCTCATGGTGTATACTCTCCGTGTTAGTCGTGCCCTGAATCCAGCCCGTCAGGCGCTTCGTGTCAGCGAGGCGTCTGTCTTTGTGTGCGTGGTCGGTGCGTTCGCGCGCTTCCGCGCCTGGCGTAGCCGTGCCTGCTCCCGTTGCTCGGCGCGGGCGATGATGGGCATGAGGGCGAGGCGCGCGGCCTCGATGCAGGCGGCAACTTCGATCAGGTCGTCCAGTTCGGTGTCCATTGGCGGTAACTCCTGTGTCACGATGTTCGGCGGGTCGTCTGGTAACGTTGTTGTATATGAATCAGTGCTTGACCACTGACAGGATGATGAGGCCGATGACGAGCCAGAACGGGGCGGAGATCATGAGGCCGTTGACGCAGCCTCGGGCGGGCGCTAGCGGGTCGTCTTGTGTCCAGTTCATGAGATACCCCCTAGTACGGGATGTCCTCTTGGCCCTGGTACCACTCTTCGAGCGCGGCGAGGTCGATGCTGACGCTGGGGAATAGATGGTCAGTGCTGGCGCAGAGTTCGTCCTGAAACTCGCGATAGGTGCGCTCGGCCTCGGCGCAATCGCCGGTGTCGCCCAGGCCGTGGAGGAACCAGCCCACAAAGTCATTAGCCCGGTCGTTGAGGAGTTCGGCGCGAGGCGACATACCCAAGGCGGTCATGCTGCTGTCTCCCGCTCATTGCTTTTCGGGTCGATGGTCACGGTGTCGAGGCCGAATACCCGCTCGATCGGCGTGGTGAGATAGGCTTGCACGGCGCGGATGATCACGAAGGAGAAGTTGCCGTGCGTCTCGGCGATGGCGCGCTGCTGGATGTCGTCGGCCAGTTCCTGCGTGATGCTCAGCGACTTGCTGATTTTCTTCGGCAGGTCGGGCCGCCTCTGCTGTGTCACCATGGCACCCCCTTTATGATTCGTTCCCATGGGTTTATCTTATCACTCCAATGGGACGTTGTCAATTGTATTGGCAGGGCAAAATGATTACGATTCTATTCGTCCGCTTCGGGGGCATTGGGGGCACATTAGGGCGCGTTATAGAGCAGGGGGGTCGGCGGTGGACGAAACGTTTGGGCAGATGGTGAGGAGGTTTCGCAAGGCCAGGCGGTTGACGCAGCAGCGGTTGGCGCAGTTGGCGGAGATTGACCAGAGCACGGTGTCGCAGGTGGAGCTAGACAAGGGCGAGCGCACGGTCAGGATTGTGACCAACCTCGCCAAAGTCTTTGACCAGGAGCCGTTAGAGTGGCTGGACAAGGCGGGCGTGGTGGATCTGCCCGAGGAGATGCCGGCGCAGTTGCGGCCGGTGGCGCGCGACTCGGATAGCATGAGCGTGGCGCAGATGGTGGCCCAGGTGGAGGCGTGGGGGGGCGAGCATTTCGAGCGCCAGCGCGAGACGCACAAGGCGCGGCTGTCGGTCGAGGCCTACGAGGCGTGGTGCGTCAACCTGTACCGCTTGCAGGAGTCGGTCGCGCAACTGGCGCTGGACATGACCTAGTACCCGTGACCTTTCGGCTAGGTCGTATGGTGGATACCACCCCGACGGGCCGGGGTGGTATCATTCATTGAGATGCACAATTCCACCTCGCGTCATCCGGCACCGGCACCCCGCCCACGCGAGGTCATGTCTAGAGTGGGGAGGGGTAGGCGATGCTGGCGGGCGACGATGCCGGGCCGTTAGAGCGGGCGTGGATGTGCTGCGGGTTTCGCATACTGGCTAGTGAGCATTGGGAGTTCCCCGAGGTCATCGAGTCACCGGACAAACTGACGGTGCTGATGCTGCCGGCCGCGTGGGTCGATTGCCCCGCCTCGCGGGAACTGGCGTGCGGCTATGGCATCGGCAGCCTGTTCCTGACGCGCTACGGGCTCATGATGCTGATACGCGGCATCCTCGCCTGGCCCCGGCTGGTGGAGGGGATGGGGGCGCGGGACCGGGAGACGGCGGGGGATTAGGCGGGGGGTAGCAGACCCTCGGCGGTGAGCGTCTGCCGGGCCAGCACCTTCGCCGCCTCCCAGGTGCTCGCATCGCCCCGGTCAAGTCGTCGCGAATGCAAGAACTTCGTCCGCTCCTCCACCAGCGCCTCGCGCAGCCGCGCGAGTTCGGCTTCGAGTTCAAGCACCCGCGCTCGTGCCTCGTCGCGCTCCTCTACGCCCAGACGAATGGCGCCAAACATCAGGTCATCAAGTCGCTTCTCCTCGAAGTCTAACGGCCTGATCGTCCTCATTGGTGCCTCCTTGACTTGACGATATAGCGTATGTGAACACCGGTTCACGATGGCTATCGCCGGCCGAGCGAACCCCGCACCGCACGGCGCATCCGATCGATTGAGTTCGCTGCATCTCCATTGGTCATCTCTGCTGTAGTCTCTGTATGGTAATGATTGCGGGATTGCACATCCTTGCCGGTGGTATCGCGCACACTGGCCCGAGGGCTGCCCTCATCCTTGAGTGCGTGATTCAACATACTGGCGAGCGCGTCCACGTTGAGGCGATAGTACAGTCGCGCCGGCACGTCGCGCCGCTGCTCTTCGAGGATGCCTAACTCGCGCAGCACCTTCCGCGCCCGCTCTTGCTCCCAGCGGGTGAGCGCGGTTTCTTCCTGCCATTCGGCCTGCGTCTTGTAGATCCAGCCGTCCGGGTCGCTCCCTTTGTCCGACCAATAGAACAACTGGGACAGGAAGAGGCCTCCCGTCGCGCCCCCTGCCAAGTCGGCAAAGACGCGATGGAAGGCGATCGGGCGCTGGAGTAGATAGCGCAGTTCGTCGGGTGTCATGGCTTGCCCCTGTCGAACAGACGACGCCACCAGGGTACGCGCGCGGTTGCCTGCGATTGTAGCATGGCGAGCGCCGCATCCCGCTCGGCCTTGACCTGGCCCAACTCCTCGGCCTGCGCGGCGATGGTCGCCACATAGGGCGCGACCAGCTCGTTGAGCAAGGCTATCTGCGCCTGCGCGGTCGGTGCGACCAGTCGTGTCGCGTCCTGTCCACCGTCCTGTCGCGTGTCCTGTCGCGTCGTGTCCACCGGCATCGGCCCGAGCACATACCACCTGCCGCCCTCACCCTTGTACGCCTCCAACTGCCCGCGCTCGATGCGCTTCCGCACCGCGCCCACGCTCAGGCCGTGCTGGGTGGCGTAGTGGTCGGCCCGCACGCCCTCGCGTCGCGTCGTGTCCGGTCCTGTCTCGTCCACTCCCCCCTCCTCGCCGGGGGTGCAGCATAGCACGTAGCCACCGTTGACGCGCTGGTGTATGATTGCACTCGTGGGTGCATGATTGCATCCGGTCCTTTCTCCTCCCTCCCCTCTCGCGGGCGGTTGGGACTGGCTCGACCGCCCGTATCTACTAGGATGGTCAGTCATGCAGCAGCCTTGTCCAGTCTGCGGTGCAACCGAATACCAGCAACCGCCGCCGGGCACGCGGGGACGTCACTGGGAGTTGTCGCATCGGCAGGGCTTCTGCTCCCCTTCCTGTCGTGCCAAATACGCGCGCCGTAAGCTCGAAGGACGCAAGGTGGTGGCACGGCTGCGGGCGCAGGGTGCGTTGTAACCGCCCGTACCTATTCGGGGTGGCATGGCTGGTGAGACTACACAAAAATTGACAATCAAGCAGCAACGCGCCGCTCTGCTGGTCGCGGAAGATGAGCGCACCGATGAGGCTATCTCCGCCGAGGTCGGCATCTCCCGTTACACCCTCCATCTTTGGAAGCAGCGCCCCGACTTCATCGCCCGCGTGGCCGAGCATCGCGCCACCTTCCGCGAGCGCATTCTGTCCACCGGGTTCGCCGACAAGACCGAGCGCGTGCGCGTGCTCAACATGCTGAGTACCGGCGTGCTGACCGAACTGGCCGAGGCCGGTGGCTTCTCGCGCGAAGAGGTGAAGATAGCCGCCAACGGCGAGCACGTCAGTTATCAGGTGCACGACAAGGCGAAGTTCGACACCATGCGCGGGCTGCTGGACGACATCGCCAAGGAGATGGGCGACCGCAAGACGGTGGCCGAGGTGAGCGGGCCGGACGGGCAGCAGTTGGTGCTGGGGCTGGTGGGCGTGGATTTGGGGAAGGTGTGATGGTCGAGTTGCCCGCGCTTCTGTATTGGCTGGTCATCTTGCCTCTGGTGGGGGTTGGGGCATACACCATTGCCTGCCCGATTTTCCGCCTGCTCTATGACTGGTTGCTCACCTAGATGGTCGCCACCTTCGCCCCCCCGCCCAACGTCATCGCCCGCGAGCCACGCGGGGCGGCGCTCGACCTCCTCTACGACCGCAGCCCTGAGTTGCTGATAGAAGGTCCGGCTGGCACCGGCAAGACGCTGGGCGTGCTGACCAAGCTGCACATCTGCCTCGACAAGTACCCCAAGAGTCGCGCCCTCATCGCTCGCAAGACGCGCGAGAGCCTGACCGAATCCGCACTGGTGGAGTTCGAGGCCAAGGTACTCATCGGCCGCGCTGCGGGCATTGCCCGAGGTGCCGACCGCGCCCGACGCCAACGCTACACCTATCCGAACGGCAGCGAGTTGGTCGTCGGCGGCATGGACAAGAACAGCAAAATCATGTCCACGCAGTACGACCTCATCTACGTGCCGGAATGCACCGAACTGACCGAGGACGACTGGGAGAGCCTGACCACGCGCAATCGCAACAACGTCATGCCCTACCAGCAGATGATTGCCGACTGCAACCCGAGCGCGCCGACGCATTGGCTCAACCAGCGCGCCAACCAGGGCGGCATGGTGCGCCTGCTGTCACGGCACGAGGATAACCCCAGCGTCACCCCGGCCTACCTCGACACGCTGCGACGGTTGACGGGTGTGCGGCGTGCGCGGCTGTACGAGGGGCGCTGGGCGGCGGCGGAAGGGATTGTGTATGACAACTACGACCCGACAATACACCTCATTGACCGTTTCCCGATCCCTGCAGGATGGCGACGATTTCGCGTTGTTGATTTCGGGTATACCAATCCATTTGTCTGTCAATGGTGGGCGATTGATGACGACGGCCGACTTTACCGCTACCGAGAACTCTATGCTACCCAGCGGCTCGTATCGGATCACGCTGGAGATATTGCCCGACTCTCGGCAGGAGAATCCTACGTCGCCACCGTAGCCGACCACGACGCCGAGGACCGCGCCACGCTTCACGCGGCTGGCATCCCGACCGTCCCCGCATTCAAGTCGGTCACGGTAGGCATTCAGGCCGTGCAGGACCGTCTGCGCCCCGCTGGTGACGGTAAGCCCCGCCTCTTCCTCCTGCGTGACAGCCTCGTGTCTCGCGACGAGCGGCTGGTCGAGGCGAAGAAGCCACTCTGCACCGAGCAGGAGATTGACGGCTACGTGTGGACGAAAACCGCAGACGGTCGCCCGGTGAAAGAAGAGCCGGTGAAGGTGGACGACCACGGAGTGGATTGCGTGCGCTACGCGGTGGCGTGGGCCGATGGTCTTGGCGTCGTCAAGGTTGGAGCGTACTGATGAGTCGATTCACCGACTGGCTGACGGGTAAGGACTTGCAGGCGCGCAACTACATCCCACCCCTCGCCACCAAGGCCGCGCCGAACGTGCCCGCGCCCATCTTCCTGCCGCACCCGGCCACGGTCGGCACGCTCATCCACGGGCCGGGTGCGTCCGAGGTCTACCGCGAGGCGTATGGCGGTGGTGTCTACTGGAACAGCATCGTCTACGCCTGCATCACGGCCATCTGCGACGGCTACGCCGAGGTTGCGCCGCGCCTGTGGCAACTGGGCAAGGACGGCAAGCCCGAGCCGGTGGTGAATGAGGCGTTCGAGGAGTTGCTGAACTACCCCAATCCCTCCATGACGCGCGTCGAACTCGACCGCCACATCAACTACGGCAAGCACCTGCATGGCAACGCCTACATTCGCAAGGTGCGCGCGGGCAACAGCGCCGTGACCGAACTCTGGCCGCTCTCCCCGACCGCCTGCTGGCCCGTGCGCGAGCGCAACTCCTCCAACTTCATCGACTACTACATGTACCAATTCGGGTCGAGCGAGGCCGACCGCGAGCGCATCCCGGTCGAGGACATGATCCACTTTCGCATGGGCGTGGACGACCGCAACCACATGGTCGGCGCGGCACCCGTCCGGGCGGTGCTGCGCGAAATCATGGGCGACAACCAGACGGCCGCGTTCCTGGAGCGGATGCTACGCAATCACGCCGTGCCGGGGCTGGTGGTGTCCTACCCTGTCGAAGCGGGCGACCCCGGCCAGGAGAAAGCCGAGAGCGTGAAGCGGGCGCTCAACGCGGCGTTCGGTGGGGAGAACCAGGGCAGCACGGCAGTCGTGTTCGGCGGGGCCAAGCCCGAGCAATTTGGGTTCAACCCGCAGGAGATGGATCTGCGGAATGTCCGCATGGGGCCAGAGGCGCGCATCTGCGCGGCGTTTCGCGTCCAACCGGGCTACGTGGGCGTTGAGGCGGGGCTCGAACACAACACCTACAGCAACAGCGCCGAGTACCGCCAGCAGTTCTCCGAGAACACCATCATCCCGCTCTACCGCTACGACGATTCGGTGTGGACGACGCAACTGCGCCCGGAGTTCATTCGGGACAGGCGGATCTACGTGGGCCACGACATCGGCCAGATGCGCGCGTTGCAGCCCGACTTGGATAAGGAGTTCGCCCGCCTGGCGCTCGCGGTCGGCGGCCCGTTCCTCACCCCCAACGAGGCGCGCGGCGAGGTCGGCTTCGACGACTCGACCGATGAGGGCATGGCCGAGGTCGGCGGCAGCAGGCAACCCGCCACGGCGACGGGCGATGACGCGGATGGCGACGGGCTGACGGACGAGGCCGACGCGCCCACGCCGATACGGGCGCGGGCGGCGAAGCAGGTTGGCCCTCCCATCAGCGCCGAGTTGAATCACCTGAGCCACAAGGCGTTCAACGCACCTGACTACGAGGACACGCTGCGGGCGCTGGCTGCGGGGCATGAGGCACCGCTAGAGGCGGCGCTGGCGACCTACTTCGCGCGGCAACGGCGGGACGTGCTGCGGCGGTATCGGGAGCAGGCAGGATGAAGAATCTACGCGACATCGCTGGCTGTGCGCTGCACATCATCGGGTTGGGGTTCTTGTTTCTGGCATCGCGCGTCATGACCGCAGAAACCAACCGCACTATGTGGGCGAAGGTCTTTAACGACAATGGCGTGCAGCAGAAGGTTCGCGAGGTGGCAGAGATTGTTGCAGCGGATTGAGCGCAAGGCCGTGCGCGTTGACGATCTCGTGCCGGAAGAGGACGAGATAGGGCTAGCCCTGGTGCTCGACCCTGCGTACAGGCGCATCCTCCTTGAGTTGCACTTCCTGACCGGCGACACGCTGCCGGTGGACCCGCTGACGTTCAGGTTGCGCGACGAGGACACCGAGGCGCTGCTGGAAGAGGCCGCAAGGCGCGTGGTCATGATTACTGAGAGCAGCCGGCGACAGATAGCCGACGTGTTGCAACAGGGCCAGCGCGAAGGCAAGACGACACAAGAGATAGCCGACATGCTCGACCATCTCTTCTCGATTACGTGGAAGGGGCGCGCGGAGATGGTGGCGTCCACAGAAATCGGGGAAGCCCAGCGCCTCGCCGCCATCAACCGCTACAAGGCCAGTGGCGTGGTGGACGAGGTGAAGATTAGCGACGCCACCAGGGGCAAGGACCACACCGCGACGTGCCTCGCGCGGGCGGGGACGACGGTGGCGCTCGATGACGCGCCGCAGCTCGACCATCCTCGGTGTTCGCTCGTATTGATACCCATCGTCAGGGAAGGAGTCATCTAGCATGGCAATTCGCCTCAGCACCGGCACACGAAACTTCATTCTGGATAGTGGTCTGAACACGCTCTTCGATACCGATGGCGCGATCAACCTCTACAGCGGCACCATCCCGGCCGACGCGGACGCGGACGTGGGCGCGGGCACGCTGGCGGCGACCCTGACCTTTACGGCGAACTGGATCGGGTCGGCGGCGGCGGGCGTGATGACGCTCGCGGCCATCACCAGCGACACCAACGTTGACGCCTCCGTGACGGTGACGTGGTTCAGGATGCACGACGTATCCGAAGGCCCAACCGGCAGCAGCGCCACGAAGAAGCGCATCGACGGCACGGTGGGCACCTCGGGCGCTGACCTCAACTTCAATACGGTCACGTTTATCGCCGGTGGGACCGCCGCCATCAGCAGCTTCACCATCACGCTACCGGCGAGCTAGGCGTGCGCGCCCGGTCGGTCGATAGCCCGCTCACCCCACGCCAGCGGCAAGTGCTCGGCATGGTGGCGGGCGGGCAAAGCAACAAAGAGATCGCACGGGCGCTGGGCATGGGACTCTCGACGGTGAAGAACACGCTGACCCAGACCTACTGGCGGTTGGGCGCGCGGAATCGCACCGAGGCGGTGGTCTGGTGGTACAGGGAAGGGGCACACCATGGCGATCATCACGGTCGAGCGGTATCAGGTGACGGACACCGTTGAGCCGTTCACCCAGGCCACGCTCTTTTTCTCCTATGACGACGCGGACAACGACGTGCAGGAACTCTGGTGCGACAACCAGACCACGCAGACGGCGCGCTACACGGTCGCCCGCATCAACGGCACCGGCCCCGCGCCGCGCTCCATCGACTTCCCGCCCGGTGACACCACGCGCTACGCGGTGGGGCAGGGCGTGCAGACGCGCTACCGCATCGTCATCGGCAGCGGGGGGAAAATCAGCGGCCTCGAAGATACCTTCACGTTGATCGGCTAGCCCAATGGCCTGGACGCGCCGCACGGTCACGTTCGGGGCGCTCGCCTCGTCCACCACCCGCACGGTCAATAAGCCGACCGGGACGGCGGACGGCGACATCGTGTTCGTCGCCGCCTATCGCGAGGACAACACCGACGACCTGGTGAGCGGACCTTCGGGCGGCGGCACGTTTCAGGAAATCGCCTCCGAGGTCGTCAACACCGCCAACACCCCCGACATCCGCCTGCGGGTGTGGTGGACGATCGCCGCCTCGGAACCCGCCTCCTACACGGTGACGTGGAGCACGGCCGAGTTCTCCGAACTGATCGCCATCGCCTATACCGAGGATACGGGCGCGTTCCCGTCCAACCCCATCGACGTGACCAACACCGGCACGGGCAACAGCGCCACCCCCGGCACCACCTCGATCAATACCACCGTCGCCAACACCATGAAGGTGTTGTTCTCGGTCAACTACGACGGCGACAACTATTCCAACGGCGCGACCGGCATGACCGAGCGCGGCGACGGCTCGGCGTTCGGCCTCCACGACGAGGAGCAGGCGAGTTCCGGGGCATCGGGCGCGGAGGCGTGCGCCATCGGCGGGGCGCAGTGGGCCGCGCGGCTCATCGCCATCCAACCGGGTTCGGCGGGTGCGACCTACACCGGCACCGCCGCCATAACCCTGCCGGATATGACCGCTGACGGTAGCGGCACATTCACGGCCCCCGTCTACACTGGGACGGCGGCGATAACCCTCCCCGTGATGACCGCAGCGGGCGTGGGCACGCACCCGTTCATCGGCACCGCCGCGCCAAGCTTGCCCGTCATGACTGCGGCAGGCACCGGCACCCACACCGCGCCGACGTACACCGCGACAGCAACACCCAGCCTGCCCGTCATGACCGCCTCGGGCGCGGGCACGTTCACGGCCCCGGTCTACACCGGGGCAGCCGCCGTCACGCTCCCCGCGCTCACCGGCAGTGGCACGGGCACGCACCCGTTCATCGGCACGTCAGCGGTGAATCTCCCGGCGATGACGGCGAGCGGCGCGGGGACGTTCACAGCGCCAACGTACACGGGCAGCGCGACCATCACCCTGCCGGTGATGACGGCATCGGGCACGGGCACGTTCGCTAGCGAATACCTCGGCGCGGGCGCGGCAACCCTGCCCGCCGTCACCGCCAGCGGCAGCGGGACATTCACGGCACCCGTCTACACGGGCACGGCGGCCATCACCCTGCCCGCGATCGACGCGGACGGCACCGGCATCTTCGCCTCGGCGGTCTACAGCGGCACGGCAGACATCACCCTGCCCGACCTGACGGCGGCCGGCACAGGCACGTTCACGGCGCCGACCTACACGGGCACGGGGGCGCTGACGCTGCCTGTGCTGACCGTGGCGGGCGCTGGGACGTTCACAGCACCCGTCTACACCGGGAGCGCAGCGGTGACGCTGCCCGACCTCGTAGGCGCGGGCGTGGGGGCATTCAGCGCGGGCGGCTTCCAGCCCATCACCAGTCCCTCGGGCGCGTGGGGCGACGACCGTGCGGGCGCGTGGGGCGACGAGGAGCGGCGAGGCGTGTGGAGTGACGACAAGCGAGGACGGTGGGGCTAATGAGCATCGCGGCACTGCTGATAAAACAGGGCGACGATTACAGCAAGGCGTTGACCATCACCCAGGACAGCGTAGCGGTCAACATCACCGGCTGCACGCTGACGTTCCACCTGCGCGCACCGGGCGCGGCTGCGGACGCCATTGACCCCGCGCCGACGCTGACGCTGACGACGCCGGTGAGCGGCATCGCCACGCTGGTGCTGACGGACACGCAGACGGCGGCGCTGACGGCGGGCACGACCTATCGGTATGAAGTGACGATGGTAGACGGAACAGGGCTAATCTCCTCACCTGTGGAGGGATTAGCCCTAGTTACCGCCAGTGTGGATTAGGCGACGTGTCGCCATGTGTGACGACGCACGATGTTGCAAATGGACTGTTTGCACACGCCGAATCGGGCAGCAAGTTCGGGGTAGTTGAGGCCATCGGCATGAAGTCGACGAATCTTGCGAACAACATCATCGGTCAACTTCGCGGCGTGCTGCTGTTCGCCACGCAGCACGCGCTCAGGGTATTGGCGAAAGTAGCTATACCCACGCCCCTTGCTGTGCATGTCTGCCATGTTATCGGCTTGGGTGCCAAGGAAGAGATGATCGGGGCGAACACAGGCGCGATTGTCGCAACGGTGAAGCACACGCAACCCTTCGGGGATAGGTCCATGCACCAACTCGTAGGCTACCCGATGTGCGCCGTGGAGTTTGCCTGCAATGCCAAATTGCCCGTAGCCAACGCTGCCGTAACTAGCGGTCCAGATCCAGCAGTCGCCCGATTTATCCACTTTCGACCAGAAGCGTTGCGCGAGGGGCAAAGGTCCGGTATAACGGTTGGGCATTCTGAACCTCCTATACAGGTTTGGGGCGCCATTCCCCCGGCTGCTGCGAACAGCGCGGGGGCTTTCCGTTGCCCTAATTATAGCATGGGGAGGCGCTAAATGGCGAAACGAGGACCACGTCCGTGCGAGGACAGCGACGGCAATACTATCTGGGAGAACGTCGTCTACGACTGCGGACACTTCCCCGACCAACTGGGCGACATGGATGAGCACGAGTACGAGCAACACAAGCAATTCTTGATGCGGCACCAGAAGCCGATCGGTGACAAGGGGTATTTCGGAACATGCCGCTACCCTTCGGGCCGTTTCAACTATCGGTGGCGCAAGGAACTTGTAGACGGCACGGGGCTAATCAGCACGCCTGTCGAGGGGTTGGCGATGGTGCTGGGGGACAAGGGATGAGCGAGGAGCGAACGCGCTACCACCTCTTCGGATACGACACCTATTATCCGGGCGGGGGCATGGGCGACTACTACGGCTCGTTTGATTCGACAGAAGAGGCGGCAGAACATATTCGTTCTGTCTCCCATCGCGATAGCTGGCACTTGGCAGTTGTGAACGGGCAAGGGAACCTCGAAGAGACGCCCCACTGGTGGAGTGATTTTGCGACAGGGTGGCGACAATGACCGCACCCCGCGTCCTCTTCCTGACGGGCGGCAGCGACGGCAGTTCACTCTGGCGCGTGTGGCAGCCAACCGCCGAACTCCAACGCCAGGGCTACCCCGTCCACCACTGCTCGAAGGATTACGAGGACATCGCGGGACTCGTGGCGCTCGGTCGCTACGACGCCATCGTGCTCTCGCGCACGACCTGGCCCGCGTTCGCGATCGACCTCGCACGCCAGTTCATCGCCATGCTGCACGGGCTGGGCTGCGCGGTCTGGTTTGAATGCGACGATGATTTATTCCTCCATCTCGAAGACCACATGATGGACGCCGTAAAGCTCAAGCAGGGCAAGGAGGCGATCCACACGGTCATGCTCTGCGACGGCATCATTGTCAGCACGTCAAGGCTCAAGACGGTGGTGGGGCTGGCGACGAAGGGCGAGATACCCGTCGCCGTCTGCCCGAATCTGCTGGACTGGGATTGGTGGCGGATGATTCAGAAGCAGGCCCAGCGCATCATCCCGCCCGTGACGATTGGCTGGGCGGGCGCGAACCGCCTCGACGCCGACCTCGTGGCGATGGCGGAAGGCTGGCGGCGGGTGGCCGAGCGGCACCCCAACGTGCGTTTCGTGGTGCAGGGGCATTGCGCCCAGGTGGTACATGACGCGGTGCCGTCCGACCGGCTGCGGTTCCTGCCGTGGATCGAACTGGCGAAGTACCCGGCCGGGTTGGTGAACATCGACATCGGTTGCTGCTCGGTCGCGGATACGCCGTTCAACGCCTGCAAGAGCGTCATCAAGGCGTTGGAGTATGGCGCGTCGGGCGCGGCCGTCGTCGCCACCAGCGCGCTCTATCACAGCGTCATCCGGCACAACGACACCGGCCTCATCGCGAATACGGCGGATGAGTGGGCAGAGGGATTGTCGAGGCTGGTGGAGGACAGGCAGTACGCGGGCGTGCTGGCGCGGCGGCTCAGGCGGGTGGTGGTGGAGCAGCACAACTTACAGGTAAGCGCCCATCGCTGGGTTGACGCCTTTGCTTGGTTGCTGGAGCAGGGCAGGAGGCAAGCGGCATGATTGACTACGAGCGCCAGGCCATCACCTCAACGGCGCGACTGCCGCGCCATCCCGGCCCCCACGCCTCGGCGGTGCGCTGCGAGAAGTGCGACAAGACTCTCGGCGTGCGGGATGGTAGCGTTATCTTCGTCAGGCACAACGGGCGCGAGGCGACGTACAGCCTGCCCGCCGAGGTGCGGTGCGAGCGGTGCGGCGGGCGCACGCTCCTCCTTGCTTGACAGTAAACTGTCGAAGGCTGTAAGATTCTGTCATAACCCACATCCGGGCATAACGCCCACCACGGCGCGGCGACACCGCCGCCCTCTGGTGGGCTTTCTCTATGCCCGGAGGGCGCGGTGCCACACAAAGACATCCCACTCCAGCAAGTTGAACTGAAGGCGGGTGGCGACGAGGGCATCATCGAGGGGTGGGCGTCCGTCTTTGGCGGCCCCCCAGACTCCTACGGTGACATCATTGTGCGCGGCGCGTTTGCCGACAGCCTGAAGCTCCGGGTGCCGAAGTTTCTCTGGCAGCACGACATGGGCACGCCGATCGGCAAGGTCATCAGCCTTGAGGAAACCGATTACGGACTCTATGGGCGCTGGAAACTTGCTAAGACCAAAGCAGCGGCCGACGCCTACGAGCTGATGAAAGAGGGGCTGGTGGACGGCTTGTCCATTGGCTATCTCACCAAAGATTCCGAGGTCAACCCGGACGGGGACCGCCTGCTGAAGAAGTTAAATCTGATTGAGATTAGCGGCGTAACCATCCCCGCGAAAGACACGGCGCTCATCACCGGCGTCAAGGAAATCCCCACCAAACAGCTCCTAGAGCGCGTGAGCGAGGTGCTGCGCGAGGCCGTGCGCGAGGTGGAAGCCCGCCACAACCGCCGTGCCGCCGAGTATCGCGCGCTGAACGACACCCACATAGCCGCGTTTGCCGAACTCGTGGAAGAGGCGAAAGCCCTTGCCGAGAAGCTGGCGCGGCCGGTCGTGCTGCCCGAGGTGGAAGCCCAGGCTGCGGAGATGGCTCTACGGCTTCAACTGGCCCGGCACAAGCTGGGCCTGCGGAGGACAGCATGACCCATCCACTCGCAAGCGAGACAAACGTCGTCGCGCTGGATAAGACAGCGATCGACCTCTGTGCCAAGGCTGAGGATTTCATCAGCAAGGGCGACCTCGAAGGGGCTAAGGGCGTGTTCGCCGACCTCGATGCCGTGGAGAAGCGGCATCGAGGTCGGCGAACACGCCCT
>Ga0193738_1000186_pt1 | contig 43078 bp, 44 predicted proteins | sample L2a1metaG_FD_144927 | JGI IMG/M metagenome (GOLD analysis project Ga0193738, IMG submission 144927) | Soil microbial communities from a riparian zone of the East river system, Colorado, United States - L2a1 | ecosystem: Environmental > Terrestrial > Soil > Riparian zone | place: USA: East River... | reverse complement strand
CCAAAAAGCAGTGAAGCTTTAACGTAAGGCAGGTAAAGTATCATTTAATTATTGATAGCCTTACCACATTTTTAAATAAAATATTTTTTTAGTGTCATTTAACGATTTACAGCTCATAGAGCCTGTTTTACAGGCCCTTGGCAAAGAGGGATACACCAATCCTACCCCAATACAGGAGAAATCTATTCCTGTCATTTTACAAAAAAGAGATCTGCTTGGTTGTGCTCAAACAGGTACTGGCAAAACGGCCGCTTTTGTTCTTCCTATACTTCAATTGATGTATGAAGGGAAACAAAATGCTGAACAACCAGATCATAAGATAAAAGCACTTATACTTACCCCGACAAGGGAATTAGCAATACAAATTGGTGAAAGCATCCGTGCTTATGGTCACTACTTGCCTTTACGTCACCATGTAATTTTTGGTGGTGTTTCTCAACATAGCCAGGTGCAGGCAATTCGTCGTGGCGTTGATATTTTGGTAGCAACACCGGGTCGCTTACTCGACCTGATGCAACAAGGATATATTACTTTAAGAGATATTCAATTCTTCGTTCTTGATGAGGCAGATAGAATGCTCGATATGGGTTTTGTGCATGATGTAAAACGCATCATCACAAGATTACCTTCAAAAAGGCAAACACTTTTTTTCTCGGCTACCATGCCAAATGAAATAAAGCAATTAGCTGCAATGCTTTTAAATAACCCTATAAAGGTGGAAGTAACTCCACCTGCGACAACGGTTGATATGATCCAGCAATCAATATATTATACAGAAAAGCATAACAAACCTTCTTTGCTGGTTCATTTATTAAAAGATCCTTCAATAGAATCTGCATTGATATTTACGCAAATGAAACATGCTGCAGACAAACTTGCCCGGATGTTGAATAATGCTGGAATTCGCACAGAAGCTATTCATGGTAATAAAGCACAATCGGCAAGACAAAAAGCGCTGGAGAATTTCAAAAACAAACGTACCCGTGTGTTAGTAGCTACAGATATTGCTGCCCGCGGTATTGATATTGATGAGCTGACGCATGTGATCAATTTCGAATTGCCAAATGTTCCGGAAACCTACGTTCATAGAATTGGAAGAACTGGTCGTGCAGGTGCAAAAGGTGTGGCAATTTCTTTTTGTGACTGGAGTGAAAAAATATTCCTAAGTGATATACAAAAGCTGATCAGGAAAACTCTACCGGTAGTGAAGGCACATTCATTTGATGCGCCAGGAATGCATGATGTAGTTCAAGCAACTAATTCTTTTTACGGAACCAGCAGCAGAAATTCAAGAACGAAAAAAAGCAGGGCTTTTACACAAAGAGGCTGATAATTTTTAAACAGCTTCTTCTTGTTCAGTAACTGTACTATTCCTGATGGTCAGTTGATAACTCGAATTCACAGAAAATTCGAATTGCTTATTCTTTAGCATTGCTCCTGTCTGTTCATTTTCCTGTAGCACCAACATCAGGTCCTTAGCAAGCTGTGTATTATTGGCATCATAATTAGTGCGGCCATTATCAAGCTGAAGACTTGAAAAAGTAAGCTTGGTTTTTTTGCCCCCTGTTGCCCGTTGAAAATCGGTGTAGTTCATATCCAATACCTGTTCGCCTTTTTCAGAACGCTTCATTAGCAAAATGATAACAGGTAGATATTTTTTCCAGGTTTGTAAGAACATAAATACTGCTTTACTTTTATTAAAAAATTGGTCAATAAAATTATTGCTCTTCCGTAAGACGTGTAAACGATAGTCCGTTAAAAATGCGGGCAAGATCCAGATTTTTTGTTTTACGCCATTCTTCAATCTTTGCATGACTAACGATACGCCATAAATTTTTCATCTTTAATTCACCATAATCCGGAGTCCTGATAAAGACTCCTGTTACTGTACTACGTTCCTTAAAATGAATATTGATAGTTGAATCCTCTCTTCCTTTACCTTCTACAAATTTTTCGATCATTTCGGTAGTCATATTTAAACAATTTTATTTTTTATAATCCAAGCTTTGTTGCCCTGTTAATTTATCAGTTAATAACGTCTTGAGGTCGGGATTTAAAACATAACTGTACATATAAAAGTTTATATTTTAAAAGACACTTGAGAAAAGCAGGTGTAAAGAATAATTCCGAGAGAAATTGATTGTTTACTACAAGAGCTGTAAAACTCAAATTAACGCGACAAAGATAATCATTATCACCCATAACCTTCGTTTTATTTTATGCCAAATATGTGATTGAATGAAGTGATTTAAACACCAGTTACTTAGCACCTATCACGTCTCATACCGCTTCTTTATTCGAGGCTATTGTAACATGAATAAACTACTTATTTGATTTTATTGTCTGCTTACTTTTCCATGACTTTTTGCATGTCAAGCAAGAAAAAAAGTTTGAACAAAAAATATTCAGAATGAAGCTGGTATCACCTCAGCATAAAAAAATTAATGAGCAATGATTTCTGTAAGATTTTATGATTTTTTGCAAATAGAAAATTTGAAACTTATATAAGTATAAAAACAGCCACTGTTTGACCAATAACTAACAATTGTATTACTTGATACAAATAATTTAAAAATGTAATGGGCCTGGTATTGACAATGTCATTGCAACACTGCCATGAGGATCGCATCCCGCATTTCCCCTGCTTTTGCGGAAAGCTTGCTGTCAATAAAGCAGCCGATATTGGTTGCCATGAAAACATAAACTTTATGTGAAGGAATATATAACAATCCGCAACCTGCACCAATGCCGCCACCACCATGGCCGTAAGCAGGAAGTCCGCCCAGATCAAAATAGATCATTCCCATGCTATATCGTTTGTTTCCTTTTTCATCTTTCACAAATTCCATCAGATCCTTCATTGATCGATCATTTAATAATTTTCCTTCCATTAATCCTTTTAAATATTTTACTGCATCCGTGGTAGTACACACGATCCCATCATCTCCTTTTGAACAAGCAACAGTCATTTTCTGAAATGGAGTCGCATTGATCGCAATACCATTATTAAAAACATCCCAATAGGATTGCGGAAGTGATAAGCCTTTGAGATAATTAAGATCTTTGCCGTAGTAACTGTTGTTTAGTCCAAGTGGTTTAAAAATATTCTTTTTGATATAAGCCGCATGATCCCCGGTTATTGCATCACCTATCAATGACAACAGTAAATAATTTGTGTTTGTGTACTTATATTTTGAACCAGGCATAAATTGAAAATCCATTCCATTAATTGCTCTTAAGCAATCCTCAGAGGAAAAATTTTGCAAGGGATGAAGAATAACATTTGAAACAAATGCCGGGGCTTCATTATATTCAGGTATACCAGATGTTTGATTGAGCAGCATTCTTATAGTGACAGAACTTGCATTTTTAATATACTTACTGTATTTCGTTAGCAGGTACTTTGTCATTGGTGCATCCAGGTCTATTTTACCTTGCTCTTTTAACTGCAATATTTCAACAGCCATATAACTTTTAGAAACACTTTGCAGGTATTGTAAATGACAATTGGTCATTGGCAATTTTTTCTCCAGGTCGGCATAACCCTGTGCTCCGGCCCACCAGCCTTCCGTTTCGGAATAAACCGCAATCGAAGCCCCGGGTAGCATATTATGAGTATAGTGCTTTAGAATAGAATCAAGCGCCTTTGCTTTTGAATAAGTAGCATTAAGGGACACGTCAGGTTTGCAATCTTTCGGAGCCTGTCCAAAAAAAGAAAGCGCTGAAACTATGACCAGGGATAAAATCAATGTTTTTTTCATTTTATTTTTTTTACAAAACAACATCAGGGACGCATGGCAAACCAAATAAGTACTAAGGTATTAAGACCAGATGTATCAAAATTCACCTTGAATTGCTACCATTATTTGACTATTATTTACTGTTGGTGTTGAAATGTAGCAAAAGCATGGATGAAATGCAGTAAAAAACGACTTAGCTCAATCAATTTCAAACCAATTTTTAAAAGAAACGGCTTTTGTACGGCTCACGGCAATTGATGAAGGAAGGTTTTCCGGGGCATTTACCAGCACATCTATTTTACCGTTACCGGTTCTTTTGAAACCGGTCACAACTCTACGGTTAAGTATGTATTGCCGGTTGAGTCGGAAAAATAATTCTTCAGGCAGTATAGTTTCAATTTTATCCAGCGAACGGTCAGGGAAATATTTTTTATTCTCTTTGGTAAGCAAAATTGTGTACCCTTCTTCCGCATAAAAGCCAAGTATATCAGAAAAGGGAAACAACAGGTTTTGATTGCCATGTTTGACAGTAAATCCACCGGTCCTTAATTTCTTTTCTTCTTGCCGCTGCCGTTCCGACTCCTTCCATTCGTTATAATAATGCATGCCGATATAAATGCCATTTATGACAAAAAACCAGATGGCAATTATGAAAATATCAAAGAAATAAAAACTAGCAATTGCAGGTTTTCCCCGAATGATCCAGCTAGCTAATTCTGTCAAAAGGATTATTATTAATAAGCCGACCGTTGTCGTAAGCAATAATTGAACAAGAATTCTTTTTAATGGCCTGCTACCGTACGGCATCTTTTTATCTAAATAAATAATGATGCTTCGCACTGCCCACCATGCCATCCAGCCCTGTATTGTATCTATCGCATAGGTATAAACAAGGTACCAGTTAAATTTAATATTAGACCATGTGAGATAATAATTGAACGCACTGATAAATGCTATTACAACCAGGAAAAATTTTACATCATTATATTTTTGATGCCGGATCATTACTTAAAGCAAAAGATATTTACACCAATATATTCTTTTATAACTTTATTGAAATACATTTTATGAAATTTCTTTCCTTACAGCCTTTTGTTCCTTCTGGAAAAGACTTCGAAGGTTCCAAAGAATTTTTTCAGCATTTAGGATTTTGTATTAATTGGGATGAAGGCGAATATGTTGGCTTTGAAAAAGACGGATGCAAGTTCATCTTACAAAAATTCGATAATAAAGATTTTGCAGAAAATTTTATGGTCACTGTTGGAGTAACCAATGTAGATGAATTTAGAAAAGGAGTAATTGAAAAAGAATTACCAAAAAAATTTGGAATTCGAATTGGCGAAGCATCTGATCAGCCTTATGGGCGAGAAGTAAATATTATTGACATTGCCGGTGTTTGCTGGTATTTTGTTCAACAGTCATAAGATATCTGCTAATAACAACCAGGATATTCATTAAAAGAATATCCTGGTTGATCACACTTTAATTAACACCAAACTTATCTTAATTAGCCGTAGTTGTAATTTGTCCCCGAATTTCTCCGGATGGAAAAGTTGTTGAACTAATTGTGAAATAAGTATTGTTTGCAAGCAATGCTGTCTCCTGTGTATCAGTAAGTGTTATATTTCCACTTGCACTACCGCTTGCTCCAGGAGTTGTAATTGACAAAGGGAACAATAATGTTCCATTAACACCGACACCTGCAGGCCCATATACCTGTACCAAACCAGCTGTCGTTGATAAATTTGTCCAGCTAATATTATATTGCCAAACATTGGTTCTCGCATTGTATGTTCCGGTAAGCGTGCCAGTACTTGTGCTGGTATTTGTAGGATTCATTTGTGAACCATCCGCATTCCCGGTAGTACTGTAAGTTTGATCAGTCATGCCATCGTCATCATCTTTTTCACAGGAAACAAATAGAGTTGAAACCACTAACGCCGCACTTAAAAACAATTGAAGTGGTCTTGCATTAAAGAAATTAATTTTCATAGTCCAAATTTTAAATTAAAAAAATAATGTCTTCCCCTCTAATCAAAAACATTACCAAATAAACAAATTGTGGAAAATGAATTTACATTGAACCTAAAATAGTTCCATTGTTTTGACATGTATCTTACATCAAGAGAATAGAAAAATTAAAAAGAAATACTTTGGAAATAAAATCCTTCATTGTTCCATCATCAGTAAAACAAATAAGCTGGTTATAACTTTATTGCATCTACAGGCTTGCCCAAGATCTTCATTGATATTTTATCAAGATCTTCTTTAGTGCCTCTTAAATGAATAGTGCGATGAATATGCCGAATGGAATTACCCGGCACCAAGGAAGCAGCAGGTGATGAACTTTCAATTTCATAAAATCGTCCCATTTGCTCCCCATGAATTTCCCCATCATTATAGGCATTAACTGCATCACCAGAAAAAGGATCATCTTGTAATTTCCATAATGAGTTTACATAATCAGTGGCTCCGGCAGGTAATGTAAATTGCGCAATGGTTAGAACATTATTTATAGCATCATAACTTGCTACAAAGGGTAGTGCTCTTTTAGGCGACACTCCTATTTTGCTACGCTGGACCGCATCCGCCTTAAATAATATTAATCCACTATCGACTTTCAACCTGTCATCAGGTACTTTTCCAAAATAATCGTCGGTAACAATTTTGCCGAGACCAGATGAATCACCTTGTTTGTAGGGAACTGCAACTGTAGTTTGCGCTGATGCATTCAACATGCTTAATATCCAAATTGAAAGCATTCCTGTTTGTTTATCCCATGCAGTTGCCCCTTTATTTGTAATACTATTATCTGATTCAAATGCCACTGCCTGCACATTTTCAGGAACTGCAATGCCCAATGTAGTATTGATCGAATTCTTATCCAATAAACGAATAGTACGATCAACAGTCAGGTCAAATTTAGTTCCTGAATAATTTTCAAGATGCATTTCCTTTTTAAAGACGGCATCATACTTTGTTGATGAAACTAATTCAAACGGTTCTGTATCGATCTCTTTTGGCACAAACCAATTGTCAAATTTAAACTCCATCCCTTTTTTAAAATAAATAGAAAACTGTCCTCCCTCGGGCCCGAGCCAAAATCTTTCTTCACCGCCAAATGCATTCATATGTTCAGCAGTTTTTCCTGATGCAATAAGTTCATGATTGACCCAGCCAAAACTAATACCCTTATTACCTTCCGTTGTACTTGTCATTACTCGTCCCTGGTAGGCAGGCGCAATTATGATTTGTGCACCGGTGCTGTCACCAAGCAAAACAAGATCTTTATGATATTGCCTGAGAAAATTAAGATCATATCCAAATGTTCCATCCATAAATTTAGAAGCGGTATCTGCTTTGCTTCCCGGTTTTTCCTCTTCGGAATTGCAGGCTGTAAGTACAACCATAGAAAGGCTTATTAAATATTTCTTCATACTATCTGTAAATTACTGATAATAGTATCAAAAAAATACCAACCCATTAACCAGGCAAATCATTTACATGCAATATTGATTCCGTCTTTATTTATAAAAAGTGACAACTACCAATTGAATAATTTTTCTATCAATAAGTATTGGGTAAATTTGTGATCCATTTGACTCCGTAGCTCAGTTGGTAGAGCTACTGACTCTTAATCAGTAGGTCCAGGGTTCGAGTCCCTGCGGGGTCACACGATCATTGCTTAGGCTTCCAGGTATCTACCCGCAATTTCTCAAGCTCTGCAAGTACACATTTTGTGAGTTTTATAATTGTATCCTGGTCTTCCGGACGGAGCGTAATGATCTTTTTAGTATTACTGTTGTCTGTAAATTGTAAGGTCGCAATTTTCTTTTGTGAAAGATTAGTAAGATTTACATTTAAGTTTTCCTGGTTGGGAAAAATAAAATGAAAATAACCTTTGCAATTTGTAGTGCCCCCATTTTTAAAATTCCCTTTTTGCTTAGTGTCATAAGCTATTATCACCCTCGAATAATCATTAAAGCACATCGTTGAGTTATCCAATGCAAAAAAATAATCCACTTCTTTTTTATCTGCTGATATTGACAACAAAAATTTATCGTTGCCTGCTCCCAAAGAAATAAAACCTGTTGTTAACCTTGGGTCCTGGTTAAACCTGTCTTTCTCATTTTTCAGGGTGCAATCCTGTGCATTATTAAAATACGGCAAGAGGACAAATAAAAATGATAAATACTTCATATGTATGATTAGCTGTAAAAATACATATTCCCGGCTCTGTTTTACAGGCCATCATGTTAAAAAACAAGAAATATTTTATCGTTTAAAACTTCATGCCATGGCTATCTGCACTGCCGGCAATATGCAAGGCAAAGGCAGCCAGGGCTGTGTCCTTTAGAATATTTATAAGCGCATTTACTTTTACTTCTTCGCTGCCTGCATTCATATAAATTTCACCATGAATAAAAAAAGCAAAGATGAAAAGCATTAACGCAAGCAGGTAAGCTGTAATTTTTACGTACTTATTAAAAATAAATGAAACTGCTGCCAGTATAAATACAGCTCCGACAATTTTAACCCCTAATATTGGGTTAGGAATATTTGACGGAACATATTCCATCAGGGCTTTTGGGTTTTTAAAATGGTAGATTCCAAAGATGATCATGACAACAGAAAGAAGATAGATGGCTATGTGAGAAACGATATGTTTTTTCATAACCGTTGGTTTTATTTGCTATAAGTTACTAAACTTATGCCGGTTATAAAATTTTAAATATGCACAGTTCTATCTTTTCAGAAACTTTCCCTTTAATAATTTATCCATCACTTCGTCTTTCAAGTTGCGGCTAATAGGTATATGATGTTGGCCAATTCGAATATCATTTCCCTCTATACTATCAATTTTTGTAGCAGAAACAATAAAAGATTTGTGCACTTTAATAAATTGCGAGGATGGCAAATACTCTTCTACAGATTTAAAAGTTAGATAGGTGATAAGTTTTCTTTCTTGTGTATGAACAACAACATAATTCTGCAAAGCTTCAATAAATAAAATATCATTGAAAGAAACCTTAACAAGCTTATTATCTGCTTTGATAAAAAAATAGTCTCCAGCTTCTGGAGCAGGAGTTTTATCGGTATCATTCTTTTGTCTTACCTCGTAATACTCCTTTGCTTTTAGTGCTGCTTTTAAAAACCGATCAAAAGAAATTGGCTTCACCAGGTAATCTAAAGCATTCAAATCAAACCCATCTAATGCATACTGCGGGAAAGCAGTAGTGAAAATAACAGGAACAGGTTTTTGAAGCGTTTTCATAAAATCAAGCCCTGTGATCTTTGGCATTTGTATATCCAGGAAAAGTAACTGCGCTTCCCCCCTGCTGATCATTTCAGTTGCCTTTAAAGGATTGTCATATTCTCCTGCAAGATTCAGAAAATCGACGTCAGAGATATACTCTCTTAGTCCTTTTCTTGCAAGAGGTTCATCATCTATGATAACGCAATTGATCATTTTACCAGCATTAAAATTCCGCCGATTAATAAAAATGCAGAAACTATGAACATTATAGTAAGCGTTTTAGTTTTTCCCTTTTTCCTTAGCAATATTCCTGTGAGCATAGTTTTAAATTTTAAGTTTTAAATTTATTTTAAATGTATCTTCATTATCATCGATCTTTAGCTGATGAGTACCTGGATAAAGTAATTCCAACCTTCTTTTCACATTATTCATACCAATCCCTCCGTGTTGCTCTGTCGTATAGATCCCTTTTTCACAAGAATTTTCTGCAATAAACTCAAAATATCCATTACTGCGAGTCATATCCAGCTTTACAAAATTACCTCCCTTTGCATTATGTGAAATATGTTTAAATGCGTTTTCAACAAAAGGTATAAGTAAGAGCGGTTCAATTGAAAAATTTTTTACATCCTGAGAACAGTTGAATTGCACTTTATAATTTTCATCTTTCCTCAATTGTTGCAGGTGTACATAATCCTGCAAATAACCGATCTCTTTTTCAATAGGGATCTTTTCACCGTTCGCTTGGTAAAGCTGGTAACGAAGCATATCAGAAAATGTATGCAAAGCTTGCCTTGCATCGGAATTATTTTTATCGATCAGAAAATAAACTGAGTTCAATGAATTAAAAAGAAAATGCGGGTTGATCTGAGATTTTAAAAAATTTAATTCCGCTTCTGCTTTATCTTTTGCCAGCTCCGCCATCTTCTTTTGTAGATTGATCTGATCGAACATCAACTTAAATGAAGCCCCTGCTATCACCAGGAAAAAATGAGGAATTACATTATCATATATCCTGCCTTTAAGGTCACCGCTTAAAGTAAAAATAGTTGGATCATGCGTAAGGCTGCCAACAATATACATTTTGGTAACACTGCTAACTAAGATCATCAGGAGAAAAAGTAAAAGGAAAAGCCCATATCTTTTTTTATACAAAAATGAAGGTATAAGCAAGCTATTCGTAATATAGACCATTACTATCAGGTCTACCAACTTAACAAATGTTACCTTAAAAGCAACTGCCGGCGTAGTATAATCTTCGTAACGGAGCATAAACCACAAGCCGAAAATGAATAGCCAGAAAAAGACATGGTTCAATTTGTATTTTATAAAAAAAGCTGCGTTGTGCATAATACAAAATAAAAGTACGATTTCCTGTCGGCATAAGAGATTACATCACTTGCCGCTTATTCCTGACGAAACGCACATTTACACTTCATCAAGTGTTGTTTACCCATTATGTAAAGAATTGCATACAGGTCTTTTTTTGTATGAATTTTATACTGTAAAACAAATTTTATGAGACTATTATTTCTTTTTGCTGTCCTCCTTATTTCAAACGCTGGATGCACACAAAGCAGCAGTAACAAAACAACCCAGAATAACATACATGTTGGCGGCAGTTGTGAAGGTTGTGAAGCTATTCACGAATCGCCAATCCCGTTTGACTCATTAAAGGATCTTTGCTGGCTTCCTGATTGGAATGATAAAGGAAAAAAGCTTGCGATAAATGGTGTAGTTTATAAAGCAGATGGAACACCGGCACCAAATGTTATAATATATGTGTATCACACAGATCAGACAGGTGTTTATCCCAAAAAAGGTGATGAAAAAGGTTGGGCAAAACGACATGGATATATTCGTGGATGGATGAAAACAAATGAAAAAGGGGAATACAAATTCTTTACATTAAGACCTGCTGCTTATCCCGGCAGGGAAGCTCCGGAACATATTCATGTCACTATAAAAGAACAGGATAAAAATGAATACTGGATCGATGAATATCTTTTTGATGATGATCCAATACTTACAAATAAAGAAAGAAAAAATTGCCAGGATCGCGGAGGTAGTGGAATAATAAAAGTAAAAGAGGTTGGCAATATGCTCAAAGCTGAAAGAAATATTTACCTGGGAAAAAATATTCCTGATTATCCTAAAAAATAAAGTATAGCCATGAGAAACTTACATTTTAAATGCCATCATTTACTATCATAGTTACGTTCTCCAAATAACAAACTACCAATACGAACCATATTGCTTCCTTCTTCAATAGCAATTTTATAATCAGCACTCATGCCCATTGAGAGAATTGAAAGTTGAGGAGTGAGAGTTGAAAGTTTATCATAGATAGTTTTTAAATGCTTAAACTCTGTTCTAATTTTATTTACATTTTCGGTTAAAGAAGCCATCCCCATCAATCCCTTTATTTTCACATTAGCAAATTGCCCGATCTCCAAAGCGATTAATTCATTTTCATCAAACCCAAACTTAGTTTCCTCTTGTGCGATATGAACCTGTAACAAACAATCAATAAGCCGTTTGTTTTTTTCGGCTTGCTTATCTATTTCTTTTAACAGTTTTAGACTATCGACCCCATGAATGAGATAAATAAAAGGAATAATGAGTTTTACTTTATTGCTTTGCAAGTGACCAATGAAATGCCAGCGAATGTCTTTTGGTAATCGCTCAGCTTTTTCCACTAATTCCTGAACATAATTTTCTCCAAAATCCCGATGGCCTAAATCATAAAGCTCAAGAATATCTTCAACTGTTTTTTTTTTCGAAACAGCAACAAGAGTAATATTCGATAGTCTTAGCTCTTCGTTTATTTGTTGATACTTTTCTTTATTAACTGCCATATTACAAAAATAAAAATGTGCAAACGATATTCCTCATTTGCACATCAGCATATTATCACATCAGCATATTATTTTAAAATACTTCTACTTATAACTATCCGTTGCACCTCACTCGTTCCTTCATATATCTGTGTGATCTTCGCATCACGCATCATTCTTTCTACATGATACTCTTTTACAAAACCATACCCACCGTGGATCTGTACTGCTTCAACCGCTGTCCACATAGCTGTTTCTGAAGCATACACTTTTGCCATGCTGCTGCTAACTCCATATTCTATGCCGTTATCTTTCTCCCATGCAGCTTTCAGGCAAAGCAAACGAGCTGCATTGATCCTTGTAGCCATATCAGCCAGTTTAAAAGCAATGGCCTGGTGATTCATGATCTCAGTACCAAAAGCTTTTCTTGTTTTTGAGTACGCTTTTGACAACTCATAAGCCCCGCTGGCAATACCTAATGCCTGTGATGCAATGCCAATCCGGCCACCTGCCAATGTTTTCATGGCGAATTTGAACCCAAATCCTTCATCTCCTATCCTATTTGCTTTTGGAACTTTCACATCATTAAACATGACAGTATGTGTATCGCTTCCACGTATTCCTAATTTATTTTCTTTAGCAGCAACAACAACTCCCGGCCAATCTCTTTCCACGATCAATGTATTAATACCCCGGGAGGCTTTCTTGGGATCAGTTTGTGCCATTACCAAATAAACTGACGCAGTGCCACCGTTGGTTATCCAGTTCTTTGTTCCATTCAATAAATAATGATCGCCTTTATCTTCTGCTATTGTTCTTTGCGATGTTGCATCGCTTCCTGCTTCGGGTTCGCTAAGCATAAATGCGCCTATATATAGCTCACCATTCTTTTTACCTTGCGCCAGCGGCGTAAGATATTTTTGTTTTTGTTCCTCTGAACCAAATGCTTCCAGTCCATAACAAACAAGGCTATTGTTAACACTCATCACAACACTGGTGCTCGCATCCCACTTGCTTATTTCTTCCATGGCCAGCACATAACTTACCGTATCCATGCCAGCCCCTCCATATTCGGTTGGCACCATCATACCTAAAAAGCCGAGGTCGGCTAATTTCATTACTTGTTCTTTAGGAAATGTTTGTTTTTCATCCCTTTCAATAACGCCGGGTTTACATTCATTCTCTGCAAAATCCCTTGCGGCCTTTTGGATCATCAATTGTTCTTCTGTAAACTGGAAATGCATGTAAAATAAAATTTGGTCGCAAAGATAGGGAGAAGTCGTTCCGTATGAACAACTGTTAGCAGATGGAATTTAAATCCAGAAAGATCAATACTTGTTTTAATGAAAATCTACTGCAACTCAAAATAACCTTACCAGTATTAAGGAAATCTAAAATCTTCTAAAGACGAAGTAAAAAAGTTAATATGAAGGAGTCTTAAATTAGGCTCTTCCCATTTCCCTCAGGAATTTAATATGCGAAACGACAGCATATCTTACTTTAGGATATTCAATATAAGAAATGCCATATTCCTCGCAAACCTGTTTTATGATTCTGCTGATCGCAGGATAATGAATATGAGAAATTTTGGGAAACAAGTGGTGTTCTATCTGGAAATTCAAACCACCAACCAACCAGCTTACTAATTTATTCCTTGTAGCAAAATTTGCTGTCGTTTTCACCTGGTGAATAGCCCAATCGTTTTCCATTTTTCCTGTAGCTGTATCAGGTAATGGAAAATGCGTATGCTCCACTGTATGGGCTAACTGGAATACAATGCTCAAAACAAATCCCGCAACAAGGCCCATACTCAGAAAACCAATGACCCAAGGTGTAAAACCAACCATATAAATAGGTACAACCACAAAAAGCAAAGCATGTGCAACTTTATAGAACCAAAAATAAAAATGCTCTTTTGGTGTCATCTTTCTCAATGCTATGGAACCTATTTTACCAGAAAAATATTTTGTGTAATCCGTTACAAAAATCCAGTAGATGTATAATAAGGAATAAGCCGCCCAAAAATAAAAATGCTGATACTTGTGTATTTTATAATGTGGCTGTTCATCACAAAGACGCAGTAGCGGTCGGGCTTCTATGTCATCATCAACACCATGAATATTTGTATATGTATGATGAATAACATTATGTTTCATTTTCCACATATGCTGACTTGCGCCAAGAAAATTTGCAAAATTCGAAGCCAGGCTATTGATCCATTTATAACGGCTGAAACTGCCATGTGCTCCATCGTGCATTACATTAAAACCAACTGCAGCAGTAACACATCCTAAAATAACACATTCGATAATTGCGAAGATTGCAGGAGGTGTAAAGAAAACAAGATGGATATATAACGCTATCAGTCCTGCAACTAAAAGAATAGCTTTGCTATGAAGATTGAAGTTTCCGGTAGTGGATCTTCCTTTTTGATTAAAATACTCCCCAATCTTTTTTTTCAAATCACTATGAAATGATATTGGAAGCTTCGGGAATTTTGGACTTGACATTTTCTGAATTTAAATTGAAAGCAAAAGTACTCTTTATAATTGAGAAAAATGTGTCATAACCTGTTAGTTATCCAGATATTATTCTTTTACCAAATCTTTTTGACCTAGTTGAGCCCCTTTATAATTGTCAGGTCTCAATGGCCACTAGCGAATCAAGATCTTTTATCCCCAGGCTTTTTTCGGTATTAAATCCCTCGCCATATTGCACCCCTATCTTTTTTCCAATTACTCTTGCTCTTGCAACAATACTATCGAGAAATGCTGAAGTGGAAATATAGGTTTGTGGTCCATCATCTTCATTATCGGGATTATAAAACTGAGTTGTATATGCTTTAATTGCCTCCATTCGCTGTTCAAAGACATCTGAAATATCAATGATGAAATCGGGTTCGTGATAACGATCCTGTATATAATGAAAAATATATTTGGGGCGCCATGGCTCTTGCTGATCTCTCTTTTCATCTTTAGTTTCCACTTTTCTTAAACCAGAAAGAAAACAACTATCGGTCGTTAATTTGGCGGCACGGCCATGATCCGGATGTCGATCATTTAATGAATTTGTGATAATGATCTCTGGTTGATATTTCCTGATTGCAACAATTAATTTTCTTTGATGTTCTTCATCGTTCTTAAAAAAACCATCACGCATTTTTAAATTTTCTCTTACACTTACACCCATTATCATCGCAGCTTTTGCCGCTTCCTCATATCTTGTTTCAATACTGCCACGAGAACCAAGCTCTCCCTGCGTAAGATCAAGCACTCCTGCTTTTTTTCCTTTTTTAATTTCATTAATAATTGTACCGGAACAACCAAGTTCTACATCATCAGGATGAACGCCAATTGCGAGTAGGTCTAATTTCATTTGCTATAACTAATTAATAGGATTAAAAATAATGAAGAAATTTGATGAGAGAGAGAAATTAAAGAAACAAGAAATTAGAACTAATCTATCTTATTCCCGGTTTATAAGGATTATTATACCAGGTGCCGTCAATTTCTTTAACGATGTTTTCTATCTGCCGGTCAACTTTATCAGTGACATCCCACTCTTGTTTTAGACTGCTACCAAAAAAGAAAGCGACAGTTTGGTAAACCCGGGCAGTTACTCCACCACGATATTCTTTTACTATTTCAAAGCAGTTATTTCCTGTTTGTCGGTTAATCAGTTTCATTAAAACTTTTCCCTGGTAAACAGAAAGATTGGATAACGGATCAGCAAACTGATCCTTCAATTCTTTTTCTCTTGATTTTATATAAGCTTTTTTCTCTTTCTTAGTTTTCATTTTAGAGATGTTGGCATTAATGTCATTCATCAAATGTCCTGCTGTTCGGGCATACGGATAAGTAACATAAACCGCATTTCGAAGCCTGGTCCACTCCTCCATGTATTTAGCCAACTTCTTTTCACTCATATTGGAAACCCATGCCATTTCTAATTCTTTATATGGCATCCATTCATTTTGGTAGTAAATAGCACTTGTGATGATAGTATCATTTGGTCCCCATTTTTTTACATCAATTGGGGGTGCAAGAGGTAACGGGCCAACTAATGTATCAGTTTGCGAAAAAACATTGCTGGCAGCAAAAAATATTGCCACCATTAAGATCACTATGAACTTGCAATGCATTTTCATATAACTAAAGTACAAAAATATGACAACGTTTCTAAGACAAACGCTGTATGAAAGTTAAAAGGCTGTTCAGCCTTGACTCCGGCTTAATTGTATCCTTCGAGCCATGCTTATAACAAAACCCACTGCCATAATTATTGTACCCAGCCAAAGAAGGTTTATAAAAGGAAATTTAAGTGCCTTTAAAGTAAGATATTGAGTAACAGTGCTGGGAACCTTTATACTGATCTCTGCTTTTGTGCCATCGTATTTGTTCAATTGTATCATTTCCCCGGAACTGATAGTGTCAGGTACACTAAGTGAGTTTCCTCTTACAATAGCAAGACGTGGATCTGAAAAATGAGCTTCTTCGGGTTTGGATCCGTCAGAAAACACTCTCAATCTCGCTTCATAAAGTTTTCCGTTCTCACCAAAAACGTCCGGCAGGCTATCGAATGATTTTATCCCCTCAAGTATTATTAGTCCTTTTTTTGAATAGGAAACTGTATCGCCAACCTCCAAAGTTTTTGGAATAAAGCTTGACGTGTCTTGATTCTTTGACTGGTCGGTCATAGTAGTGATATATCCAAATACATCATGATCCAAATAATGTTTTGAACCCGGGTTAGCCATCAGTCCTTCATTGCCTTTATAGTTTACAAATGCATTGGGCTCAATTGTAAAAGTTTCGTTAGTCTTCTTATCCTCGAAGTTGATCTTGAAATACCATTGAGATTTTTTAGGATGAACTGAGTCACTTGCATAAGTAACCCAGTATTTACCCATGTCCATTTTTTGCCCTTTGATTAGCGTCATGTTCTCGCCAGGAAGTTCTTTACTATTCTCACCAAGCGGAACAAAAATTCCACTTGTATTGTAAGAGAGAATTTCTTTTTTAGATGAGGAGATTAGAATTCCGAGTAACATCATTCCAAAACCAAAATGTGCAATAGAAGGACCGCTTAATTTTAATTTTCCTCTTATACCGATCCAGATATAGGAAAGGTTGGCTATGATGGCAAATACTGCACAGGCAATTGCGATCCATACGAAAGTAAGATAACCTATTCCATATTTATCGTAATTGATATTACCATAATACAAGATCAGTCCACTGGCAATAGCGCTTACAATAAAAGGCAAACCAATTTTTTTGAAAAAGTATTGAGTGTTGGTTTCTTTATATTTTAAAAATTGGCCAATGGCAGTTAATAAACCAATGAGGATAGCGATAAATATTTGTATCCGGTTATAAGAAAATTCAATGTCTTGTGCTGGGGCTATTTTTAACCCGAAAACTTTATTGTAAACCGGTAACGAAGTTTGTGCTGTGATGATAATTGCAGAAAATAAAATTACCAATGATCCTATAAACATCCAGAACTCTCTTGACGAAGCAGCTTCTTCTTTTTTAACACCAGGAATAAGTTTGTTCATGTTTACCAAAAACAACACTAACGCTGCAATAGGCGAAATAAGTGCAAAGAAAGGATGAACAAATTCTGCTAATAGAAGAAACAAAATAGCTGCACCAGATGCAATTAGTTTTTTCTTTATTCCCTCTAATGATAAAATTGCCGGCAGCCAAAAGAATGCATATAAGAATAAATATAGTTGAGCATTCATGCCCAGGTCGGCAAAAGAATGTACAGAAGTTTCACCTAAAATACCACTACGAGTAAGAAACGTGGAATAAATAATAAGAATAAATGAAAGAGCTATAAGAAAAAATGAGGTTTGTAGCGATCGGCCTGTGCTTTTATAAATAAGCAATGTATGAATGCCTGCCACAAGAACAAGCCATGGAACCAATGATGCATTTTCAACCGGGTCCCAGGCCCAATAACCACCAAAACTTAATGACTCATAAGCCCAAGCCCCTCCCATCATTACTCCAACACCAAGGACACATGCAGAGAAAAGGGCCCATGGTAATACTGGCTTCACCCAATCACCATATTTTTTTGTCATCAACCCTCCCATTGCAAATGCAAATGGAATAATTGTACTTGCGAAACCAAGAAACAAAACCGGCGGGTGAATAACCATCCAGTAATTCTGGAGCAGCATATTCAGCCCATTGCCATCTTTTATTCTTAATGCATAATCTGCAAATTGAAAGGCCGGAAGATCTGGCATCTGTTCACGAAAAAGAGCAAAGGGACTGCTGCCGATCTTTGTTCCAAAAAAATAAATGCCAAGCATCATAGTAGCGAGACAAACCTGCGCAAATGAAAGAACTGACATTACCGGGGCTTCCCATTTCTTTGAAGTAAACATTAAAACAATGCCAAGCACGGCATGCCATACAGTCCAAAGTATAAAACTGCCTTCGGATGCACTCCACAATGAACTTAAAATATATTTTGGTTCCAGATCATTACCTGAATTCTTATAAACGTATTGGTATTCGTAACGATGATTGTAGATAAGGGAAAAAAGAATAACAAAAATTCCAAGTACGGAGATCACATCAATAAAGAAAGCAGCTCTTCCTAATTTTTTCCAACTTGCCTCTTCGACGGGGTTTGTTGCCCTGGCAGAAATAAAATACGCAACTGTGGCAATGATGGAAGCAACAAAAGAAAGGATAACTAATAAATGACCGATTTGACCGGGCAGCAGGTGTTCACCTATATAGTCCATTGAAATTAATTAGTGTTTTTGTTCAAGCTTTCCTGGATGCGATTCGGATCATCTGTGTATTTAGATGGACATTTCATCATTATCTCGTTACATTCAAAAACATCGCCATTCATTTTTCCTTTCATCACCAATTTTTCACTGTGTTCAAGATTATCTGGTTTTGCATTATTATAAACCACTTTCACTTTCCCACCTGTTGTGTCAACTGCAGTAAAACTTAAATAATTGGGATTTTTTATAGCATCATAATCTATAGGCTGTGTTTTATCAAGCTTTGCTACCACATGCACAAACTTGCCGGTTTTCTCTTTTGCCCCTGCAATAGTCTCATAACTGCTTAACAGATCAGCGCCACCTTTTGGCATCAAACTGATCAGGGCTGCTATGGCACCGATAATAAGAACGAGTAAAATAATATGCGTTTTTTTCATGATTCGATTTTGCACCGCAAAGATAGCCCAAAAATCTATCAGGAAACGCGGAAGTATGTTGATAAAGATCAGTCGGGAAGCTGTGGATGGTCAATAGCGAACTGAACCCCGAACGGAGCGTCGCAACCAAAGCTTAACCAGGGCACCAATGTTCGCATAATAAAAAAACTCTCCCGAATATTTCCTCATTCATATCCTTATTTGCAACTTCTCCTTACCTTGCACGCCTTTTGAAAACCTATCATGACTGATCTCTCCAAATTTGATCCTAATAGTGTCAGCAATCCTCATAATAATATTTTTGGATTGCCTTTTACTGAAGAGGAAGCAAGACTTGTGATCTTACCAGTGCCATGGGAAGTAACTGTAAGCTATGGCGCCGGTACTGCCCGTGCCCCGGAGCATGTTTTTATGGCAAGTTTGCAGGTGGATCTTTACGACCCTGATATGCCGGAAGCGTGGAAGCAGGGATTTTTCATGAAAGCGATCGATCGCAAAGTGTTGTTAAAAAGTGATTACCTCCGCAAAGAAGCCGAACTGTTCATTGATTATATCTCCAAAGGTGATGCCGTAGAGGCCAACCAGTTCATGACAAAAACGCTGAGGGATGTAAATGAAGGAAGTAATTTTTTGAATAAATGGGTTTATGATCAAACAAAATCTTTGCTTGACAGAGATAAACTTGTTTGCTTGTTAGGTGGTGATCATAGCATCCCGCTTGGTTTTATGAAAGCGATCGCTGAAAAGCATGGCAACTTTGGAATTTTACAAATAGATGCGCATTGCGATCTGCGTAAAGCATATATGGGCTTTGTCTATTCTCATGCAAGCATTATGTACAATGCGCTGAATGAGATACCTGAAATTGAAAGATTGGTTCAGATCGGTGTTCGTGATTATAGCGAAGCAGAATGGGAATATATTTTCAACAGTAATTATAAGGTAATCCCCTACTTTGACCGTGAGTTGAAAGAAAGAGTGTACGAAGGGCAAACATGGAAACAGGTGGCTGATGAGATCATTAGCAAGTTGCCAGAAAAAGTTTATATAAGTTTTGATGTTGATGGGCTTGATCCAAAACTTTGTCCGAACTCCGGCACACCAGTGCAAGGCGGTATGGAAACCGAACAGATATTTTACATTTTCAATAAGCTAATAAAGAGTGGTAAAAAGCTAATCGGCTTTGATCTTAATGAAACTGGTGTTGGAGAAAATGATTGGGACAGCAATGTGAGCTCAAGAATACTTTTCAAGCTTTGTAATTTGCTGGTGGCAAGTAACAGTTAATATTTGCCCTAGCGTTATTACTACTATTAAACTTCCGTGGAACCTGCCCTGAGCTTGTCGAAGGGTCACTCACTTGTACGTTCAGTAATTCTATTCAGCAATGAAACATTTTGAACTGATCCTGAAAAATGAAAAAGAACTATCATATAAAAAGATCAGTATTTTTTTGCTTGTACTAAACCTGGCCGGCATATTATTCATTACTTATTTAAAAGATTTTAAAAGTTGGATTCCTTTTATCATTGCCGCAGTAGCAGTCTTTGCAGCGTTCCTATCTTTTTATTTCAGAAACAAAAATGAAAAAGCTATACTGACCGGAGCCTTCATTTTGTTATCGCTTGCGTGGATCGTTGCGGGTTATTGGGTAGTCAGTGTACTCAATATTCTTTTTATGATACTACATATGGCAGCTTTACAAAAACCAATAGTTAGCGTTAATGAAAGTCGGGTAGTTTATCCTTCCTTTCCTAAAAAGAAAATTGATTGGCAGGAGTTAAGCAATTTGATCATAAAAGATGGATTACTTACCATTGATTTCAAAAACAATAGAATAATTCAACAACAGGTCGTTGATATATCATCAACAATTGATGAAAAAGAATTCAATGATTTTTGCCGTCAGCAATTGAATAAATAACGACCTTCGCAAATTGATTTTTCATTCAACATTCAGCCTTGAACTTTAAACATTCTCCATACATTCTTTACTCCGACAGCAAAGGAAATATTTTTGAAGACACTTCATTATACACTACTGGCCGCAGCGGATGGGATGCACTTCCAATTCCCGAAGATGAATGGATAGAATTACCTGACGGTGGCTCTCTTTATGAATTACCCGGAAGAAGAGGCATTGGTATTGATGTAAAGTCCGGTGAAATGCGTTTATGCGAAAAAGGCTGGGCCGTCGCTGCATTTATTCCTCCAGCACATACGGGCTTCTATCTTGCCGCATACGAATCAGAAAAAGATGCTCCGGTACTTCCGTTGTTTTGCTATACTGCCGTTGGCTGGCATGATAATAAATTTTATGTGCCTGCTATAAGAATTGAACAAGACATTCGCCAGGAATGCGCAGGTTATGACCAGGAAAAAATAAATGATGGCGCTGCACATTTGTTGAAGGCATATCCGCATAATCGTCTTGTAAAACATTTAATGGAGAATTGCTGCCTTACCTATAATTGTCCTGCTGCAAGAAATTTTTCTTTGGGTCGTTGGGAATGCCCCGTTCCGGTTTCACCAGCATGTAATGCAAATTGTGTTGGATGCATTTCATTGCAACCAGATGAAGAGCCTATCGTATCAACACAGGATCGTTTGAATTTTAAACCGATGGCGGAAGAAATAGTAGAGTTCACGGTTCCGCATCTTGAAACTGCTCCTTATCCATTAATAAGTTTCGGCCAGGGTTGTGAAGGTGAGCCATTGTTGATGTGGGAAACTATCCGTAATTCGATCATTGAAATAAGAAAGCATACAAAAAAGGGAAGCATTAATATCAACACAAACGGTTCTGATCCTAAAGCTGTAAAAGTTTTATGTGAAGCGGGATTGAATTCAATTCGTGTAAGCACCAACTCAGCACGAAGAGAAATTTATATGCCTTACTATCGTCCCAACAACTATGATTTTGATGAGATCGTTGAAAGCCTGAAAGTGATGAATAGTTATGGTGGATGGACATCTATTAACTACTTTGTATTCCCCGGAATGACAGATTCAGTTGCTGAATATGAGGCGTTAAGAAAGCTTATCAAAGAAACAGGATTAAAGATGATCCAGTGGCGAAATTTCAATATTGATCCTGACTGGTATCTTGGAAAAATTGGCGTAACCGATACTGGTGAATGCCTCGGCGTAAAACAATTGATGGAACTGATCCGTGAAGAATTTCCTGATCTGAAATTCGGGTATTTCAATCCCTCAATAGAACGCATCAAAGGAAATTTTGAATTGGATTTTGCTCACGTATAATTTTGTTTATGTCAGAATTAGATATTCCACCTGAAGCACAAAAGGATCCAAAAGCATTTGAAATATTACGAGTGTGGGCTGCCAATGGAGAGCAGCATGTGACAATACACTCGGAACTCAAGGGTAAAGCATACGATTTTGGTTATATGCTTGCAGATCTTGCTTTTCACGGCGCAAACTTGTATTCCGAGAGATTTAATGTTTCTGTAAAAGAAGCGCTAAATGATATCATTGATGGATTTAATGATGAGATAAATGATCAGGATAGTGATATCTCCGGAGAAATAACGAAATAAGTCTATAGTGTCTTCAGAACCACATCACCAACGACAAGTTTTAATTGGAATTTGTTTCGCAGTACTCGCCACACTCATCTGGTCTGGTAATTTTATTATTGCAAGAGGTCTGATCAAAACAATTCAACCTGTGACTCTTGCTTTTTATCGTTGGCTTACGGCCACTATCATCATTGCTCCTTTTGCATGGAAATATTTTTTTGCAGAAATAAAAGTTGTTAAACAAAGATTCCTGTTTTTTCTTCTTGCTGCTGTTACGGGTGTAAGCATGTTCAATACGTTTGTATATGTAGCAGGTCATCATTCGACTGCCATAAATATGGCCATTCTCGGTACTTGCTCCTCTCCTATTATGTCAGTCATTCTTGCAAGAATATTTTTAAAAGAAAAAATTCCTATGCTGAGAATTGTTGGGATGCTCGTTTGTATTTGCGGTATCCTGTTATTATTAAGCAAAGGTGATATTCACAATCTTATCTCATTCAAATTTACCCAAGGCGATTGGTGGATACTTGCTGCGGCTCTTTCTTTTGCCATTTATAATACTACAGTAAAAAAGAAACCCGGAGGCACACATCCTATCAACTTTCTCTTTACAGTTTTCTTACTAGGCACAATCATTCTTTTTCCATTTTATTTAGTTGAACTAAAAAAATATGGCGGTATTGAGATCAATGCCGCAAATCTTTCAACAATTCTTTATCTCGGCTTAGGCACATCAGTTATTTGTTTTTATATCTGGAACAAAGCCATTGTAGCATTAGGAAGTGGACGAACTGCATTGTTCGGAAATTTAATTCCTGTCTTTAGCAGCATTGAAGCAGTTTTTTTCCTGGGTGAAAAAATTATTCCTATTCATATTATTAGTTTTATTTTAGTTGTGTCCGGTTTGGTGATCGCCAATCTTAAAAAATAAAACCAATTGCTTGACTGATATTAAAACCAACAAAAAAGTATTACCCGTTATAGTCCTGTCGCAATTTGCAGGTACGTCACTTTGGTTTGTTGGCAATGCAGTTCTACCGGAATTGAAAGAATCACTTCATTTAAGTCAGTACGCAGTAAGTCTTGTTACAGCTGCCGTGATGCTTGGTTTTATTGCAGGAACGTTAGTGTTTGCCTTTTTTTCTTTAGCAGATCGTTTTTCTCCTGTAAAATTATTTTTCATCAGCTCATTATTGGGAGCACTGACCAACTCTGCAGTTGTTTGGTTTGTAACAGATGGGAATACTCTTTTCCTGTTTCGCTTTCTCACTGGATTTTTTCTTGCAGGTATTTATCCTGTTGGAATGAAGATAGCCGCAGATTGGTACGAAAAAGGATTAGGCAAAGCACTTGGATATTTATTAGGAGCATTGGTCCTGGGAACAGCATTCCCGCATTTATTAAAAAACCGCGAATTTGAATTGCCATGGAGATCGGTTTTATACGTCACTTCGACAGTGGCAGTGTTTGGTGGAATTATAATGTTATTGTTTGTAGGCGATGGGCCTTATCGAAAAAACTCAGGTGGTTTCAGATGGGATGCGTTTGGAAAAATATTTAGTTCAAAAAAATGGAGACAGTCTGCGTTTGGTTATTTTGGACATATGTGGGAGGTTTATTCTTTTTGGGGCTTTCTTCCATTGATGATCGGATTATATGCAAAGAAAAATGATCTGCCTCTTAATATTCCTTTTCTAAGTTTCATTGCTATTGCGATCGGGGCTATCGGAAGCGTTGCCGGAGGATATATCTCTGAAAAGATCGGTAGCGCTAAAGTGGCAATATGGTCTTTGCTGATCTCGGGTATTTGTTGCTTCATTTCACCACTTAGTTATTCTTTGCCTTTTTTTCTTTTTCTTTTACTGCTTTTAATTTGGGGATTGACAGTTGTTCCTGATTCACCACAGTTTTCAACTTTAGTAGCACAATATGCACCCGAGGAATTAAGAGGCACCGCTTTGACGATCTATAATTCTATTGGCTTTGCGATCACTACTATCAGTCTTTATGTAATTGATCGAGTATTTCATTCTACAGGATCATTAGGTGGTGAAAACACTTTTGCATTATTAGGACTTGGAGCTTTGGTTGGTTTACCCAGTGCGATAAGATTGATAAAAAATAAATGATTGCAGATAATCAAATAAAGAGGATCATCATTGTCGGCGGCACTTCTGGTATTGGCAGAAAGATGGCCGAGCTATATGCTGCAGCCGGAAATATTGTTGGCATAACCGGAAGAAGAAAGGAATTGCTTGATGAGATTGAAAACATGTATCCCGGTAAAATAAAAACTGAATGTTTTGATGTAACGGGAAATGAAAATATCGAAAGACTTACTTCCCTTATTCAAAAAACCGGAGGTTTGGACATCCTAGTTTATTCATCCGGAATCGGTGAATTAAGCAAGGAATTGGATTGGCAATTAGATAAACTTACTGTTGATACTAACGTGTATGGTTTTATTGAGATCACCAATTGGGCATTTAATTTTTTTATCGGGCAGGGCCATGGGAGCATGGCAGTCATTTCATCAATTGCTGCCAACCGAGGTAATAGCTGGGCGCCTGCTTATAGTGCTTCAAAGGCTTTTCAAAGTAACTACTTTGAAGCATTGGCAATCAAGACAAAGAAGATGAAAAAAGACATAGGAATTATTTGTATTGAGCCTGGCTTTGTAGATACTAAAATGGCGAAAGGAAATAAAAGATTCTGGGTAGTGCCTTTAGAAAAGGCAGCGAGACAAATCATAGTTGGAATCGAAAAAAAGAAGCAAAAACTGTATGTGAGTAAAAGATGGTGGATGGTTGCAAGATTAATGAGATTTACTCCTTTCTGGCTTTATAAGAAAATTGGTTAGTATTTTTCAATAGCGAACAGAATGTTGAAGAGTGCGACGCAACGGAAGTTTCATAGTAGTACTACTGCTGACTTCATAAATATTTTCAGATTGCTTCGCCTTGCTGTACTTACAAGTAAACATCCTTAGTACTGACGGCTCGCAATGACGGTTCATTCACAGTTATTGTGGATAAACAAAAAATTAACAATTAAAATAACGGTACACGGGCAAGTTGCACAGGCTTTGCATCGTTTAATCAACAGGTGTGAACAACAATACCTTGAATTCAAAAACTCACCCAGTTAATTTTGTATGAATTACTATACCGCTATGTTACAAAGTTTTGAAAGGGAAAAGAACAGGCAGGCAATGATGATCACCGTTGGTGTTGCACTGGCAATGCTTTTTGCTTTTATTCTTTGGAAATGGCCTTTGCCAAAACTCGAACTGCCTCCTCAAGAAACTTTAGTTGAGGTAGCACTTGAAGATTTTCCGCCGACTGTAAGATCAGGCGGTGGTGGTGGCGGTGGAAATAAAGTGCAAGCTGACCAGGAAAAAGGTATTGCAAAAGCTTCTGTGCCTCCGGGTATACCTGATGAAACGAAAGAACTACGGGCTGACGATAAAGATCCAGAGGCTCCTGCAGTAAATAAAACTGTAGCGACTAAACCAGAAGCAAAGATTATAAATCAAAATGCTTCGATCGTAAAAACAAATCCTAAACCGATTGTTGAAACTCCGGCTCCCCCTAAGCCTAAAGCTGTAGCTGGCAAAACTCTTACAGGCACAGGAACCGGAGGCGGCACTGCCGATAAATATGATGTTGCCGGTGGTACTGGAAACGGCAACGGTGTTGGAACAGGTCCGGGTAATGGTGGCGGCACTGGCGGCGGTACCGGTGGTGGTAATGGAACGGGGCTTGGTACTGGCAATGGGCCAAGAAGAGTTAGCGGAAGCAGATCAATTGTAACGTCTGGTAAATTAGATGCAGGTGAAAATATATCTGGTAAGGTTGAGGCAGAAATAAAAGTTTCTGCTGATGGTGTAGGCACACTTGTACGAACTGTAAGAGGTTCCCTAATGAGTGATGGCCAGGCAAAAGACATTATCAGGGATTGGTTGAGAAGAAATAAATTTAATAGAACCGGTGAAGAATCGGTTGTTGTATACGAATTTAATATTCGCACAGGCGGATAGCTTTAAGATTAATCTGTGCATGCCATCCTGGTTTTCCGGGATGGCATTTTTATTTAAACTATCTGGCTATTTTTGAAAAATTCTGAATAAACCGCTGAAGTGATCAAATGAACTATCTGCAAACAATTGAATACCTTTTTTCCCGCCTGCCTATGTACAGCCGCATTGGAGCTGCCGCATTTAAAAAAGATCTGGCCAATACTATTACACTTTGCGAATATCTTGGCAACCCCCATAAAGAATTTAAAAGCATTCATATTGCTGGTACTAATGGCAAAGGCTCAGTAAGTCATATGTTGGCTGCAATATTGCAAACAGCTGGTTATAAAACCGGGCTGTATACTTCACCTCATTTAAAAGATTTCAGAGAAAGAATAAAAGTGAATGGAAACGAGATCAATGAAAAATTTATAATTGATTTCACTGAAAAGATAAAACCATTGATCGAAGAGATAGAACCCAGTTTTTTTGAAATAACGGTGGCAATGGCATTCGATTATTTTGCGGAGCAAAAAGTTGATGTCGCCGTTTTGGAAGTTGTTCTTGGTGGAAGATTTGACAGTACGAATATTATTACCCCTGAACTTTCTGTTATCACCAATATCGGTTGGGATCACATGAATATACTTGGTGATTCACTGGAAAAAATTGCTTATGAAAAAGCTGGAATTATAAAGTCCGGAGTTCCGGTTGTTATTGGCGAAACGCTACCAGAAACAAAATCAATTTTTGACACTATAGCTGCAGAAATGAATGCTCCGCTTCATTTGGCAACAGAAGAAAGAAATGTAGCAGGTTGGGAATGGGAAAAACATGAATTGATCGTTGAAGTTGCTGAGCAAGGAAAAACAGATCACAAAAAATATCATCTTGATCTGCCCGGCATTTATCAAAGCAAAAATCTATTAACTGTACTTGGGGCTTGTTCTGTTATAAAAGAGCTCGGATATAAAATAAATGAAGAAGATATCCGCCATGGTTTACAAAAAACAAAAAAAATTACAGGGCTTCATGGTCGTTGGGAAATCATTCATGAAAACCCAACTATCATTTTGGACGTTGGACACAATGAAGATGGAATAAAACAGATCATACAACAAATTGAATTGACAAAGCATCATGATCTTCATATCATCATCGGCATGGTAAAAGATAAAGAGATCGATACCGTTTTATCATTGTTGCCCCATTCCGCAAATTATTATTTTACCCAGGCCCATATACCAAGAGCCTTGCCTGCAGAAACACTGAAAGAAAAAGCAGGAAAATTTAATTTAAGCGGAAAAATAGTGATAGATGTAAACAAAGCGATCAAAGAAGCAAAGTCAAAAGCTCATAAAGATGACCTGATACTTGTTTGTGGCAGTGTATTTCTTGTTGGGGAAGCGAATAGTTCATAACAAGGAGCTTCAATTTAAATTGAAGCTCCTTGTAAACAGGGCTCTAAGGTTTAATGGTTAACTGAGAAACTGGTTTAATGGTTAATTACTTTTGATCGGCGGCCCTCAGCGTTTTTTAATACTGTGCTACTAATCATAATAAATTTCATTTATTATAATCTGTTTAAAAAATCCTTGCAGGTTGTAAGTTATTTCTCGCAACAATCACACTTTGATCATTGCATGGGAATCATTTTAGAAAAGCCAAATCCCATCGAAAAATTAATCTTATGTAGAGCGCAGATGGATCTATAATTATCCAAGAGGTAATTGAAGGTAATAACTTTATTTATACTACCAAAAAAAAACTGATTATTTTATAGGGAAGGCTTATATCTTATTTAGCACACCCGTTTAGTAGGTTTGAACATCTTATTTCGCGATCAAAATTGAAAGAAAGGCAGTATCCATCCGATAGCTATTGGATTTGCAAAAGGTCAAAAGGCTTAACATTTAGAAAGCATATCTTAATTCAAATGGATTTGTTAGCTTTAAGTGACTATTTAACCTTACTGCCAAGATGGATCTAAAGAAAAAAAACACACTTGTGTCCGATAAAAAATCGGAGATTAAATCAACAGTTAGCCCGGTAAAGATCACTAAAAATATAAATGCAGAGGATGAATTAAAAAACAATGACCAGCTTTTAAAAACAACGCTGGACAGCTCCTTTAACTTCATACAGGTTTTCAAAGCTGTGCGGGATAAGCATGGAAAAGTAATTGACTTCATATGGGTACTCAACAATCGAAAGCTCATCGAGATGGTGGGCGATAGGGTTGGCAAGAGTCTGTTGCAACTAAACCCTGGTGTAATTGAAAGCGGTCTATTTGACCTGTATGTACAAGTAACCGAAACCGGCGTATCGAAAACAATCGAATTTTATTATAATAATGAAGGAATCAACGATTGGTTTCATCATTCTATTGTTAAGCTTAACGATGGGTTTATTTTAACCGGCGAGATCATTACAGAACGAAAAAAAAATGAGCTGGAAATACATGCACGTACGATCGAATTAAAGGAAAGCAAAGAGCTGCTCCAAAATATTGCAGATGCTATTCCTGATATGATAAGTGTACAGGAATATCCTTCCCGTAAAGTCATCTATTTTAATCGTGAACCGTATAGTATAAGCGGTCTAAATGCAGATGAACTGTCAAAAAAAACTATTGAAGATCGTCATAAGCTTGTAAACCCGGAAGATCTTCCCGCCCTTCAAAAATATGCTGATAGTTTTAAAACCCTTTCAAATGGTGATATTGCAACAGTTGAATATCGCGTAATAAACGACCTAAATGAATGGATATGGTTGTCAGCAAGGGGCAAAGTGTTTGAGCGGGATAAAAAAGGTAATGTAATTAGCATTGTAGTTGTTGTTCAAAACATCAACGCACAAAAAAAAGGAGAAGAGGAAATTGCGAAGCAGCATAATATTTTAAAACAAGCGGAAGAGCTTGCCAGGATTGGAAGCTGGGAATACAATATTAAAACAAAAGAATTTCAATGGAGCGATGGTATGTATACCTTATTTAATATGAAAAAAGGTAAACATGTCAAGCCAGCGATATACCTGGATCATGTAATTGAAAAAGAACGGGATGTTGCTGAAAAATTGGTGAATGATATTGAAATATCTTTTCAACCCTTTGAAGAAACCATGTATTTCAAAATTGACGGGGACATAAAAGCTATAAAAATAAAAGCAACTCCTCTGAAAAATAATAAAGGGGAAATAGAAAAAATACTGGGTGTCAATATGGATGTTACTGCTTCGTTAGAGTCAGGGAAAAAAATAATGGACCTGAATGACACTTTGCTCTTCATGAATCAGAAATTAAATTCTCTAAATTCGGAATTAAGGAGCTTTAATAGCATAACCGCCAACAATTACAATGAAACTTTGCGTCATGTTTATATAAACCTTGAAACAATTATAACAAGTGATGCCCGGCATTTATCCGATACAAGCCGGGCCAATATAAGAAGGGCACAATCAGCGGTTCAAAAAATGAAGTTGCTGACAAACGACATCCATAATTATCTTGAATTGTATGATGCCCGGATCAAAAAAGAATTGATCTCTCCAAAAATCATTTTACAGGCTATTTTAAGACAGGTCAACGTAAAGATAGAAGAAGCAAATGCAAAGATCGAGATCGGAGAATTCCCGGTATTATCGGCCGACCCTATTCTTTTTTCAAGATTACTTACCAATCTTATTGATAATTCTATCAAATTCAGAAAGCCCGGTGAAGAACCTGTCGTTAAAATAAAACATACAAAGATCCATGAATTAGAAGATGTATCCGTTCCTTTAAAAGGAATGCCTTACACGATCATTACAGTTACTGATAATGGTATTGGTTTTGAAAATACTGAAAAGATATTTGAGCTTTTCACCCAGCTACCTGATGAGGTTAAGCACAAGGGCTCCGGCATGGGGCTTGCGATTTGCAAAAAGATCATGGAGATGCATGGAGGGTATATTATTGTTGAAGCTGAACCTGGAAAAGGAGCATCGTTCCATTGCTTTTTCCCCGAATAAAGATTAATAAGACAACTCTCCTAGTTTTTCAAGCGCATACAATATACAGGTTACATGCATTGCCTGGATGATCTTATTTTCACGAACCATCTTCTTTACTTCATCAATGGAATACAATTCAACAATTATTTCTTCATTATGATCTAATTTCTGCACACTCACTTTCTTCCCTCCTTTTGCAAGGAACATGTGCATCCAGTTTGTATTGGTAGAAGGATTGGCTGAAATTTTCCCAAGAGATTCATAAGAAGAGAAACTATACCCAGTTTCCTCCAACAATTCTCTTGCGATAGCAGCTTGAAAATCTTTATCTGCATCATCAACACATCCGCCAGGAAGTTCAAGACAAACTTCCCCAACGGGATGACGGTACTGGCGAACCATTATTACGTTATTATCTTCTGTCAATGCAAATGCGGTAGCCCACTCAGGAAATTCGTAAACATAATAGGGATTGATGATCTTACCAGATGGTGCCTCACAAATGTCTTTGCGAACCTTAAACCATAAGTCATTAAACAGATACTCAGAAGATAGTATTTTCCACTTCAACAATTATTAATTTTAAATTGTTAATTATTAATTTCTCACCACGCCATTTTCTTTCTTAATGAAGTTATATGAGCCACATGATGCTTGCCATGCCATGCATACATGCCAAGTAAATACCAAAGACGCATTGTTTTTTTATGTTCAGGATGAAAAACTGTTCTGTTATTCCACTGTTCATCTGTTACATATTTTAAAGTTTCATACCAGCGCAGATGGAGTGCATGCAATAAGGTGAGTGAAATATTGATCGGCAATTTTTGTACATCACTGAATTCAGCCCAAAGCTTTTCATTATAAGGCTTGATCGCTGGATTGTCTTCTGTTAATCCAAGTTTAAAACGGATATAAGCGTTCATGTGACTATCGGCCACATGATGAACAACCTGTTGTATCGTCCAACCACCTTCCCGATAAGGAACATGCAATTGAGATTCATCAAGATTTAAAACTGCATTCTCCAGTTGCAGTGGTAAAAATTTTATATCTGCCATCCATTCCACTTTTTGATCAATAGAAAATGGTTGTGGCTGGTATTGACCTATCGGGTAACTTAAATTCGTTTCAATTATTTTAGACATGATTATAAAAAATATTATAGAACATAAAAATAAGGTTGTTCGATCTAAGTCTCCCCTTTAGGGGGACAGGGGGTTTACTCCTCTCTCAATGAACGCCCCGTCAAATTGATAAAGACATCTTCCATATTTGCTTTCTTTACTTCTTTTGGTCGTTCAAAACCAGACGAAACAAGACTATCAATAAGCCCGTCAGGTGAATCTAGTGCAATTATCTTGCCTGCATCAATAATGGCAACACGATCGCAAAGCACTTCGGCTTCGTCCATATAATGAGTGGTAATAATTACCGTAGTCCCCTTATCACGAATATTCCTCACAAGGTCCCAAAGATTTCTTCTTGCTTGTGGATCAAGACCTGTTGTTGGTTCATCAAGGAAAACAATTTTAGGATCATTGATAAGTGTTGTTGCTACAGAAAAACGTTGCTTTTGTCCGCCACTCAACTCTTTCACTTTTGCATTGGCTTTATCTTTTAAGTTCACCATCTCCAATAAACTCATTGGATCTACATCTCGGTTATAAAGACCATTAAATAAAGTGATGAGCTCAACCAATTTCAAATTTGGATAATAACCGCTGGTTTGCAACTGCACACCAATGATCTTTTTTATTTCGTCGGGATCTTTATCAAGATTAAATCCATTTACCCAAACTTCGCCGCTTGTTTTCTCTCTAAGTGTTTCAATTATTTCCAGTGTTGTTGATTTGCCGGCGCCATTAGGTCCCAGCAAACCGAATATTTCTCCTTCCCGCACATCAAAATTGATCCCTTTTACCGCCTGGAAGTTTCCATAATTCTTTACAAGCTCTTTGACTTTAATGATCGTTTCTTTCATTTTTATAAATTAAAAATCAAGTTCCATTTTTACATCGGCCGTTTCAAATGGCGAATTTGTTACTTCCACATTTTTGAAACCATATTTTTCATAGAGCTTCAAAGCAGTTTTCAGTTGATGATTGGAAAAAAGAATTAATTTCTCCCCTTTAAGCTCTTTAACTTTTTGTAAGCAAGTCTCCAATAATAATTTACTGATCCCCCTTCCCCGCCAGCTTTCAGCAACGCACATTTTTATTAATTCAAAAACACCATGACCTTCAGGCATGATCCCTACCGTTCCGACTATTTCTTCTCCTGCTTTTGCCAGCCAGATAAACCCGCCTCTTCCAACAACAATCTCTCCAGGATTATCCAGAATCATCATATCATGACTTTCGGTAAGATTGTATTTATCTAAATAGTCAAGATTTAATTTTTTAAAATCTGACTGATACTTTTCATCATAATCTATTATCTCAATTGCATTTTCCATAATTTCCTCTTAATCCTTTTTCAATCAAATTAATCATGGTTCTAAACATGTTTCTAATTCCTTCATCATCCCTTTACTTCCAACAAAAAATGGCGAACGCTGATGAAGTTCTGTTGGCTGTACGTCTAATATTCTTTCCTTACCATTTGTTGCTACTCCTCCGGCAAGTTCAACAATAAACGCAAATGGATTACACTCGTACAACAATCTTAGTTTTCCTTTTGGTTTATCAGTTGTTCCCGGATACATAAAGATCCCGCCTTTTATAAGATTGCGATGAACATCAGCAACCATGCTGCCGATATATCGTTGCGTATAAGGGCCGCCAGTTTCTTTTGTTTTTGCCTGGCACTTATGAATATAATCTCTCACTCCTTCTTCATACCGGAAAAAATGACCATGATTAACTGAATATATCTTACCTGTATCAGGACATTTAATATCAGGATGACTCAATGTAAACTCACCAATAGAAGGATCAAGAGTAAAACCATTTACGCCACGTCTCGTTGCATATACCAGCATAGTGCTTGAACCATAGATCACATAACCGGCAGCGACCATACTATTTCCCTTCTGTAAAAAATCTTCATGACCACATGGTGAACCTTTTGGTGTTAGACGACGAAAAACAGCAAAGATGGTCCCGATAGAAACATTCACATCAATATTTGCACTGCCATCCAGCGGATCATACATGCATACATATTTTGAGTTATTGCTCACTTCGTCATCAAACACAATAATGTCATCCAACTCTTCACTTGCAATACCTGCGCAACTGATACCATGTTTCAATGCACCAGTGAACTGATCATTCGCATACACATCAAGCTTTTTAACTTCTTCGCCTTGCACATTTATAGATCCTGCATCACCAAGAATATCCACCAACCCCGCTTTATTCACTTCTACATTCACCCGCTTGGCAGCAAGGCCAATATCTCTAAGCAAACTACTCAATTCACCAGTAGCTCCCGGGTAATTCCGGTATTGTTGAATTGTAAATTCATCTAATGTAAGTACCTGCCTGTTTATGATCATAAAACGATATTTGAAATGGAAGTAAACAAAAATAAGATATATTATTATGTAGCCAACTTGTCAAATGAGAGAAACATCATGTTTTCACGTTTCACCTCTTACTATCTTTGTCGTTCTAAAATTTTAAAAAGGCATGCAGGTTTTCAAATTCGGTGGCGCATCGGTAAACAGCGTGGAAAGAGTTAAAAATGTCGGCGACATTCTCAAACAATATTCAAATGAAAAGATACTCGTAGTTATTTCAGCAATGGGCAAAACCACCAATGCTCTTGAAAAAGTAACAGACGCTTTTTATGCAGGCAAAAAAGATGAAGCCTTACAATTATTTCAACAAGTAAAACAACAACATCTTAATACCTCTAAATACTTGCTTGTCGCAAATGCAGTGGCCTGTGAAGAACAATTAAACAATTTTTTTACAGAAGTGGAATGGCTGTTGCACGATAAACCAGTTAGAGACTATGATTATTATTACGACCAGGTAGTGTGCATTGGTGAATTACTATCAACTTCTATAGTGAGTCACTATTTAAATGAAATCGGAATAGCTAATCAATGGATTGATGTAAGAGATATTTTCAGAACAGATGATAACTTTCGTGACTCTTTGATCGATTGGGGTTTTACAAATTCTCAGGTTCAAAATTCGATCGTTCCTTTATTTAATAAAACGAATATCGTTTTAACGCAAGGATTCATTGGCTCTACTGATGAGAATGAAAGCACAACTCTTGGCAGAGAAGGAAGCGATTATACTGCGGCTGTTTTTGCAAATCTTTTAAACGCAAAAAGCCAAACCATTTGGAAAGATGTACCTAGTGTAATGAGTGCAGATCCCAAACAATTTCCTGATGCTACAGAAATTCATGAACTGAATTATAACGAAGTAATCGAGATGGCATATTACGGCGCACAGGTCATTCATCCAAAAACTATAAAGCCACTTCAAAACAAAGCTATTCCTCTTTATGTAAAATGTTTTTTAGATCCTTCATTAAGCGGCACTGTCATTCATAATAAGTCATTAAAAAATTTGCCGCCGATAATTGTTATAAAAGAGAACCAGGTAATGATCGAACTCAGTTCAAGAGATTTCTCATTTGTAGAGGAAAAACCAATTGCCGATCTCTTTCATCTTTTTGAAAAATTAAAAATAAAACCCAATCTTACTCAAAATGCAGCTATCAGCATGATCTGCGTACTGGATGACAGGAAAGATAAGATTGAAAAACTTGCATTAACTGCTTCTGAGTTTTTCGATATCAATGTAACAAAAGGGTTGACATTACTTACTATTCGTCATTACACAAGAGATATTTATGACAAGCTGACGACCGGAAGAAAAATGTTGCTTCAGCAAAGGACAAATGAGACTGTACAGGCTTTGTTGCAATAATAAATGCGAAAGGTTTTTGTTAATCTTGAAGAGCTTATCTGCAAAAACTTTCGCTTATTTTTGAGTAGCATGCACCTTTTTAAAAAAATGAAGTACTTAATTATCATCCTATTCTTTTTCAGTTCGACACATTCTTTGTATGGACAAAACAGTCTTTTATTTCAGAAATACAATTTTGATTCATCTTATAAAGTCATTGGTGTAAGTTCGTATAATGAAGACAAGAAAGTCTATTATAAAGATCTTTCTTTTTTCATTTTTGATTTATCTGACCTCAATAAATTAAAATCTTCACTCACATACGGAAAGCCAATTGAACATCCCACAATAGGAGATAACGATTTGTGTATTTATATTGTCAAGGGTAAGGAAATTCAACCCGACGAGATCTATATAAATCCTGACTATTCCAATATCAATATCGAGGGGGAGTATTATGAATTTGATATCTCACAATTGAAAGCTTTAAATAAAAAATACTCCATAAACTATACTTTCAGTTGGACAACACTAAAATCTGAAAGAGATTTTAAAAACTACATTTCGACAAATTCCTCAAAAAAGAATTTTTTATGCTACCAGGACAATACATTAGAATTTGATGGCATTTGTGACATTTTCATTGATAGAAATGCAAATTGCACAACAGGAAGACAAGGAATACAAATAATAAAACAAAAGCTTTTAGATTTAGGATATAAAGAAAATGAATTTTTAATTGGTTATAGACCAACTTTTGACGAATCAAAAGAATTCCATTTGACGTTTCATGCCTCCAAGGACAAATATGATAAATTACATGGAAACAATTTTCGAAAATCAAAATGGACACAGAATGATTTTGAAATATTATCTTACTGGCAGAAATAAAGTATGGTTCAAGAATAGTAAATCGCACCTACAACTAATCCGTCATTAACTTCGATTGTTGGTATGCATTCACACAAACCTATGCCCAGGGATAAAAGACAAAAACGTTACTTGCATGCACTCGACGAAAATGGGATGGTGATGTGCAATCCCCGTGATAAGGAAGCTGCTCTTCGTTCGCTGACCGAAGGGATTGCTACTGAAGATTGGGAGACTGTAACATGCCGCAAATGTTTAGCACTAGTTTTTATACACAACAAAATACTTAAGGAAGGCAAAAAACAAAGCTGAAACTATTTACGCCTTTACTGGTATTTAAGTTTCAAGTATATTCATGTGCTATGTTAGAAAGAACTTCATTTCCTAAATTAGATTCATAAACTCTACGTATTTTAGTTTCAAGTATGAGAAAACAAATTTTACTTCTCTATATCTTTTGCATGCTTATTTTTTCTATTGCTAAAAGCCAGTCAAGTAAGCGATATATTTATTACCTGGATGCGACTTTAACTACAGTTGAAAAATCAAAAGCGGTGGTTTTAGGTGAGGGATCTTATGAAAATGGTGCCTTTAGACTAAACTGCTATTCTATGAACAGGGATAAACTATTTTTAACTGCTTATTGCACTGACTCTACACTTTCAGAATTTAATGGCTTGTTTACCAGCTTTCATCTTAACGGCAGCAGAGAAGAAGAGGGCAATTATAAAAATGGAAGCAAGGAAGGCGTCTGGCAAAAATGGGATACCCTTCAAAGAAAAATAGATTCAACTGTTTATTTACAAGATCAGCCTACCCTATCAACAACATTCTCCTACTACAAGAATGGAGCCCTTAGTTACTCTACAACAAAAGACAGCTTGTTGGATACTTACAGTAGCGTCTCTTATACTAAAGAAGGTATAAAAAGCAGTGAAGTTTTTTTCCACGGACAGAAAGGTGTTTTTAAGAGCTTTACCGAAAACGGTATAGTAACAGATTCAGTATTCACAAGAGAAGAAAAAGAAGCAGGGTTTCCAGGCGGAGAAAAAGGTTGGCGGAGCTACCTCGAACGAAACCTAAATCCGGCTGTTCCTGTAAAAAGAAAAGCACCCCCTGGCACTTATAATATTCGCATAAAATTTATAGTTCAAAAAGATGGAAGTATATCAGATATTTCTGCTGAAACTAATTACGGCTATGGAATGGAAGAAGAAGTTATCCGTGTCATTACGAAAGGTCCAAAATGGATACCCGCTGTTCAATATGGACGAAAAGTAAAAGCTTATCGCATACAACCTGTAACTTTTGTAGTCTCATTGCAATAACATAGGACACAAATGCAGTTTTCGCTACCCGCCAACTGATTCTTCATTCAATGGTTGTTGGCATGCTTCCCAAAATACATATGCGATATATCAACAGCGTAATTCTTTTAAACTTTTTTTAAGCCGACGTTACGCTGTTTAAACATTAGTTGCTATCTTCAGTTTCAATTTAACATTTGTACCTGTTGACAACTCACTATTGCCATGCCTTCACAGGTCTTTAACGTTGAGTCCATAAAGATCGTCGATCAGACAAATACCGATTTTCAACTTTAAAACATAAAACAATCATGGCAAAATCAAAAACCATTGTACTCATTCACGGAAATTTTGTGAATGACAATAGCTGGAAAGAATGGAAAAGTTACTATGAACAAAAAGGTTATAAAGTTTATACACCTGCAAACCCCGGACATGAAGGTGACCCTGCAGAGCTGAGAGCAAAAGTTCATCCTGATCTTGTTAAAACCGGATTTATTGATGTTGTAAATAACATCGCTCAATTAATAGATAGCTTGCCAGAAAAGCCATTAGTTATTGGTCACTCAATGGCAGGAATGGCAACTTTGAAATTGGTAGAAATGGGAAAGGCGGCGGCCGGGGTAAGCATTGATGGAGCTCCTCCAAAAAATGTTTTTCCCCCGTTTCAAACACTTAAAACTGTATTACCTGCCTTTGGATTTTTTTCTTTTAATAAATATTATATGGGTAGTCGTAAATGGTACGATTATTCATTTTTCAATACGATACCCGCTATAGAGAAGGAAAAAGCTTTTGAGAAATTTGCGGTACCTGAAAGTTATAAGGTCAGTCGTCAATTAGTTTTAAATTCTTTTTCAAATATAGATTTTAAGAAAGCTCACTCACCAATTTTATTTGTCGGTGGTGGTAAGGATCATATTTTCCCACCCAATCTTACACAATCAATAGCCGGTAAATATAAGGATGCAAATAGCCAGGTTACAGTAAAAATATTTGAAGACAAAAGCCATTTTATTTGCGGGGAACCGGGTTGGGAAAAGGTTGCTGATCATATTTTAGATTGGTATGAAAATCTGTAATGCAGCACACAACATCAAAAGAATAAATTTTTATCAGCCGCAGCAAAAAAACTGGTACCGGCTCCTTCAAAAAAATAAAAATAACAGGTCATAACAATTCTAAACTGAATGATTTTTTATTTCCTTACCTTAATACAAATTCTACTGTTATGACAAAGTACACAATTACTTTTTTTTATTTGTGCCTGTTCTGTTTATTTACTTCTGTAATAACCGCACAGTCAAAAAAATATCTTTCTGCAGATGAATATGGCAAATGGCAAAGCCTGAGCAGCACTGCTATTTCACCCAATGGCGAATGGGTAACATATCAAATAGTAGTACAAGAGGATAATGACACTCTGTTTGTCATTAATAAGCAAACACAAAAAAGTTATAAACTGGAGTTTGCTTCATTACCGGAGTTTTCAAAAGACAACCAGTGGGTCGCTTACCGCATTGGCATTCCATTTAAAGAAGCTGAAAAACTTCGGGAGCAAACAAAACCTATTGAATACAAAATGGGATTACTGAATCTTGTTACCGGAAAAAAAGAATCAATTCAAAACATTGGCAGTTTTGGTTTTTCACGCAATGGAAAATTCCTCGTAGCCTATCTCACTCCGCCAAAAGAAAATAAAGATAAAGGCGCAGTATTATTGCTAAAGAATTTATCGGATGGTACAACACGTACCATCGGCAACGTAACAGAATACAGTTTTAACAAAAAAAGCGATTACCTCGTTTATATTGTTGAGTCAGCCAATTCAGCAGGAAATTCGGTAGAGCTTTTCAACCTGCAGAATTACTCATTAAAGATCCTGGCCAGTGATACATTAAAATTTTCCAAACTCACCTGGCAGAAAGAAGGTGACGGACTTGCCTTTCTTAAATCTTATAAGAAAGATAGATACGAGGAAGAAAATGCAGTGGTATATTCTTATACAGACATTTACAAAACACCTGTATTAAAAACATTTGACCCTGAAACAACAAAAGGATTTCCGGCCGGTATGCGTGTTTCCAATAAAGCTGTAGTGGGTATGAGTGATGATATGACTTCTGTTTTCTTTGCATTGGACAAATGGACCTATAATGCACCACCGAAAAAAGATAGTGTGAAAACAACAGATTCAACCAAAGCAATAGTGGCTGTTAAGAAAGAAAATCCGCCTCCTAAAACAGCAAATGTAGATGTATGGCATTGGAAGGATCCGGAGATCCAGCCACGTCAGAAAGTAACACTAGGACAGGATACCACCCGTGGTTATTTAAGTGTATGGAATACGGATAACAATACATTTTTCCAATTAGCTAAAGAAGAAGCTCCTCTTACACAGCTTACCGGCAACCAGAAATATGCAGTAGTATATACCGATAAAAAATACAAACCTGCTTTCAAAGAAGATTTTGCAGATGCCTGGCTGGTAAATGTGAAGACAGGTGTTGAGAAACTTGCATTTGAAAAAACAATGTCTGGATTTAATACTTTCCCCCGTACATCACCAGATGGAAAGTGGCTTGCTTATTTTAAAGACAATCATTGGTGGACATATAATATACAAACAGGTCAAAACACTAACATCACTGAAAATATTAAAACTAATTTCTGGAATACAAGAGATGATCACCCTGCCAGCAGGCCGGCTGTTGGTAGCGCCGGCTGGGTAAAAGGCGATAAAGAAATATTATTGTATGATGAATATAATGTGTGGGCAGTAAAACCTGATGGAAAGGGTGCAAGAAAATTAACCGATGGAGAAAAAGATGAAACGATGTATCGTGTCTTCCGAACAGACTTCGAAGAACTTTATCTTGATGATAGTAAACCGGTTTACTTCAGTGCCTATGGAGACAAGTCAAAAAAGTTTGGCTACTTTAAATATGAAAAGAACAAACTAGATAAGCTTCTTTTTGAAGATGCCCAATTTACCAGGCTGTCAAAAGCAAAAGATGCGAACACTTTTATTTATGCAAGGGAAGATTTTGATAAACCACCTTCTTTATTTGTAACCGATAATTTCTCGGGCGAAAAATTAATAGCCAGCACCAATCCGCAGCAGAAAAATTATTACTGGGGTAAGAGTGAATTGATCTCTTACACAAATAAAAACGGAAAGAAGATGCAAGGGGCATTGTTCTATCCAGCCAATTATGAGCAGGGAAAACAATACCCGATGATAACTTATATTTATGAAACACTTTCCAATACAGTTCATTCCTATGCATCCCCCTCACAACGCAGTGCTTACAATACTGCCAATTTTACCAGCAGCGGTTATTTTGTTTTCCGGCCGGATATCGTATATGATATAAATGATCCGGGTGTAAGTGCAGTCAATTGCGTGGTGCCTGCTGTGGAAGAAGTATTAAAGTCCGGTATGATCGATAAAACCAAAGTTGGATTGATGGGTCATAGCTGGGGAGCTTATCAAACATCTTTTATCATTACTCAAACAAATCTTTTCAGTGCTGCATGCGCCGGTGCTCCGCTTACCAATCTTATCAGTATGTCCAATTCTATTTACTGGAATACCGGTACACCTGACAGTAAAATTTTTGAAACCAGCCAGGGCCGCTTTGATGGTCCATGGTATGAAAGAATGGAAGATCATATGCGTAACTCACCTATGTACCAGGCAGCCAATATAAAAACGCCACTACTGGTAGCGTTCGGTGATAAAGATGGTGCTGTTGACTGGCACCAGGGAATAGAAATGTATAGTACAATGAGACGCATGCAGAAGCCACATATCATGCTCGTGTATGCCGACGAAAATCATGGGCTGGCAAAAAAAGAAAATCAAATTGATTACCAGAAAAGGCAAAGAGAGTTTTTTGATCATTATCTTCTTGGTAAAACGCCGGAGAAATGGATCGTTGATGGTGTTTCGCAACAGGAGAAGCTGAAACAAAAAGCAAAAGAAATCCCTGCAAAAGCTTTCTGATAAATTTATAGATATAAAATAAAAAACGACCATTTAATAATGGTCGTTTTTTATTAAGTAACATATTTAAGGATTATTTTTTCTTTTGCCCAAAAACAAATCTTGCATTAAATCCGAAACCACCTCCCTTGAAGTCTGTTTCATCAATTATCCAGAATGTTGGTCGCCAGTCTGCACCAAGGGCTATCGGTACAGTTTTAAACCGGTATTCAAGTCCAGCTTCACCACTGATACCTAACCAGAAGTTATCAGCGAATAATAGAGAGGGTCCTGCTCCTAAATACCAATAAAAGGCTTCCCCTCCTAAAGGCCTATATAAAAAATCCCATAAGAGCTCAACACCAACACCGCCGTTAGCGCTGTTTTCGTTGCCGTTATCGTCTCCAAAAGAGACATCCAGATGAAGGCGGTTAAATTTTCCCGATTTTAACATCGCATCTATTGCTATATTATTACCGAGAACATCACCAACACGAACACCAAGCTCCTGGGAAAAGATACTGCAGCTACAAAGAGCAAATACTGTGAGTACAAGTAGTTTTTTCATAAAACTTTTTTTAGGTTTAATAATTAATGGTTTACTAAAGTTAGTGTAATCGATTCTAAAACAAAAAAAGAAAGTTCATATTTCCATAACGCCGTTGATAGCTTTTCATCCATCTGCTTCTCATTTCTTACCTTCATAATCGAAATCAAACTGCAATGAAAAAATCATCTACTCTGTTTTTGTTTGTCTTATTTATCTCGTTTTATTCTATTGCTCAAACCGGGCAAGCATTAAATCCCGATCAGGTTGTAACAACCGAACACACTGTAACGGTGAAAGGGAATAAGATCCCGTATAAAGCGATCGCAGGAACTTTACCTGTATATGGTGATTCAGGCAAAGTGATCGCTGGTGTATTCTTTACTTACTATGAACGTTCAGATATAAAAGATCGCAGCACAAGACCACTGATAATTTCATTTAACGGTGGACCGGGCACATCATCAGTATGGATGGAGATGGGTTATACAGGGCCGCGACTTGTGAATATAGATGATGAAGGATATCCTGTACAACCTTATGGGGTCAAAGAAAACCCATTTAGCCTCGTAGATATGGCTGACATTGTATATGTAGATCCTGTGAACACTGGTTACTCACGCATTACTGGCAATGCACCACCTTCAAAATTTTTTGGTGTGAACGCTGACATTAAATACCTGGCTGAATGGCTCAGCACTTTTGTATCCCGGTATAGCCGCTGGACCTCTCCGAAATATTTAATTGGAGAAAGTTATGGTACCAACCGTGTATCAGGCCTTGCTTTAGAATTGCAGAACCGTCAATGGATGTTTTTAAATGGTGTTGTATTGGTATCCCCAACGATCTTAGGCATTGAAAGAACTGGCCCGGTCGATATGGCTTCGCGGTTACCATATTAT
>Ga0193738_1000185_pt1 | contig 43264 bp, 58 predicted proteins | sample L2a1metaG_FD_144927 | JGI IMG/M metagenome (GOLD analysis project Ga0193738, IMG submission 144927) | Soil microbial communities from a riparian zone of the East river system, Colorado, United States - L2a1 | ecosystem: Environmental > Terrestrial > Soil > Riparian zone | place: USA: East River... | reverse complement strand
GGCGCGTCAATCCGCTGACGCTCGGTGGGTGCTGGGGCGTGTGACCGAAAAACGTGACGCGCGCAGGATCGGAACCAGAAGTCGAGCTCGACTGCGAGGCAAGGGACTCCTACCCCTCTCGCGGCGCCAGCGACGGCATGGCGCTTCTTAGCTCATCTATATGGCGCGGCGCGGCATGGTGTTGAGGCTAAGCGGGTGGGATCTTTCTTTCCTCAATTGGGACATTTCCGGATGGTTTTGTGGTAGGGGGCTGGGATAGGGTGAGGCGGCATGTGGGACGAGCAGGAGTTGGCGGCGATGAAGGCGAGGGCGGACGCGAATCAGCGGAAGCGGGTGGAGGCGGGGGTGGAGCGGGTGTTGCGGAAGGAAGTGGCGGAACGGATGGCGGTGGTGGCGCGAGCGGAGCGGATGCTGGGGGCGGCGCGGAAGAAGCGGAAGGCGCGGGTGTTACCGGGGCGGGCGTTAGCGCGGGCGACGCAGGCCGAGGTGTCGTTGACGGCGGGGGCGGTGGTGGAGCAGATGGCGCGGGGGGCGCTGTTTGACCCGAGGACGTTGTTCTACGCGGAGGACGGGGAGGAGCTCTACCGGACGGACGGGCCCCTCCGCGAGGATGCCCTGGGGAATTGGGCGCCCGCGTGGAAGGCGGGGGAGGTGAAGCGGGTGTGGCAGACCGGCGACCTGAAGCCGATGCACGAGCTCACCGAGGCGCAGGCGCAGTCGATTACGAGCATTGAAGTGGTGATGAAGAATGCGGTGGCGGGGGACGGGCAAGTAGACCGGGTGTTGAAGATCCGGCTCGCGCCGCGCGAGAAGTATGTGGAGCTCGCGGCGCGGCATTACGGGATGTTGTTGGACCGGACGGAAACGAATGTGAATGTCACCGTGGTGGGGGCGAAATTGGACGAAGCGCGGCAGACGTGGGCGAAGTTGCAGACGCTGGAGGCGCAGGCGCTGCCGGAGCCGGGGGATGCCTGAGGCGCGCACCGTCGCGGAGGTGGACGCGGAACTGGAGGCGTTTGTCGGCCAGTTCTACGGCGACCCGTTGGGGTATGTGCGGGTGGCGTTTCCGTGGGGGAAGCCGGGGACGGTGTTGGAGCGGTATGCGGGGCCGCGTCGCTGGCAGACGGAGTTTCTGGACTGGCTCGGGGGGGAGATTCGGGCGCGACGGTTCGACGGGTTGACGCCGGTCGCGCCGATTCGGGCGGCGGTGTCGAGCGGGCACGGCGCCGGCAAGGGCGCGCTCACCGGGATGCTCGTGAATTTCCTGATGTCCACGCGCCGCGACGCGAAGGGGACCGTCACCGCGAATACCTCGACGCAGTTGGACGACAAGACGTGGGCGGCGATTCTGTTCTGGAACAAGCTCTCGCTCACCAGCCACTGGTTTGAGGCGAACACGCAGATTCTGTTTCGGGTCGGCTCACGGGAAAGCTGGCGGGTCACGCCGCAGACCTGTGCGCCGGAAAACTCCGAGGCGTTCGCGGGCCAGCACTCGGAACGCTCCACGTCGTTCTATATCAACGACGAGGACAGTAACGTCCCCGAAGTCATCCACGAGGTGCAGGAGGGCGGGCTGGCGAAGGGCGAGCCCATGCAGTTCCTGTTCGGGAACCCCACCCGGCGGCAGGGGAGTTTCTACGAGGCGGTGTTTGGGGAGCGGCGGCATCGCTACAAATCCTGGGTGATTGATGTCCGCACCGTCGAGGGGCACAACGCGGCCTGGGTGCAGGAGATTGCGGACGATTACGGCGCGGACAGCGACGTGTTTCGGGTCCGCGTCGAGGGGACCCCGCCGCGCGCGGGGGACATCCAGTTCATCGACGCCGACCGGGTCGAGGCCGCGCAGACGCGGCCGGTGGTCGGGCTCGCGGACCAGCCGCTCGTCGCCGGCTGCGACCTCGCCTGGGGCGGGAGCGACTTCAACGTCATCCGGTTTCGGCGCGGCATGGATGCGCGGAGCATCCCCCCGGTGCGGATTCCCGGCTCGTTGACCCGCGACCCCGCGATTCTCATTACCCGGCTTGCGGACATTCTCACGACCACCTACGACGGGCAGCGCGTCGCGATGTTGTTTCTCGACAGCGCGGGGATTGCGGGGCCGATTGCGGCACGGCTGCGCGAATTGAACCACCGGAACGTGCAGGAGATCAATTTCGGCGCGGACAGCCCCGACCCGACGAAAACGCGGTATTACCGCGATTTCATGTGGGACAAGATGAAGGCGTGGCTGCTCTCGGCGGCGATTGCGACCGACCGGTGGCTCGTGCAAGACCTGCAACAGCCGGGCACGCGGCACGACCCGAAGCAGCGCATCTGGCTGGAGTCGAAAGCGGACATCAAGCGGCGCGGCGGGCATTCGCCAGACGACGGCGATGCGCTGGCGTTGACGTTTGCCGCGCCGGTCACGGCGCCGCGTGTGTTACGGCTCGTCTCGGACCATGATTACGCGGCGGGCCAGGGGTCTGGGCTCGGGTATATGGCTTAGGGATGCCCACGCAAGTCGAACTCTACGTGCGCGAGAGTCTCGCCGCGAACACGACCGCGCAGGTCGCGGCCGGGAACCTGCGGCGGGTCGATCAGATTCGGGCGATTCGGCTGGCGCTGCACTGGTTGACCGCCGCGTTGGCGCTCGACCCGACGCGGAGTGATCTGGTGTGGAAAAACCAGCCGCCGCTCGACGCGGCGGCGCTCACCGACCGGCAGATTCTGTTCTACGTGTTCGTCATCGGCCTCGCGGATACCGGCCGGTACTACTTGGAGCCCTAAATGGCCATCCGTCCGCGCCGCACCCGTATTTCCCGCCCCTACGCCTCGACCTCCTCGAAATTGGAGACGGCCCGCGAGCGCCTGCGGCTCGCGAAAGAGTCGGACAAGGGCCAGGACGACCGCGAACTAGACGATCTGAAGTTCTACGACGGCGATCAGTGGCCGGCCGACATCCGCTCGCTCCGCGCCGGCCGGAATGCCGAAGGGGGACAGCCGGCGGTGCCCGCGCGACCCTGCTTGACCATCAACAAAGTCAAAGCGCCGGTGTTGCGGGTAATGAACCAGGAGCGCATGAGCGACCTGGGCGTCGAAATCACGCCCGCTGATGACTTTGAGGCATTGGTCGGCCCGATTGATGACAAAGAGATCGAGCTCCGCGAGGGGCTGGTGCGGCGCATCCAGCGGACGAGCGAAGCGGCCGACGCGCGCTCCTGGGCGTTCCAGCGAGCCGCGATTGCCGGCCGGGGCTACTACCGCGTGATCACGCGGTATATGCCGGGGCGCACGATGCAGCAGGAAATCGTCGTCGCGCGCATTTTCAACCAGGGCGCCGTGAAATTGGACCCGACGCACGAGCAACCGGACGGCCGCGACGCCGACTGGGGCTTCGTCGGCGCCTGGATGCCGTTTGAGCGGTATCTCGCGAAGTACCCGAAGGTCACCACTGAGGCGGGTGCGACGATCAGTAACCCCCTGAAGGGCTACGACAGCAACGAGGATTTCACGTCGCTCGCGGCGGAATATCCCGACTGGTTCCGCGTCGAAACCGGCATCGACGGCACCCTGATTCGCGCGGTCTACGTCACCGAGTACATCTACTGCGAGTACGAGTCGCGCACGCTCCTGGAGTTCGCGGACGGGCAGATGGCGTGGAAGGACGAAGTCGCGGAGGAAATCGCCTCCGAGGCGACGGACTCACGGCCGGTCGCAGAGCGGAAGTTCACGCACTGCATCATCGACGGTGTCCACGTCCTGGAAGAAACCGAGTGGCCGATCCCCTACACCGGCATCGTCAAGGTCGTCTGCGAGGAAGTGCAGCCCTACGACAAGGAGCGCCGCGTCAGCGGGATGGTGCGGCCGGCGCGGGATCCGCAGCAGGGCTTCAACGCGATGGTGTCGAAGATGGTGGAGGTCGTCGCCTACGCGCCGATTCCCGCGATTATGATGGCGAACGGCCAGGACGAAGGCTTCCAGCAGGAATACGCGGCCGCGATGACGCGGACGATTCCCGTGCTGCACTTCAACCAGACGGATGCCGCCGGGATGCCGGCGCCGCCGCCGTTCGCGCCGCCGCGCGTCGCCCCCATCGAGCCCGTGGGGTTCGCGCTGTCGATGTTCACCGACGCGATCCAGGACACGACCGGCACGCACGACGTGGCGCTCGGGAAAACCGAGAAGAACGTCACGTCCGCGAAGCACGCCAAGCTCCTGACCGACGAAACCGGCCTGAACACGTCGGGCCCGCTCGACAACCTGACGCGCAGCGTGCGCTACGAGGGGCTCTTGACGAACGAGCTCCTGTGGCACGTCTACGGCCGCAAGCCGGGACGGCTCGCGCAGATCGTGACGGGCGACGGCGAAAACAAGTCGGTCCTGGTGGGCCAACCGTTCACGATGGACCCGCGTGCGCGCCGGCCGGTGCCGGCCCAGCCCGTCATGGGACCGAACGGCATGTCGCTGCCGCCGAACACGCAGGAATACACGCTCTCGGAGCACGCGCGCTTCAACGTGGCGATCAAGGTGTCGAAAACCTACGACACGCGCCGCGAGCAGGAACACCAGTCGGTCGCGCAGATCATCGGCGCGGACCCCAACCTGATGCAGGTCATTGGCGACCTGTTCTTCAAGTCGATGGACGGGCCCGGCCACAAGGAAATGGCCGAGCGGATGCAACTCGTCCTGGCGCCGCCGGTGCAGGAATACCTGAACGCGAAGAAAGAGGGTCGCGAGCCGCTCCCGCCCCAGGTGCAGCAGCAACTGGCGCAGGCGAAGAAGATGATCGAGGCGATGACCGCGCAGATCAACAAGATGGGGCAGGCCATTCAGTCCGACGAGGCGAAGCAGCGGCACGAAAATGCGCGGTCGAAGTACGACGGGCAGGTCAAGATCCACATCGAGCAATTGCAGACGCAAGCGGATCTGGCGAAAGCCCAGGTGAACGCCGCGCTCCAGGTTGAGCTCCAGAAACTGAAGATGGCGCAGGCCAACCTGGACCGCGAGGATCAGCAGGCGCACGAACTGGGGATGGCGAGCGCCGACGCGCACTGGGCCGCGCAACAGGCAGAACAGCAAGCGGATCTGATCATGGCGCAGGCGGGCTCCGACGCGACGATGCAGGCGAATCAGTCGCTGCTGGACGCAAACCTGGGCGCCGGGCAGACGGACCACGACGCCGGCATCGCGTCCGCGCAGACGGAGCGGCAGGCGCAGTTGACCGCGATGCAGTCGGAACAGGACGCGGCGCAGCAGGCGGCGCTGGCGCCAGAACCGGAGGCCGAATGACGAAACAACTCCCGATTGTCTCGGCGCCGCGCGAGTATCAGCCGGCGCCGGTATTCATCCAGTTGTGCCCGGTGTGCGGCCACACGGTCACGTCCCGCCTGGAGTCGCGCACGCATCAGTGGATGCTGGAGCACTGGATCTTCTCGCACACATGACCCTCCTGTGCCTGACCTGCGGCGCGGAGATCGAGGCCGACGCCGCGCCCGATTACACGTTCGGCGTCCTGATGGCGAAGTGTCCGCGCCAGGACGGTGAGGGCGTGCCGCCGTGCGATCTGTTGCAGGTCGCGCGGCCATCGCCGCCGCCTGACTCCAAGGAGGCGTGATGGATCTGCTCCTGCTCGTCATCGTGATCGCGGTCGTCGGGTTCATCATCTGGGCGATTACCACCTACATCCCGATGCCGCCGCACTGGGCGACGGCGATTCACGTCCTGTCGCTGATCGCGTTGTTGCTCTACATCCTCACGCGGTTCATCGCCATTCCCAACGTCTTGCGCTAGGAGCAACCTGTGGACACCTTCAATCTCTGGGGCGCGATCACGCCCAGTGACACCGTCGATTTGCCGCGCGTGACGGATGCGATTCTCGTCGGCGCCGGCGGCAACGTCGCGGCGGTCATGCAGAACAACGTGCCGGGCGTGTTCACCGGCGTGACGGCGGGCACCGTGCTGCCGATTGCCGCGCGCCGGGTCAACGCGGCGGGCACGACCGCGACGGGACTCGTCGCGCTCTATCAGAACTAAGAGAGGGACACGATGCCGATCACGCAAGCGGGGAAGCAATTCACGGCCGATGACATCAAGCGCACCGCTGGCTCGATTGCGTCGCTGCTGCTCGACACCACGCAGTCTGGTGGGGATTTCCGCATCCAGTTAGAGTCCTGGCCTGATGCGGACCTGATCGAGATGGGGCTCTCCCAGGAACAGGTCAACGCCATTAAAGGCTTCTTTGTGGGCGACCTGCCGGCGATCACCGCCGCGTTGCAGGCGTCTACCTGGATCAAGCAGTTGGTGGGCGTCGGGGTCTAAGGGTGCCGTGCTCGACATGCTCGTCGGGCTCGTGTTCGCGGTCGCCGTGACGCTGGTGTTCGTGGTGGTCGCGGTCGCTGGCTTCACGCTGGCGCGCTGGTGGGTCGAGGGGCGCTGAGGTTCGGAACGGGCGCAAGATAGGCGCTTACCTTTCCCGAAGGAGTCCACACACATGAGTTCACGCATGGCGATCATCACGTTCCTCGACGGCCAGCCGGTCGATCCCGGCTTCGGCGTCGGCGCGCCCGGCAACCGTCCCGACAACAGCTTGCCGCCCGGCTACGGCGGCGGCCGTCCCGACAACAGCCTGCCGGGCGGCGGCGGCATCACGACGCTGCCGGTGTTCCCGTTCGACCCCACGAAGCCCGACAACGAACTGCCCGGCGGAGGGGGCAACAGCCCCGACAACAGCCTGCCGCGTCCCGGCAAGAAGTACGTCGTCAAGTGGTTGGCCTGCCACGGGTTGATCTTGGTGCCCGACAACGACCTGCCGGGCGCGCCCGTGCGGCCGGACAACAGCCTGCCGGGCCAGGGGGGCGAGCGACCGGACCAGGGCCTGCCGCCGTTCCAGGGACGGCCGGATCAGGGCCTGCCGCCCACGCCGGAACCGAAGCTCTACGGAGGGTAGGATGCCTGAACTGACGGTCGCGCAGGCGTATCGGCTCGACCCGAGGTTTGGCTGGTTGTGGTATCTCGGGGCATCCCGGCCGGTGCGACACCGCGCCGGGGTGCGCTTTCTCGGAGAGCCGTGGCGCACCAACTACGGCCGCACGATGCTGGGCCAGGGTGTGAAGTGGTCCGATAAGTTTCCGCGTCGGTGAGGGACGTATCACCGGCGTTTTGCGGCGTTTCACCGGCATTTAGGGGCTATATGGACGTGGATCTGACGAGAAACATCAGTGTGCCCTTCGACTTCGACGCCGCCCTGCCGAAGGGGTGCTGCTGGATTACCGGGTGCCAGGAGCCCACGGAGGTGCCGAAAGGCGGGTTCTGTCGGAAGCACGGCGACGAATGGGCCGCGCAGCCGCACGTCCAGGCCGTGTTCAAGCGGTGGGCCGACGAAGAGGACGCCAAGATCGCGGAGAAGTTGTTCCGCGATGCGGAAAAACAGGCCGCGCCCTAGGGAAAACCCCGGATACGGCCGGGGAAGTCGATATGTTAGACAACAGGCGTTTCGTCGCGGTAGCGACGTAGGAGCAATAGCTTGGCAGTAGTTGACCGTCCCACCACCACTGTTGATGCCAGCGGCTGGACCGAATCCCCCGACCAGCCCCCCGTCGAACGCCCCCAGGACACCAGCACGCCGGCCCCCACCGGTACCAACGGCGCCGACGCCTCAGGGGCGACCCTGGAGTCGGTCGAGCCCACGCCGGCCAACGAGCCGCCGCGCCGACCCGATGGGCGTTTCGAGAAAAACGGGTTCCGCCGCCGGGCCGCATCCCAGGAGGCGAGCGCCGACGACGTGCCGCGTATCCGCGAGCTCACGCGGAAGCTCCGCGAAGCGGAGCGAGAACGCGATACGCTCCGTGGCGGGGGTGCGCCGCCGGTGGCCGCAGGGACCACCGCCCCGGAGGGGGCTCCACGGGCCGCGTCCGCGCAGCCGGCGGCAGCGCCCCCGTCAGCCCAGACGCGGCCGCGCGCCGCCTTGCCGCCCCCGCCCCCGCCGTTCACGCTGGAAGAACCGACCTACGAGCAGTTCGCCAACAGCGCCGACCCGCTCCGCGACTACACCAAGGCGATGGCGCGGTTCACGAACCTGGAGCAGCAGCACGATCAGGCCACGCGCTGGTACCAGCAGCAGGCGCAACGCCACGCCCAGGCGACCAACGGCGAGCTCCGCTCGATGACGCAGGCGCACTGGACCCGGATGGCGGAAGCGGGGAAGGATCCGGCCAACGCGCCCCTGATCGAGCAGTTCAAGGCCGACGCGCGCCCGATCACGCCGGCCATCCTTCAGGCCATCGTCCGCAGCGGGGACAGCAGCGCCAAGCTCACACTCGCGCTCCTGCGTCAACCTGGACTGCTTGAAGAATTGACCCTTGCGACTTACGATAGGCCCGCAACACCCGACCTCGTTGCCGTTGTGCAACGCCGCTTGCAGTCATTGGGGCTCTCGGCCGCAAATACCGGATCGGCCACTGCTCCTGCACCACGACCCGCGCCTCGTCCTCCAAATCCGGTGAGGACCGCGCCAGATGCACCGCCGAAGGCACTCCCTGGCGATGATGCGTCTCTGGCAGAGCACGCGGCGGCGTTTCACAAACCCCAGCGTTCTCGCTTGCGGCGCGATTAGCCCCCGGCCCTACGGCGGTCATGTGAGCGGCACATGGCCAACTACACGATTTCTCCAACGTGGGTCACGAAAGACACCGCGTTGTTCTGGGACAACAACCTCAAGCTCGTCGGGCAGTTCGACCGCCAGTGGAACAAAGAGTGGAACAACAAACCCAAGGGTAGCCAGATCGGGGACACCGTCCAGATCCGCACCCCGCAGCGGTGGACCGTCACCGAGGGGCAGGCGCTGCAACAGCAGGCGATCCTGAACCAGACGGTGCCGCTGACGCTCAACCACCAGTACAACGTGGGCATGGGCTGGAGCAGCATCGAGGACACGCTCGAAATCGAAGAAGTCCAGGACCGCTACACGCGCCCGGCCGGCGTGGCGCTGGCGAACAAAACGGACGCGATTGCCGGGCAGGAAGTCTACAAGTCGATCTACAACGTCGTCGGCACGCCGGGCGTTCCCGTCACCAGCAACAAGGTGTGGACCGATGCCGTCGCGCTCCTGGCGATGACCGGCACCCCGGACGGCTACGTGGCCGTGATCGACCCCCTCCAGCAGAGCGAGCTCCTGAACGCGAACTTTGCCTTATTCGGCAAGCAGTATCAGGACTACTTCCGCAAGGGGCAGTTCTCCGAGATGGCCCTGGGCGTGGACGAGTGGTATGTCGATCCGCTCCTGCCGATTCACACGACCGGCACCTTCACAGGGGCCACGCCCGTCGTCGCGGGCGCGAACCAGACCGGCAGCGTGCTCAACGTGTCGGGCCTGGGCAGCAACTACGCGCTGAAGGCGGGCGATGCGTTCTACATCGTTGGCCCGAGGGTCAACGGCGTGAACCCGCTGGCCTACACCTCGACCGGGATGCCGCAGCGGTTCGTGCTCCAGGCGGATGCGTCGGGGAGTGGCACGGCGGCGCTCCAGATCAGCCCGCCCATCGTCACGTCCGGCCAGTTGCAGACGGTGACGGGGTCGCCCAACAACCTCGACGCGATCCAGTTCATCGGCGCGACGGGCACAGTGGGCGCGAACATGGCGGTGACGGCCTCGCGGCAGCAACTCATCTTCAACCCGGCCGCGTTTGCGTTCGTCAGCGCGCCGCTCTCGTCGGACCTGCCCGGCGCGCGGTCGAAGGTCATCACCAACGGCGAGGTCAAGCTGTCCATGCGATGGGCCGAACAGTGGAACATCCAGACGGACCAGAAGCCGTCGCGGGTGGATATCCTGATCGGGGTCGCGGCCGTACAGCCGTACTTCGCCGTTCGGGTCATGACCTAAACGGCAGAGAGGACAGGAGAACAGATATGGCTTGGCAGTCCACAACTCTCGCGGCTCCGATGACGAAGGACGATGTCACCATCGCCGTCGCCAGCGGCACCGGGTTCCCGCCCATCGGCGTGTCGGGAACCAAGAACTTCCACGTCCGCATCGACAGCGAATGGATGCTCGCGGACGGGCAACCGTTCGACAAGGTCGTCAAGGTCAAGCGGCGCGGCGACCAGGGCACGGCAACGGCGCCGCATGACATCAACGCGAGCGTCGTGTTTTCGGGCTCGCCGTTCGATGTCACCGGACTGGCCCCGGCGTCCCTGACCTACCCGCCGATCTGGGATCCGACCCTGCGGACCATCGGGGGCGACCTTGTGATCACGTCGGAGATGATTGCGGCGCTGGGCGAGAACGCCTCGTTCCTGCTCCACAAGCTGACCCCGGCGGCGATCACGCTGGCGAAGCCCACGTTCGCGCAGGATGGGCTGGTGGTGTCGTTCTCGTCGGCGGCACCAGTGGCGCACGTCATCACGTCCACGGGCAACCTTGCGACCGGCACGGCGGCTCCAGGCAACACGGCGACGTTCGGCGCGTTCACCGGCGCGGGCATCTCGTTCGTGGCGGCGGGCGGGCTCTGGAACGCGCGCGGCTCGGCGGGCGTCACCGTCGCCTAGCTTCCGGTTTTCGGGCCTCATGTGAGGCCGAAAAAGCGGAAGTAACACCTACGCGGGGGCAGGCTTCTGGCCTGTTCCCGCGCTTTCCACAGGATTTCCACAGATGGCGGAACAGCACTACGACGGGCCAGCAATCCAGATCAACCCGGCGTCCGGCTACGCGGTCGAGATGCGGAAGTGGGAACACACCTTCACGCAGTTCGGCCCGCCGGGACGAACGTGGACGCATGAGGAATACCCGATCTCGCTGTATCTGGCCGGGCACCCGCCGGGACGCCCCGGCAAGATCGAGATCCTGCACGACTCGACGCGCACCGCGCGCAACGACAGCGAGCGCACGGCAGCGGAGCGCGACGGTTACGACGTGTCCCAGGAAAAGGCCATCGAGAAGCAGGTTGCGCGCGATCAGGCAATGGCGCGCGCGGCCGCAGAGTCGAACTTCGCGGATCGCTTGATGTCCGTGAAGGCGCTGGCGGAAAAGGCCGAGGTTGAGGACGCGACCGCGCAGCACGTCGCGGACGTGCCGCGCCTGAACCCCAAGACCGGCAAGCGCGTCATCGAATAGCGCCCACGGGGCACGAGGGCAGGCATGGGGATCACGGCGTCCACGCTCATCCGCACGTCGATGCAGGATCTGGGCGTCCTGGGCGCGGGCGAGTCAGCGGAAGGCTCGCACGTCGCGGATGGCCTGCGCCGTCTCCAGGTCATGGTGGGCAGTTGGTCGCTCGATCCGTTGACCGCCGTGCGGGTGCAGGGCGAGACGTTCCCGACTATTTCCGGCAAGGCGTCCTACACCATCGGCCCAGGGCTGGAGTTCAACACCACGCGCCCCGTGGGGCAGCAGTCCATCGTGGCCGCTGCGTTGCTCTTGAACCAGGGTCAGCCGACGCAGGTCGAGATCCCAGTCGGCGTGATGACCAACGACCAGTACGCCGGGCTTCGGAACAAGGCGCTGCGGAGTCCGATGTTCACGCATGTGATCTACGTGCCCGGCGCGACGGCACAGGGCCCCACCCCGCCGCCCCCGCCGGGGACGAATACGTTCGGCTCGGGCGTGATCATTCTGTGGCCGGTGCCGACTGACGCGAACCCGCTCAGGCTCTACATCGAGCACACGTTGCCGATGTTCGACAACCTCACCACGTCGTACCCGGTGCCTGACGGCGTCGCCGCCGCGATTCAGCACAACCTCACCATGGCACTGGCTCCGATGTTCCAGGTCGAGCCGCCGGCGTATGTCGTGATGATGGCGGCGCGCACGTTCGCCTCGATGAAGCGCAACAACTACCAGTTCACCGACGTGGCGCTCGATCCGATGTTCACGTTCGGCAGCGGCGCCGGCTACGACATCAACACCGGCGGCACGACGCGGCATGGCTGACTTTTCGACGTTCATCGGCGCGTCGTATCGGTCGCAGTCGCCTGTCTCCGACCAGGAGGAACTGATCAACTGGTACGTCGAGGCGATGGAGTCCACGGGGGCGACCTCCGTGGCCTCGCTCTATCCGACACCAGGGGTGGTGACCTTCGCCACGGCGGTCGGGATGGGCGGTCGCGCGATGTACTGGGGCAATACGGTCGCCAAGAAGGTGCAGTCAGATAAGGGCCGCGCATTCGCGGTGTTCGGGGCGAACTTCCAGGAGATTTTCGAGGACGGGACCAGTCTCGTTCTCGGCACGCTCGCCGTGGACGCGCATCCCGCCACGATCACGGGCGACGGCGCGCTCTTGGGGCACCTGTTCATCACGTCAGGAGGCAAGGGCTACGTTTTCGACCTGACAACCAACGTACTGACGGAGATTCCTGAACTGGTCGCCACGCAGGGCGGCTGGGTCGATGGCTACTTCCTGGCGTTCGACATCGTCAACGGGCAGGTGCGGTTCAGTTCGCTCCAGAACGTGCTGAGTTGGCCCGGCAGCAACGTCATTGCGCGCACCATCGGGGCCGACCCCTGGCGCTCGATGGTGATCACGCCCTACGCCCAGGTGCAGTTGATTGGCTCGCAGACCGGCGAGGCGTGGTTCAACGAAGGCACCGGCAACACGCCGTTTGCCCCAGACCGGTCGGGCTCCGTGCCGTTTGGCTGTGGCGCGACGTTCTCCACGGCGGTGGTCGGCGACGCGATCATGTGGCTCGGCAAGACGCCAGACGGCGGCTTCCAGGTGATGCGGGCGAAGGGCTACCAGCCGGTGCGCGTCTCGACACACGCGATGGAGCATGAAGGTGCCAGCTACCCGCGCCTCGATGACGCCATTGGGCAGTGCTACACGGAGCAAGGGCACACGTTCTACCTGTTGACGTTCCCGACCGCTGGCGTGACGTGGTGTTACGACGAGTCCGCGCCCGAGGGCCGGCGCTGGCACAAGCGCGGGACGTGGATTTCAGAACTGGGCGCGTACAAGTACTGGCGTCCGGTGTTCCATTGCTTCGCGTTCAACAAGCATCTGATGGCCGACCGGGAAACGAGTGCGGTCTATCACCTCTCCAACCGTTTTCCGAAGGACGTGGACAACCGCGTGATTCGCCGGTTGCGGCGCTCGCCGACCGCCCAGGTCGAGAACCAGTTGATCGTCTACCACTGGTTTGAGCTCCTGTTGGAAACAGGCATCGGCCAGGATCTTTCCCCGCATGGCCCGCCGCCCACGGTGATGATGCGGCTGTCGAAGGACGGCGGGCGCACCTGGGGCGACGAGCGGCACGCGGCGGCGGGATCGCTGGGCTTCTACCAGACGCGCGTGTATTGGTCCCGCGTCACCCAGGCACGGCAACTAGTGATTGAGGTCACGGTCAGCGACCCGATCCGCAACTGGCGCGTGACCGCCGCGTACCTGCGCTCGCCGCAGCAACAGCGGGGAGCGGCCTGATGCCGCGCCGCAAAACGATCCAGCAGTTGCTGGAAGAGCGCCAGATGGAAATCGATCTGGAAGGACTACGGAAGCACCTGGAGGAAACGAGCGGCCGGGAAAAGCGAATCCAGAAGATCCTCGACGGGGACAGGGACAAGCCCAAGAAGGCATGGGATCCCGACACGTTGCCAGACCTGCCGCCCGCGCCGAACAGCACGTTGCTTCAGCCCGATCCCCTGGTTGTTGGCTCGCCCATGCTGGCGCAAGTTGCCAAGGCCGTTCTCGATCTTGATCCAGAGACGAAGGCGCGTGCGGGCATCATCACGCAGGGGCCGAATGAATCGTCCATGCGATTGATGGACAAGTCTGGGCTCCCGATGGACTACTTCGACGGCACCAGCCTCGCGGGTGTGACGGACGTGGTGCCCAACGACACCAACACGCGCGCGGTGGGGATTCAGCCTGGGATGAGCGACTACCTGACCGTGGCTACGCTCATCCACGAACTGGCGCATGTGGCGGGCGGGTACGAGGGGACAGCGGAAAAAGCCGAGACGTTCCTCAAGGAGCGGCCCGTGACGCATAGCGCCCTGCCTAAGAGGAAGCGGTAATGGCGCTCACATCCGGCCTCGCGCACTCGGAACTGGTAGACGAAAACCGGTTCATGACGCAGCCCTGGCAGACCCACTTCCGCGAAGTGAACACGGCGATTGCCTCCGCACCGTCGAAAGAAACTGTCCTCCAGTTGCCGCCGCAGACGGGCCTGATCAACTTCGCCACGCTGCCGGTGACGCTGCTCGCGCCGGGGGTCTATCGCGTCTCGATGTCGGTGCGCGTCACGACGCGCGCGACCACCTCCTCGACGCTGGGACAGGTCGATCTGCACTGGACCGATGGCGCGGTGCCCTGCTCGCAGGGCGTGATTCCGGCGCTGACAACCAACACGACTTCGACGGTGGGGAGCGGCGTCATCGTGATCCGCGTGGACTACAACACGGCGATTGCCTACTCGGTGGGCTATGCCTCTGTTCCGGCCGACGAGATGACGTACGAACTGCGGATCGTGCTGGAAGGCCTGGGGGGCAAGTAGATGGCGACGCAAAACACCGGTGTCCAGTGGGACGCGCAGGGGCGACCGTACGTTCTCAATTACCTGGACTCACGCGGGCGTCCAACAGGTACCGGAACCGTCAGCTATATTTCGCCCACTGAAGTCCACGCACAGAACCGCTACGGGGCAGATCCCAGGCTCGCGGCGTGGGCCAAGGAGACGGGCTCGTCGCCGGGACAGAGTCTGTGGCGCGAGCGCGGCGTGTGGGACCCGAAGAAGGGCGAGTGGGAGCGCGGGTTCAACTGGGACAACGTCATGAACATCGGCGTGGGCGCGCTCGTTGCCGGGCCGGCGATTGCGAGCGCCTTCGGTCCTGGGACGGCGGCGCCGGCTGCCGCTGCACCTGGAGCCGCGCCCACCGCTGCCCCGCTTCTGGTGAACACCGCCGCGCCCTGGACCGCCACACTGCCCGCCGCCGCGCCGTTCGGGGAAGCCGCGATTCCTTCCGTCACGGGGGCGTTGGCCGGGTTGCCGTACGTCGAACCGCTTGTGAATACCGCCAGTCCATTTCTGGCGAACTTGCCGCCGACACCGGGCGCTGGCGAGGGGGCGCCAGTTGTCAATAGCCTGCTCGGTCCACCGCCAAGCACCCCCAACACCGGCAACAGCCCTGGCACAAACGGGCTCAGTCTCCCTGGCAACCTCCTGGACTGGGTAAAGCTGGGGGCCGCAGGGGTGCAGCAGGCCCTGAACTATCTGGCCCAACAAGGGGCATCGGAGGCGCAGTTGCAAGCCGCAAAAGACGCGCTGGATTTTGCTAAGCGGGCCTACGACGAACAGAACAAGAAAGAGCAGGAACGCTGGGACGCCAACGAGGCGCGCCGCGTGCCTTACCGACAAGCCTCGCTCGCCGCGCTCAGGGAACTGCGCCGCGTGCTCGGCATTGAGAAGGACGTGTAGCGATGTCACTTCCGCCTGCTGACGAGGGCTACCACTGGGAGATCGATCCGACCACGGGCGAGTACTTCCAATTCCCCAACGACACCGTCAACAACCCGCCTGATGGGAGCGTGCCGGTCGGTGCGCCGAATGTGAACCCGACCAACACGGCCCCTGACGGCACCGTGACGACCACGCCCAACACGGGTGGTGGTGATGGTGGCGGTGGCGGTGGCGGTGGCGGGAACAGCGACTGGTTTGAGGGCCGCAGCTTCGGGCCAGCGCAAGAAGCCGCGTGGATCAGCGAGGCGCTTGGCAAGGGCGTGCCGCAAGGCTGGATCGACAGCTTCATGGCGCGCAACCCGCACGACGCCAACCGGATCTACGAGCAGTGGCTCGATGAGCAGACCGCGAACGGTGCGGCCAACCGGAACGGGGGCAGCGGTGGCGGCGGTGGCGGCGGTGGCGGTGGCGGCACTTCGCCGCTCAACCCTCCGGGGCCGTTCGTCGCGCCGAAATACACCGCGCCCGTCTGGAACCAGCCGGCGGCATACGTCGCGCCGATCTTTCAGGAGCCCGATCCCTGGACGTACGCGAAGTTCGAGGCGCCGACGCTGGAGCAAGCGAAGAACGAGCCCGGCTATGCGTTTGCGATGGAAGAAGGCGCGAGGGCACTGGAGCAGAGCGCCTCTGCGAGAGGCACGCTGAACACCGGCGGCACGCTGAAGGATCTGATCGGCTACGGCCAGCGCCTGGGCGAGTTGAACTACAACAACGTGTTCAACCGCTCGGAGGATCTGTGGTCAACGAACAAGGATCTGTCGAAGTCGATCTGGGATCAGGATTACGAGGCCAAAAAAGACAAGTTCGACTACGACAGCGCCGGTGGGCTAGAGCAGTACACGCAGGGCTACAACGCCTCCAAAGCTTCCCATGAGGCGTTGGTGCATTCGGCCGAGGCTGAATACAAGCCGATTTACGACTCGGCGTACCAGAGCTACCTGACCAGCTACAACGTGTGGCAGGAGTTGTTCAGGGCGGCGCAGGAACTGGAACAGGACAACGACTGATGGCTGGACCGCTGACCTCGCCGTGGGCGCCGCCGGAAGGCCGGCTCCAGGATGCGTTCCGCATCGCGGACATGATCCGCGACACCGGCCGCATCGAGGCGCAGGGCAAGTACAACAAGCGCATGGCCGTGTCGGACCTGATCGGCGGCGTCGCGGACACCGCGTTCGGCATGATCGAGGCGAACCAGCAGAAGAAGGCGCTGCAAGAGATCGGCGCCATCCTCACGTCTGGGCAGCCGTTCGACGCCCAGGCGCTCGTCGCCAAGTACGGCATCAAGGCGACGAAAGAGGCGTACTCGCTCTACTCGGCCATGCTGCCGAAGGAGGGCGAGCCGTTCACGCTCGGGGAAGGGCAGACCCGGTTCGACGCGAAGGGCAACATTCTCGCCACGGGGCCGGCGAAGAAACCCACGGCGGCGGAACAGCGCGAAGCCGAGAAGTACGCCACGGACCAGCGTGCCGACACCGTCGAGACGCAGATGCGGACCTGGGCCGACGAGGCGCTCCGGTCTGGCGCCAACCCTTCCGACGTGCAGAGCCAGTATTTCCGGGAAGTGGGGAAGGCATACCCCACGTCGATGAACCCGGAGACGCCGAACGAAGTCGCCCTGGCGATGCGCGCCGCGCAGGGCGACGCGCAAGCGGCACAGGCGCTAAAGCTCCTGCGCGAGCAGAAGGACGGCGGGCGGAACCCGACCGAAGCCTCGCTCGCGCTCGACGCGGCCAATGGCAACGCCGCCGCCGCGAAGGCGCTGGAGATGCTCCGACGCGGCGGGAGCCCGTCGAATCCGACCGAGGCGTCGCTGGCGCTGGCGGCGGCGCGCGGAGACAAGGAGGCAGAGAAGGCCCTGGAACTGATGCGCCCGCCGAAAGCGGCCAAGCCGCCAACCGGCGAGCAAGCGCGGGCGCTCGGGTTCTACCATCGCGCCGCCCAGGCGGCAGCGGAGCTCGACCGGATCGAAACCAAGATCCGGGGCATGGGCATCGTGGGACAGGCGTGGATGAACAACGCCTGGAACTTCCTCCAGCCCGACGACCTCCAGGCGTACAACAACGCCTCGCAAATCTTCAACGAAGCCCGGTTGCGGAAGGAATCGGGCATGACGATCCGCAAGGACGAGGAACAGAGCGGCCGCGCGAACTTCTTCATCGACACCGGTGACGCCGACACCACCATCGACCAGAAAATTCGGGCGCGCTACGGCGTCCTGGCGGAACTGGCGAAGCAGGCTGGCCCCGCGCTCCTGAACGACGTGGGCGACGAGGCCGAAGTCCAACGCATCATCGCGGAGCACGCGCGCCGTGCCGCGCTCCCCGCTGGCACGGCCGCGCCGCCCCCGCCCCCGGCGCCGGGGGCCGTCAACCGTGGCGCCGGCACCTTCGGGACGCGCACTCGACGCGGCAATGAACCCAGGCGTCGTGGCAGCGTTCCACCCGTTGCCGTGCCGGTCGCGCCGGCTCCACCGCCGCCCACCGTGGGGGCGCTCGTCGCCCCCCAGGCGGCACCGCCGGCCCCCGTCGCCCCGCCGCGCGAGGGCTTCAATCGGTCGTACGATACGCCGGCCCCGGCGCAGTTGCCGCCGGTGGATGCTCAGGGCCGGCGAGTCCAGGCGCCCGTGGCACCGCCGGTGGCGCCGATCCCGCCCCCGCCTGAAGTCGCGGCCCTACTGGCGGATCAGCCGCCTGGGGTCCACGAGCTCTCGGACGGGTCCGTCTGGCGCAAGATGCCGAACGGCACGCTGATGAGGCTGAAGTAGTGGCCGGCCCGCTCACGATTCGGAAGTCCACGCCCGACCCGAAGCCGCCGCCGCGCGCTCGCGTGGACGACCCGGCCGACGACGACAAGAAGATGCTGGCGGCGGCAGTGCGCCGCGTGTTCAACGTCAAGCCCGAGGACGAGAAGGGTGAGCCGCTGACGCGCGGCACGATGGCGGTGGCCGAGGCCATCGACTGGGCGCTGAAGAACGGACCCATCGCGGTCCAGCGCGGCCTGGACGACATGTTCAACGAGGCGGCGACCAAGGAGTTCAAGGACGCCAATTACTCGCGGGGTGGCCGGCAGGCCGTCCAGGGCCTGGGCGTCACCGCCGGGATTGCCGCCGCGCCCTACCTCGCCTCTGCCGCTGTCGCCGCGCCGCTGGCGACCGCCGCCGACATCGCCGTGGGCACCGCCGCCGGTGTCGGCACGCACAAGATCGTGGAGCCCACCGCGCGCATGATGGGCGCGAACCCTGATCAGGCCGGGCTCGCGGCCGACATTGCCTCGTTCGGGGTCGGCATTCCGGCGTCCGTCTACGGCACGCCGCGCGTGCTGTCGGCGGTCGAGCAGGGCGCGGCACGCCTGGGCTGGCGCCCAGGCGGCGGCACGCCCCCGCCCCCACCGCCGCCGAGTGCGCCTCCCGGCGTGACGATGGCGTCGATGACCGCCATCCCGCCCACTCGCCCAGCCGGCGGTGTGTCGAACTGGCCGGGCGGTCCTGGTGTGTCGCTGGCGCCCACGGCGAGCGCGCCCTACACGCACGGCGCCTACGTGCGGGCGCAGAAGGCCGCGAAGAAAGCCGGCCGCTGGTTTGACGACCTGATTGTCGCCGCGCCGCCGACGAAGAAGATCAACTACAAGAAGGAGTTACCGGACAGCGCCCTGCCGCACATCGAGGCGCACGCGACCGGCGACCTGACGACCGGCGAGAACACGTTCGATGTCGCCATCGACTCGGCCGACAACGCCGTGAAGTTCATGCACGAGCGGTCGGCGCAGTTGATCGACGCGACCCCGAACGCGCGGCTCAAGACCGATCCGCTGTCGAAGGCCGAGTCGCGGCTGGCCCAGCACGAGGATCAGACGTTCCTGGGGAAGGGCGTGGCGTCGCTCCTGGAGCGGTACCCGATCCTGCGGACCCCGGAGAAGCTGTCGCTCAAGCGCGCGGATCGGATCCGCTGGGAGCTCTCACAGCGGAACCGCGCGGCGCTCCGCGAAAACAAGTGGGACATCGGCAACCTGCGCGCGACGAACGCGGAGTTCGCCGCCGACGAGCAGGCCATGATTGCGCTCCGCGAAGGCGTCTACGGGGGCCTGGAGGACGCTGGTATTCCCGGTGTCGCGGCGATGCGGCGGGCCGAAGGCGACGTGATCGAGTTTCGGGACGTGCTGGGACAGTACGCCCACCTAGGCGGGAACAAGATCCCTGGCACCGGGCTCCCAAGGGGCGTGAACCAAGCCATCCTGGCGAACCCAACCTTGCCACTGCGCGGCAACCGCGCGCTGGCGTCTGCCGCCAACATCATCGCCGGCAAGAACAAGCGCAACGAGATGCTCGCGCGGGTGTTCCGCGAGCGCGCCAAGACGCCCGGCGCGCGCCCGACGTACCCGAACCTGCCGGCCGCGCCGGCCGCAGCCCCTGCGGCAGCGGCGCCCGCTATGGCCGTGCCGCCGGCTACGCAGCCCTTCCGCCCGCCGGCTACCGCGATGGCGACGCCGGCCAGCGCCGGCCTGACCGTGCCTGGAGCCGGCCGGCCCGCTCCCAGGCCGGCGGGCCCGATGGTGCCTGGAGTCGGCCGGCCGGCGCCGCCCCCGCCCCCGCCCGCCGCGCCCCCGGCGCCACCGGTGCCGCCGCCGAATGTGCCGGGGCTCGGGCGCCCGATGCCGCCGACGCAGCAGCGCCCGCCCAGGCCGACCGGCGCACAAGCTGGGTCGCGCTGGGCGGGGTCGCCGCTCGACGCGGAAGCGCGCCGGATGGGCGTCTGGCTGAACGACGAGCAGTTAGCCCTGGCGGATGTCCTGATGCGGAAGTACGCCCGCGACCCGCAGCAGGCCATCCTGACCGTCCTCCAGAAGGCGCCGCAACTGGCGACCGCGCCGCCGGTGCAACGGCAGTTGCCGGCGCCGGGTCGCGTCCTGACGACACCGCCGCCCGCGCCGACACCGCAGCCGCCCGGTACCCGTGTCACGCCGGGCGCCGTCGCGGCGCGCGATGCCTGGGGGCGTCCGACCCAATTCTCGGGCGACCCGAACGCGGTCGATGTGCCGTTCCCGCCGCGCGGACCACAAGGCCCGTTCAACCCGCCGCCGGGCGCCGCGCCGCCTGGAGCGCCCCCGCTCGGGCCGGGTCCAATGGGGCCGTTCAACCCGCCGGGGTCCGTCGTGCCCCGCGGGGGCGGTGCGCCGCCTCGACCGGGAGGGGCGCCGCCGGCCGGTGGTGTTTCTGGTGGTGTTTCGCCTAGCGCAACACCTGGGCGCGTCACGCCCAAAGACCAGATGGACTACGCGAAGGAGCTTCTCGCGAAGGGGATCGAGACAGACCCCAACGTCGCGTGGGAGCGCGCCCAGCGTGAGCGGCCCATCGTCAACCCGGAGCCGGCGCCGTCCCCCGAGGGCAGCAATGTGCCCCGGATCCAGCGAGGTGAGGCGCCCGTGCGCCCGGCGCCGGCCGCGCCCAGGCCGGCCGAGAACACCATCGACGCCGCCGTCGCGCGCTCTGGCACCGCCCTGTCGCCCGTGCATCGGCAACTCGCGGACGCGGCGATGAGCCGAGGATCGTTGCCGGCCGACGACATTGTCCGCATCGTCAGCGAGATGTCGGACGAGCAGGCGCAGCGGATGCTTGATGAGTTCCTGGAGATCCAGCGCGCCCAGGCGGAACCGGCCCCCCGCAACCTGGGCGGGATCGTGGAACAGCCGGCGGCGCCGGCACCGGTGGACTTGGGGCAGTCGGTGATTGACGAGCCCATCGGCAGCGACCTGACCGGGCCGACGACGAACCCGCGCCCGCCAGCGGGTAAAAAAAAAGATCCGGTAGCCGAAGGTAGGCGGCGCAGGCCGAACCGGGAGGATCACGAGTTGACGCCCGGCGAGCTCCAGACGCGGCTGTACATCGAGGGCGTGACCCTGTCGATCCCGCAAGTGGAGCGCGTGCAGGCGCTGTTGCGCGCGGGCGCGACACGCGAGGACGCCGTGACGGCCGTCATGCAGGGCGCGGATGTCCCCGACACCAACCGCCTCCTGGCCGGCGGCGCCGCCGACGCAAATGCCCTAGCCGACAGCCGGCCGGCCGGGATGGAAGTGAACGCCGGCACGCATCTGCGGAGACTGCCCAATGAGTCGCCCCAGGCGCTGACGAAGCGGCGCCGGGACGCCAAGCGCGCCGCGTTCAATGCGCGCTACATCGACCACTACCGCGAACTGTTCGACCTAGTCGCCGCGCACGCGAAACAGGTCGATCCCGACGTAAACCTGGAGACGCTCCAGGCCGCGCTCGATGACCGCGTGAAGCACTACGAGGAACTGGTCAGCCAGTACCTGGAAAGCCCCGACAACCCGCAACTATTGCTCAAGGAGATTGCGCGCAAGGGCGGCATCAACACCGAGGACTCGACGTTCCCCGGCGAGGTCAAGCGGCTCCTGGAGGGTGTGAAGTTCGGACGGTTCGGCGGTGTCGAGGGCGTGTTCCGCAAGGGCGGCAAGAGCATCTCCGACATCGCGACGGACCTGACCCGCGAGGGCATCCGGGGCTTGGACAACACGTTCGCGCACCTGGAGGAACAGGGCGGCAAGCTCGCGGAGTTGCTCGACTGGGCCGGCGCGAACCCGCCGAAGTACGAGGAGGGCGTGCTGCCGGGCAGCGACAAGCTCCGCGACATGGGTGTGGAGCTCGACCGCCCCTGGTGGCGCAGCGCCGAGAAGCCGCCGACCGATGCCGACGACGGAGACGCCTTGGACGAACTCGGAGATTTCTTCGCCAACCCGGAGGACGGTGGACCAGCGCCATCGGAAGGGCTCCTGGAAGGTGAAAACGATCCGTACTTCCAGCGCCTGATCGACGCGCTACGGCGGAGGGGATGGTCAGAGGAGGACATTGCCGAAAACATGAAGGCGAGGAACGAGGCGGCGCAACGGTTCCGGGAAGAACGGCAACAGCAGTCCGGTGGCGAGAAGGTGGACATCCTCGACACCGGCGAGGAGCAGCCGCGCCTGCCAGGAGCCGGCGACGTGCGCGACCAGAACATCAAGACACCAGAGATCGACCTGCCGTTCAGCCTCTCGGGCGGCGTGAGCGAGCGCCCGCAGGGGACGGCGCAAGACCTGTTCGGCAACCGGCCGATCGCGCAGGCGCCGCTGTCTCCGAATACGCTTAAGGATCCCAACGTCCAGGGTGGCGTGACGATCAAGAACTACGTCGGCAATGTCGCCTCCAAGCTGGATCGCGCCACGAGTCGAATCGCGGACCTGAAGGCGCGCGGGATGAGTGACAGTGAGGCCAACGCAGTCACGCGCGAGCACGCGGAGATTGCCGCCACGGTCGTTGAGTCACTCGATGACGCGAAGGCGCTACTGGTGCGGATGCGAGAGCTTGATTGGCGCCTGGATCGCTCACACAGGGAACTGCCGAAACCTCCGAAGAAGAAGGACTGATGGCGATCTACACACTCGTCGCGTCAGCGCAGCGGCGTCGTGAGCGCCTGTTCCAGGGTCATCCCCCGGCGCAGGCGTTGGTGGACAGTCGTGCTGTTGATTCCGTGCTCGCGTGCCAGTACGCGGAGCGGCTTGCGCTCGCCGTGAAACTCACGCGCGTTGTAGCGCGGCTCCGTCAGGGCGCGCTCGATGGGCCAGCCAAGTCTATATACACGCAGGAACAAGCACAGCCTGGGAAGGCCCGTTCGTCGCGCCCAGGCGGTCAGCGTCAGCGTTTCTCCATTGAACGTGAAGCGCCGGATCGATCTCTTGTTGTTGTTCTGTTCGGTGGCGGTCGCCCAGTAACAGTTCGACGGGCCGTAGTGTCCGTTATTGTCGCGGCGCTCAATCGAGTGCTTTGCGCTTGGACGTGGCCCCATGTCGCGCAGGAATGCCCAGAAGTCGGTGCGCCACGCCTCACAGACACGAATGCCCCTGCCGCCCCAATAGGGGTAGTGCTTGCAGGTAACGGAGTAGCATCGCCGCTTCATCTCGCGCCATGTGCCGTACTCGGAGGGATGCGCGTTCTTGTGGGCCATGTGGCTGATTATACATAGGTGTAAAAATTGGCAATCCATACCTTATCTCCACAACCGTGGCTCATCTTCCTGGACGACAACGGGCGCACCATCCCCAACGGCCAGTTGGCGATCTATCTGGCGGGCACGTCCACGCCGGTGGCCGCGTATGCGGACTCGTCCGGGGTGGCGCACCCGTTCCCGATCACGCTCGACTGTGCCGGCCGAGTCCCCGGCGGGCTCTACCTGGACCCTGGCCTGAACTACAAGTTCGTGCTGCACCAGCCGAAGGTCGAGGCCCCGCTGGACGGCGCGATCATCAAGACGCAGGACAACATCAGCCCCACGCCGGGCACCGCCAGCACACGGTTGCAGATCTTCATCCCCGGCGACTACGCCAACCTGAACGTGCAGGGCGTGAGTTCCATCGAGTATCACGGCAACGGCGACCTGTTCATTCGCGGCATGACGGGCGGCGTCGTCGGACAGTCGATCCTGATCCGCAACCTGACGGCGGGCCGGATCTGGCTCTATAACGACGACCCGGCGGCGGCGTTCGGGGACCGGATCGGCAACTTCATCCGGCTTGGCCCGATGCCGATGGCCGGGGTCCGCAGCACCGCGCGCTACGTCTACGTCGCATCGGGCTGGTGGGCGATGGAGATTTTCGAGATGGGCGAGCCCATCGTCCCGAACTTCGACCCGGCCGTCTACGGGGGCCTGGGCGGGATGACCTGGACCGTGGAGCCGTCAGATGTGATCTACGAGAACTTCTACATCAGCGGGCGAGAACTCACCTACAGCTTCTTCTTCCAGGCCACGTCGGTCGGAGGCACGCCGGATACCTACCTGCTCCGCACGCTCCCAGTGGGCTGGACGCTGCTGTCTAGCACCCCCGCCGGTGTGAGCAACACCGTCTCTGGCATCCTCGTGCAGGACAACGGCTCGCCGTATACGCTCGGCGTCGCCGCGATGTATGACCACACTCGCGTCCGCTTTGAGCGCGACCCACACCTCGTACCCTGGTCGCTCAGCAACAACCTCACGGCCCTCGTTGGGCGGCTGCAACTGATTCTGGACTAGGCCATGGCACTCGTCATTTCGCCGCAGCCGTGGCTCGTCCTTTTGGACGATGACGGCAACCCTGTCCCGAACGGGCAGCTTGCGATCTACGAAGCGGGCACGTCCACCAAGGTCACGGTCTATACCGATCTGTTGGCGGCCGTCCCGCACCCGTGGCCGATCACGCTCGACAGCGCGGGGCGGATTCCCGGCGGACTGTTCATCCTACCGGAGGTCAACTACAAGTTCGTCCTGCACCAGCCGAAAATCGGCTCGATCAACCTGACCGGCGCGATCATCAAGACGCAGGACAACGTCAGCGGGCACGGCGGCAAGGTCAACGTCAGCGGCAGCGTGCCCGGCGAAGGCGACCTGCCCGCGACCGGCGAGCCGGGCGACGCCTTCATCTCGACCGACGACGGGCACCTCTGGATCTGGGACGACATCAACGGCATCTGGGTCGATGTCGGCGCGGTGCAAGGCCCGCCCGGTATGACCGGCCCGGTGGGGCCACAGGGCGAGCAGGGCATCCAGGGGCCTCCGGGTCCGCAAGGCGACCAGGGCATCCAGGGCGAGATTGGCGTGCAGGGGCCGAAGGGGGACACCGGTGAGCCGGGGCCGATTGGCCCGATGGGACCACAGGGCGACACCGGGCCGATAGGGCTGACAGGCCCGCCAGGGCCGCAGGGTGACCAGGGCCTCCAGGGCGAGAAGGGCGACCCTGGCGAGACAGGCACGGGGGAACAAGGGCCGATAGGCCCGCAAGGGCCGCAGGGCGAGAAGGGTGATAAGGGCGACACCGGTGCGCCGGGCACGGCCTCCGCGCACCACGCGACGCACGAGACGGGCGGCGCCGACGCCATCGTCGCGCTCTCGGGCGCGGTCATCACCACCGGCACCGTCGCGGACGCGCGGCTCAGCACGAACGTCCCGCTGAAGAACGCGGCGAATGTGTTCTCGGCGTCTCCGCAGACCATCAGCGCCCAGTTCCCCCGGCTCAGGATCTCCGACACGGACCAGCCTGCGGACCTGCGCGCGTTCCGCATTTACGGCACCGGGCAGGCGCTGGTCATCGGGGCGATCAACGACGCGGAGACGGTCGCCGCGAACGCCCTTGTCATCGACCGCGCTGGGAACGTCACCGTCAACGGCTCGCTCGTGGCGACGACGCTGGGGATTACGCCGCTTAATTCCAACAGCCTCTCCGCGCCGATTCCCGACGCGAAGCTGTCGAGCAACGTGGCGCTGGAGAACATCCAGAACGTCTTTGTGCCGCTCCAGCAGTTCGCCAACGCCTTAGCGGGCATCGTCCTGCGCGGCACCAGCGCCGCCGCGAACGCGCAGAAGTTCCGCATCGTGTCGAACGGCGCGACGCTCATCCTGCAAAGCACGACCGATGACGAGGTCACGCAGCAAGGGGCGCTGACGCTCGACCGCCTTGGGAATGTGTCCGTCTCCTCACTCACCGCGCCGAACGGCCTCGGCACGACGCCGCTCAACGGGTCGAACCTCGCGGTGGGGTCGGTGCCCGATGCGGCGCTGTCGGCGAACGTCGCGCTACGGAACGCGGCGAACAACTTCACCGGGGACCAGGGCATCGTCAAGACCTTCCCCTCGCTCAACATGAGCGACACCAGCGCGCCCGCCAATGCGCGCGTCGTGCGGCTGATCAACTTCAACGGCGAAATCTTTCTCCAGGCCGCGCTCGACAACGGCACGTTCGTCGCGAACCTGCTCGGGATCACGCGCGCGGGGAACGCCACGGTGGCGGGCACGCTCCAGGCAACGGGGACCGCGACCGTCGCGGCGGCGGGCGTGCCGCGCCTGATCCTCCGAGACACGTCGGCGGGGGTGGATCAGAAGCCGTTCCGCGTGATGAACACGGGCGGCAAGCTCAATCTGGAAGCCATCAACGACGCGGAGACGGTCGCCTATCCAGGGATCTCCCTCGACCGCCAAGGCGTCGTGACGATGGTTGGGCAGCCCGTCACGCACGCGCGGAAGATCAACCCCAATGCTCCCAACTCGACGGAGATCTACACCGTTTACTGGGACTCGATTGTCGTCAACATCGGCGGGTGCTGGAACAACGGCCCCGGCGTGGACAATCGGTTCACGGCGAACGTGGCGGGCACGTATGTCGTCACGGCCGAAATCAACTGGGCGGCGAACGCGAACGGCGACCGGCAGGTCACGATCCGCAAGAGCACGGGGGATTATGTCGGCACCTCGATCACGCGGGCCGCGCCGATCAGCCCCACCTACGTGAACGTGTCCTCCGTCGTCTACATGAACGTCGGCGAGTATCTCGATGTGGTGGCGATGCAGAACTCGGGCACGCAGCTGAACCTGCTGGGCTTCATGCGCTGGGCCAAGGTGTCGTAGGATCCTGCCTGCTCTAAACTGGCCGCGTCGAGCCGGGGCGTTTGGGTGGGCCAGCGCTTTCCGGCTCGACGTGCGTACGGGTAGAATCGGGGCACATCAGTCCCTCGGGGTGGGCCGGTTGTCTGTGGCGGGCAACCGGCCCGTTGTCTGTACGGGCTAGGCGCGCTCGGCCGCGCCCGGTCGCCCAGGCCGATCCGCCGGTCGGTGCGCGGGCGCATCCGCGTGTGGCTCCGTGCGGACGTGCTTGCCCTTCTCCTTCCCGTTGTCGGCGCGCTCCTCGCGGCCATCCGGGTCTACCTGCTTCGCGGGCTTGGCGTGCGGCTCCTTCGGCTGGTCGGGCTGGGGCGGGAACGGCACCGGCGGGTTCGCGCCGGAAGGGATGTTCTCCAGCCGCAGGCCGTAGTCGTCCAGGGCGCGCTCCAGAATCGCCCGCAGCGTCAGCCCCTTCGACACGTCGGCCTCGTAGGCTTTCAGCGCCTCGTCGCCCCACGGCACGCGGAAGAAGGCGTAGAGCTTCTGCATGACCTCCAGCCCTGCGTCGAACAATTCCTTGTTGCTGATGGGGTTGATCTTCCCGTCGTGCTGGGTCTGGTTCGGGTCGGAGAAGTTGATCGACATGGATGCATCCTTTCCAATGGGTTGAAAGGCGCTAGCTTTTATCTTTTCGGTCGATTCCCTGATCCGGCTGGCGACATCTTGCCCGCCATGCACCGAGAACCCTTCGGTATCGATCTCTCCGAAACAGCATTTGCACAAGCGCCGCATCGTCCCTCTCCTGTACAGCAAAGCGCCCGCCGACTCGGAGAGCCAGCGGGCGGTCGAGGTTAACGGCGACGACGATACGCGAGGCCCGCGAGCCCCAGGCCCAGGAGCGACAGCGAGAACGGTTCCGGCACGCCCGGCGGCGGCGGGGGAGGCGGCGGAGGCGGAGGCGGCGGGGGTGGATTGTCGGTGTCGTGGCCGAACACGAAGAAGTGCGACAGGTCGCCGCCGTTCGTGCTGAAGCCCCAGTGTCCGAACGTCGTGCCCTCGGGCAGCAGGAACAGCGCCCACTTCGGCGTGGCTCCGTCCTTGATACCCACCGCGAACTGGTCATACATCCCCGCCAGCGCGGCGCTGATGGTGAACGTGCCGTCATCGTTGCCCGCGTCGGTCGTGAACGAGAAGCCCGCCGGGCTCTCGTTGAGCCCCGTCCACTCATCACCCCAGGCCGCAGGCACGCCGCTGGCGTCGTTCAGGAACTCGTCGGCGTCGGCCTGGGTGCCGGTCAGGTTCTGGTCGCCGTCGTAGAGGCAGTGCGTGGCCTCGGTCACGTAGTACTGCCGGGTGAGCCCGCCCATCTGGGCATCGGACGGGCACTCGTTGCCGGTCACGAACACCGGCGCGGCCTGCGCGCGGCCGGTCAGGGCGAGAAAGACGAGCAGGGCGGGGACGACAAATCTGTGCATATCAAAACTCCTTGTTGCAAACGTGGGGGAAGCGGGTCAGGCGGTTTGCGATTCTACTGCTCCTCCTCTGGGGCCGCTGGGCGACTATCGAACCCGCAGTTGCACCCTGCGTGTGTGCAGCCGTCAGCGATGTCACCGGCCGGGCCATTGTGCGACTCGACGTGGCCGCAGTTCGCGCATGGGGCCGCTGGGGCGGGCAGCGAAGCCAAGATGGTCGATGCGCGTTGAATGGCGCAGTCTCGGCACCACATCCGGGCATCCCCAGGCCAACGCTCGAAGCAGACCATCTCGTCGCGGACGCAGTTGCAGAACAGGGCGAGGTCGCTCAGTCGATTTGCCAACGCTGGGGCGTGCAGCGAAGCCAGCGCCTTCACAGCCACGCCCATGAGGCAGCGGTTACACCACTCTTCGGGGTGGATGTCAGAGTCCTCGCCGCAGCACGTTACGTCGTGCGTGCCCGTGCAGCCTTCCTCGGCCCGGTGCCGCATCTCTTCCGCGACATCCTTCAGCAGCGCCGCCATCACCACGTCCATCGGTGCGCTCCAATGAGTCCAGTGTGTGGGCCTTCGTGCCCTGCCGGTCGAGCGCACGTCACGGTGTCGTGTGAGCCGTCGCCCCACACCGGGTAGTCTGTTGCGCCGCAGTCCTTTGGATTTGGCTTCTCTGGGGCCGCTGGGGCGGGCAGCGAAGCCAGCCATTGAGCAGTGGACTTGTCAAATGCCTTTCCGATTTCCACTTCGGCGTCTAGCGCGGTGAATCCAGGCCCACGCCTCCGCACTATCGCCACCGTGGCGGCATACAGCCCCATTAGGTTTGGCGGCGATTTTCGCTTCCGCAGCGCCGCTGCCGATGAAGCCGTGCTGGCCAGCGCCCTTTCGATGTCGTCAGCCGCCATCTTGAACGCGGCAGAGACGGCGTCGTAGCGGCGCGATATTTCGCCCTGCGCTGGGAGCCTCGCCGCCTGGGCGTTCTCGTGCTCAAGGCGACGGAGCGCCATCGCTGTTGATTCCATCCACTCTCGCAGCGTCAGCGCCGCGCTCGCCGTGTCCGTCGCCTGATGGGTCATCTCGGCTCCTGGGGGGCGCAAGGCGCGTTCAATCTCTTCGCAGAGGAAGACCTCTACGGCGTCGAATACTTGCTCGGCCTGCTCTTTCGATAGCGACCCACAGTAATGCGACCGATCGAGCTCGCGCCCACAGGTGAAGCCATCTCCCTTGATGTAGTGGGAGACCTCGAAATACACCGACCAGTCGTCCTTGCCCATCTACTTCTCCTCCTCTGGGGCCGCTGGGGCGGGCAGCGAAGCCACCTTGTTAGCCCACTTGTTGTCTGGATGCACGCTGTAGAAGTCGAGCCCCCTGGAGAGCGCAAACGCCTTGAGTGCTTCAGCCGCTTCGGTCGGCTGCATGACCATCCACCGCTCGTCCCGCATGTCGCCGCCAGAGAGGTAGCTGGCGAAGTCACACAGCGCCCCATACAGCAGCGCCGCGCTCGCCGTGTCCATCGCCTCGGCTCCTTCTGGAATGGTTCGCCAGCAGTGGTGATACCGCTGGCACCACGACCGCGCGCAGCAGTTGCCGCAGTCAGCCAAAGAGCCCTCCCTGCCGCAGCGTCGGGCGCACGGCGACGACACCCAGGTCGGGCCGGTGCCAGGACATCCGCACGCGCATCGCCGCGTCCTCGGAGCGGAACAGCCACACGTCGGGGCGGCGCGGCGGGCGCTTGACGAGCAGCCGGGGGAACGACTCCCAGGTGCCGTCCGTCAGCAGCAGCGAGTCGTCCTCGACGGTCGCGCCGAACATCACCAGGGCGTAGCTCACGTCGGCCGCATCTTCGACATCAGGGCGCGGTCATCGACGGCGAGCTTCTCGCCCTTGCGCTTGGGGGCGCGGCGCTTGCGGCCGGAGCCCTTGCACGCCTCGCACGGCACCGGCGCACCGGCGACCACGCGCGTGCAGGTCCCTCGGCAGTCGGTGCAGCGGTCGGCAGGCGGGACCGCGTGCTTGTGGGTCGGGCACGGGGCCTGCGAGAGACACCACGCTACGTCGCACATCTTCATCCGACCAACCCGATCAGGACGGCGACCACGAACACCACGCCCGCGACGAGCGCGACGAACACGACCGCGTTCAGGACCGCGTCAGCAAACGAGCGCCCCGGCGGCGGCTTCGGCGGATCGAGGAAGGACCGCATCTGCGCGACACGGTCTGGGAAGCGCCAGTCGAACCTGTGTTTCATGCCCCGGCTCCGTCCTTCTGGCGCGGCGGCTGGCCTTGCCGCTTCGCCCAGCAGGCGTCACAGCAGTACTCGCGCGTGCCGTGCTCTGGCCCGTGCCAGTAAGGCTCTGACGAGCCGCACGGGCAGGGAACAATGGGCAGTGCTCTCTGTGGCTGGCTCACTGTCCTGCCTCCTGGCGCGGCGGCTGGCCTATCGGCCCGCCACAGCCCGCGCAGGGCCGGGCGTCCTCAGGTGCCCAGCCGTAGCCGTCGCGCGCCCTGGGCGGCGCACAGCCAGCGTGATACGCGGTGTAGCCGTCCTGGCCGAGTGCGCCATTCTGGAGCTTGAGCCCGAAGAACTCCTCGATGGCCTCGTTGCGGCGGGCCTCCTGTTGGGCCTCTCGACGCCGCCTCCATGCAGATCCGCGCATTGATGCCTCCGTCAGAAAGGGATCTCGTCCGTGAACGGCCCAGGGTCGCCCGCCTCCATCGGCGCCGCGTCCTGGCGCGGCCTCGGCGTGTAGCCGGCGCGAATGCGCGCGGCCCAGCCCCTGGCGCGGCTCGCGTCCAGGCGGTTCCACCGGGCCTTGTCCTTCATCTCCTGGCTGGGGTCCAGGTCGTTCTGGCCGGCGAAATACTCCAGGCGCTCCGCGACAAGGTCGAGGTATTCCGGCGGGCACTCGCTGAAGTGCTTGCCGGCCATCGTCGGCCCGGTCCAGTCGCGCGGCGACTTCGCCCGCACTTCCGGGTCGCCAAACTTCCCGTCCAGGTCGAAGTCTGACGCCACGCGCGGCGGCTCGGGCTGTGCCTGCCTCGGCGTGTGCGGCGACACCGGCGGGCCATTCCACGGGTTCGGCGGCGGCGCCGGAACCGGGTGGGCCTGCTGCATCGACAGCAGGCCCACCAGGATGCCGAGTTTTGCGTCGATCTGTTGCAGCAGGCGGATTGCGTCGTCTCCGGTGGCCATCGCTACTCCATTTCCTCTGGCGCGTAGATGCCGTGAATCACATCGGGGCAGACGAGGCGGCAAATCTTCGCCCCGGCGCGGGCGACTAGCAGGTCGGCCGGATTCTTGACCCAGCCGCTGCCCGGCCGCACCAGCCCTGCGGCCTGGGCCTCTTCGATGGTGTAGGAGAGCGTCACTTCCGGGTCACCCTTGCGCTTGATGGCGAACGTGGCGATCTTGTTTGTGCGCTCGGTGCAGCGCAGATACTCCACCAACCCGGAGCGCATCACGAGCGCGCGGATCGCGTCAGCCGCCAGGACCGGCTTGCTGTCGATGACGTGGAAGGCGCGGAGGCTGTGCATGGTCGCCATGCCCATCTCGCGGCCCGCCATGATCGTCATCATGATCGCCTGCGCGCTCCCGTAGGAACCGAACAGGTGCGAGTCGAGCGCCCACTTGGAGATCGTTTGCGCCTCAGAGATCGAGCGCGGCTCCAACTGCCGCGAGTAGTCCGCGTCGATCACCTGGGGCACCAGCGCCGTCGTCGGCTCGGGCTGCTTCCGGCGCTGTTCCTCGGGCGCAGGCTTCGCCTCCAGCCGCTTCGCGGCCTCGTCCACGATCACCTCGATAGGCTTCTGTGGCGCCGGATGGCTCTCGGGCACGGGCGCAGGCTTCGCGGCCTCGGCCTGCATCGCCTTCATTTCCTCCACCGTGACGCGCGGCGTGGACTCCACGGCCGGCGGCTTCGGCTGACGCACGCGGCGTGCAGGGGCCGGCGGGGGCGCCTCGGGCAGGAGCGGCACCGCGTGCGCGGCTTCCGCAGACTTCTCGATCTGGGCGCGATACGGCGCGAGCTCCGCGTCGGTGGCCGGCGGCGTGGCCGGCGCCGGCAGGCCGGTCGGATCGGCATCGAACGCGAAGCCCGAATCGGCGGGCACGTCAAACAGCGGTTGCGGTCGTTCCACGGCAATGTCCTCGAAAGGAATCGGGAGATCCGCGCGCAGGCGAATCAATTCCATCACGTCATCCGCCCGCGACAGGAAGGCGCCCAGGGACGCGGACACGGCCGGGGCGAACTGGCCGGCGTCGGCGCCCCAGGCGGTGTAGACCCCGTCCAGGCTGCCGTAGGTACCCAGGAGCTTCACGGCGGTCACGGGGCCGATCTTGTCGGCGCCCTTGATGTTGTCGGAGGCGTCGCCCACGAGGCACAGGTAGTCGGGAATCTGATCGGGCCGCACGCCGAACTTTTGCAGCACGACCGCCGCGTCGATGGTCGAGCCATCCTTCAGCGACTTCAGCGTCACGCGCTCGTTCACCAGGGCGAGCAGATCCTTGTCGGCGCTCACGATCTGCACCGTGACGTTCGGCGCCAGGAGCGCCCGCCGCACCGCTGACGCGATGATGTCATCGGCCTCGAATCCCTCGATGCTCCAGATCGGGAAGCCTTCCGCCTTGAGCGCGTCCGTCACCAGATCCATCTGGTGGTAGAGCGGCGCGCGGTCCTCGACCTTGCGGTTCGCCTTGTAGGTCGGGTCTTTGTCCCGGCGCACACTGCGCTTGCTATCGCAGGCGATGGCGACGTGCGTCTGCCCGTGCGCCAGCCCACGAATGCGGTCGAGGCTCTGGACGGAGGTGGCGTTCGGATTCGGATCGGACGCGGCCATGTGCCACGCCGGGTAGACGATGCTCGGCAGGTCGATGAGTAACACGTTCGTCATTGATGATGCTCCTGGTCGTCGGGAGGCGCGGGGGCGCGCTTCCGCATGGTGTAGAGGTAAATCACGGCGGCAGCGGTACTGAAGATGCCGGCCAAGTCTCGGCACTGTTCGCCGGTAAGAATGATCACGAGCGCGGCGCGGATGCCGTCCTCGGTGGACGCCAGCCGCAATTCCATCGTGCCTTCCACTTGCCCGGCGGACACGCTGATCTCGGTGTCGAAGCCGTCCCACTGGTGCAGGATCGAGCCAACGGTGTGGGGAGGGGTCATGGCGCCGAGATTACCGCCACGCGATTGCATTGTCAATCGTTGACAATCGCCGCCCCGTCCCCTACCCTCGCTCCATGACTAAATCGGAAGCCCTGACGGCGATCCAGCGACACGCGGTGAAACAGAAGCTGACCCTGCGGCAGCTGTGCGCGCTCGCGGAGGTGAACTACATCACCGTGTGGCGCTGGTTCCAGAGCAACACGACGCCCCGGCCGCGCACCGTCCAGGCGTTGCTCGACGTGCGCGTGAAGGTGCAGGGCCCGTCGCCGTGGAAGCGGATCAAGATCCAGAAGCCGGCGGAATAGATGCCTGCGCGAACCATCTCCCAGCGTGACGCGCGGATGTACAAAAAGCGGTGCATCGAACTGGAGCGCCGCGAGCGCGACCGGGCCTCGCGATGGCCCACGGATTACCCTGGCGGCGTGAACTTCATCAACGTGTTGGTCCCCCCTCTCGACTTGGCGGCGTGCAGGACCGCGAACGTCCTGGGGCACTACATCGTCGCCATTCCTGGCGATGGATTCCTGCGCCTGTTCGGCATCCCGGTGAAGCTGTGATCCGCGACAGCGAAGGGCGCGAGCTTCCGGCGTTGCCGACAGACGGGCGCTCGTATGATGAGCATCACGCGGAGCCGGTGTCGGTCGCTTGTTCGGCGTGTGGGCGTCTCTATCAGGTGTCGAATCCGTTGTTGCTGCCGTGGCGCTGCTACCGGTGTATGGGCGTCGAGTGACGGCGGCTGAGATCGAGAAGTGGTATCTGGGACGATGCGCGGCACTAGAGGCAGACATCGTGTTTCTGGCGCGGATGGCTGGCAACACCATGCCGAAAGGCGAACTGCTCCAGGCGGTCAGGAACGCACGCATAGCGAGCGAGGCTGACCAATGATCGGAAAGCGCGATCCGTGGAGTTTCCTCGATCAGTTGGCGGCAGTGGGCATCGAGCCGCCGAAGATCCACCGTGACGGCTGGGTGTTTCAGCGCGGGCAGTTGTTCGTGCATCTGTGCGGCGCGAAGAAATGCGAGCCTTGCGCCCAGGCGCAGAAGGCCGGCTGGCGCACCGAGAAGGTCACGGCTGACGAGGTGCTCGACGGGCGGGCGCTCGACCGCGTCGCCGGCCTGTTGTGGCGGGCGCCGCCGGTGCAGGCACGGCTCCTGTAGGCACGTACGGCCCTGGCTCGGGCCAGTCCTCGACCGCTGGGCACGGGCAGTCGTGCGCGTGCATGTGGTGGATCGTGCAGAGGTAGTCGTCACAGAGCGGGCACTTGATCCAGGCCGCGAGATTAGATACCCGGCGCGTCATCCACCCCAACCCGATAGACCCAGCGCCCTGCCTCGTTCTTCCACTGCTGCACGCCTGGGCGCCCGCGCAGGGCCTCGACCACCTTTTTCCGAATCCCGCCCGTGAGCTTGTGCGAGTCGTCGCAGAGCCCCGCGCGCACCGCGATCACGCCAACGCCGGCCCAATCCTGCGCCAGCGCGCCAGTTTCGACAATCAGCCGCCACGTCGTTTCGATCATGGGCGTTTTCTTGTCTAGCGAGTCGTCCAGGTCGTAGTGGCCTGTGGCGAGGTCGTAGCCGATCCCAATGGGCTCCAGGTTGACGAACCGCCCCTTCCCAGAGAGCCGCCGCTTGGTGGAGAACGGCCCATCGGCATACCGGAGGCTGAGCAGGTAATCGGCCGCGCCGGCTGCCGCTGACGCGCCGCGCAACGCCTTGGTTGGATCGGCCTCGTCGCCTTGATCCTCGCGCTTGCCGGCGTGCGCGTCGATGAGCCACGGGATCGCCGTCGTGCGGGTCGCCTGCTTCACGCGCTCGACCACCACCACGGACCCGGCGTTGTCGTTCTCGTCCTTCACCAGCCCCAGGATCACGGCTTGCCAGGACGCGATCAGGACGAGCCCGTAGCCGCCATGCCTCACGGTGTTGCAGATGCGCTCCAGGCCCTCGGCGTTCAACTGGAGCGGCGCGCGGCTGAACGTCATCTGCCCCGGCTGGACGTTGAGATGTCGCGCGAGGTAGGCGGTGTATTCCGGGGGATCTTCGGCGGCGATCACCAGGACGCGGCGTTGCGTGACGGCGCGGCCCAGGAACGTCTCACCGTTCGCCACGGCTGCCGCCAGGGCGTGGCCCAGCGTCGTCTTGCCCACCTTCGCGGCGGCGACGAGGAACCCGAGCATCCCGTATTCAGGGATGATGCCCTCGATCACGTACTGAATGCCGGTCGCGGCGATGTGTTGCCCCTCGGCCACCACGTCTACGGCGTCCGCGAGGTCCGGCAGGATGGCGGGCGCCGCCGGCTTCAGGGCGGCGGCAAAGTCGTCGGCGGTGTGCGCCTGGAGCCAGTCGTGGGCGTCCCCAGACGGCGGCAAGCCAGGGAGGATGGCGCGGCGGGTCGTCAGCCCTGCGGCCTTGGCGCTGGCCTCGACTAGCGCCGCGTGCGCCGTCCCGGCCTCGTCATTGTCGGGGAGAATCACCACGCCGGAAATACCAGCCGCCTTGAGTGCGGCGGTATCAGATTCGCGCCACTTGCCGGCGCCGCCGGAATTGCACGTCGCCTCGTAGCCAAGCTGCCAGAGCGCGTCTGCGGCCTTCTCGCCTTCGACCACGAGGATCACGGGGCCGTGGAGGTGCGGCAGCCGGTAGGGCACGGGGTTGATACCCTTGAGGGTCCAGGCGCCGTTGGCGGCTTGCTGGCGAATGACCTTCGATTTGCCGGTGCCGCGTCGGTAGACGCGGTAGATCAGCGTCCCGTCGCGGCGGTGGTACTCGTGGACGTGATCCCAGTGCTCGACGTGCCCGTTGTGCTGCGGCAGCACGTCGGCCCAGGTCAGGCCGACAGCGGCCAGGATATCGCCGGATTGACAGCCGGCGCTGCGGCACTGGAACAGGGGGCCGACGTTGCCCTCGGCAATGTCCAGACTCGGCGTGTCGTCCCCGTGCACGGGGCACCGGACGCGGTATTCCTTGCCTGTCTGTTTGTAGGGGCCGAACCGGGTCAGTACCTCGTGAAAACTCAAGGGCATTGATGCCTCTCCTTCAGAGGCGCGGTGAAACTACCGGGCCAGCGTGGCGGAAAGGCGCCGCGCTGTGCTGGGGGCAACGATGGCCATCGCGCCCGGTAGCCGGCCCATCCTATGTCAAAAAAACAGCCGGCGTACCCCCGCGAGATGTGGGGGTATGCCGGCCGAATCAACCTAGCGCCGCCGCAGATCGAGCGCGGCGAGGACGAGCGCGACGACGAACTCGATCAGCCGCGTCACCGTTTCGCCACCAAGGGCAACAGCCCCATCGAGTGCGCGACGTGCCACGCGACGGCGAAGCTGCGCGAGATGTTGAACCGCTTGATGTCGGCCTTGATGCGGGCCTCAATCGCTGGATGGAACCGCGAGTGTTGCGGGATACGGGCGGTGCGCTTGCCGGCAATGAACAGCGGCGGCTGAATGCGGACACCGGAGCGGCGCACGTCGGGCGTGCGGTGGCCGCGATCTTGGGACGAGACGAGTGCAATAGTCGGCATGGATGGGGCTCCTTGTCGGTTAGTTTTCGGACAGTTGCACGTCGGGCTCATCGACCTCGACGCGCGCCATGATTTCGTCAGCGAGCTCGCGCGCCGTCTCCAGCACGTAGGCGTTATCAAGGCCGTACTCGACGCCGCCGAGATAGTTGGTCTGGGACACACCTTCTCCGTCGAGGCGCACGCCCAGGACGGCGAAGAACCAATCGTCGTGGCACCAGCCCCGGAGGTGCTGAAAGTCACGCTCCACCGCACACGCGGCGGTTTCCTTGGTGGTGGCGTGCGTGTGGTCGGGATGGCTACAGCCCCACCCGTCCTTGAGCGCGCGCTCCTGGGTGCCGGCCACGTCGTAGTAGCGGCACTGCGCGCGGTCCTCGACAAGGATGCGCTCGCCGGCTTTCTTGGCGCGGGTCGTCCAGTCGCTGACGATCCCGTGGCCGTCGTGTTCCCTCCACGGCTCGCCCATGGCGTCGTCGCGCTCAACGCGCAAGTGGAACGTGCGGCCTCGGTGTGTGAATGTCTCGGTCATTGGGGCTCCTTTACGGTTCGGACAGTTCGCGTGGGTGTGGTTCGGTGTAGGCGACGGCGACGGCGAGCGCCGCCCAGGCGTCACCCGAGACTTTGTAGAGCGGCCCGCCTTTCTTGATCGCGGTCGGCCCGCCGAAGCGGTCGATTAGGGCCTTGCGGACGTTGGCATCCTTGGCGCGCGACTGGCCGCAGATGGCCAGCTTCACGTCGATCCGTTTCATCCGCGCGACGTGCAGCCCGCGACGGCGCCACTCCTGCCAGAAGCGCCCAGTCCACACGCACGTCTCAAATACCTCGTCTCCGACTGCCATACCCATCGACGCAATGCGCTCGATGACGAGCATGTCGTCCGGGTGCGCGTCGTACTGGCGCAGGAAGGACAGGATCCAATCGTTCAAGGTGACGTAGTGCGAGCACAGGCCCGCGCGGCGGTCGTAGAGCACGAGCGCCGAGTACGTGGGGCCTGGGTCGATGGCGAGGATCAATCCAGCCTCAGAACTCATAGTCGTACGCCGGCCGTTTCGGCGCGCGTTTCCGCGCGGCGATCTGCTTCTCGCGCGGCTGCGGCGGTTGCCCGTCCTGGCGCGGCCTTCCGCCCAGGTGCCCGTTACGCCGGCTGGCGGCGGCGCGCTTGGGGCTCTTGGTGATGCCGCCCAGGCGCCCGAGCTCCACGGCGGCAGGGTGTTTCGGCTTCGTGCGGTCTTTGCGTGTCATTGGATCGTGCCTCCTTCGTAGGTGCGTTCAAGGACTTCAACAGCGGCCGCGCGTGGCGACACCGGCCACGGCTCGCCGTTGAAGTGCCGCACGCGCAGATACACAGCGCCGTGCGGCGTGATCACGTAGCCGGTCACGTCCCCTAACAGGACGTGACCGGGAAAGGTAAAGACGACCTGGGCGCCGACAGGCACGGCGATCAGCCGTGTCACGCTTCGCCCTGTTCGTAGCGGGCGGCGATGTCCTGTAAGGTGCCGTCCATGATGAAGCCCTGCCCGGTGCAGGTCCGTCCCCACCAATAGCCGTAGTCGTTATCGATCACGACCTCACCGGACTGCTTCAACTGGCCGCACAGCCACGAGGACACCAGCCACCACTCGTACACCTCGGCTTGTTCGCTCTCGCCGTTGACAGTGTCGCGGAGCGCCGTCAGGTGGCCGCGCGGGCTGTCGTCGTCATCGGCCTCGCGGTATGCCGCCCAGCATTGGCCCTCGTGCGAGTCAGGATCGGCCTCTAGCGCGGCGGCGTAGCTGGGCTCTGCGAGAGCGCGCACCACATAGGGCGTATCCTCCTCGGGCCGGTCGGGCCATTCGATCCCCCGATCCCCGAGCCAGGACCGGCACCGATCCGCGTCCCAGTCGCTGGCGTCCGTCGTCAGGTTGATCAGGTCGTCCACGGTGAAGCCGTCGCGGTCCTCCTTGATCAGGTCGTCCACAAGGGACGACTGGCACGCGAGCACCTCCCGATCCGCGTACCGCTCCGCGCGGAGCTCGATCCGAATCGTGCGCCACTCGTCGGCGGTGCCTGGGCGCCACGCTTCCCGCTCTTCGTGCGAGCGATGGCCGGCGCGCAACGTGCGTTGATCGGCCGGCCCGAACGGGTCGCCTCGGTACTCAAACGACTGGCCTCCCGGCCATGTCTGGATCGTGCGTGTCTCGGTCATTGGGTTGATCTCCTTCGGGTTAGGCGGGAACGTGGATCACCACGTACCCGCGCGTCATGGCGTCGAGGCGGTCAGCCGGGATCAGCTTCCTGATCCGGCGCCCTGACACCGGGTAAACGAACGTCACCGGATGCCGGCCATCCTTCCGCGCCGGGTGGACATAGGCGCGGATCACGCCCTGGTTGGGTGGTTGCGGGTCGAGGAAGTTCGCCATCAGTACCCCCGCGCGTCCACCACGAAGGCGAGCGCGACGAATCCTAGGACCGCCCAGCCCACGGCGGGCCAGAAGCCCACCAAGGCCACGAGCAGCACGAACGCGAGCAGCAGCACGAGCGCGCGGCCCATGCCTATTCCGTCACCGCGTACAGCATCCCGAGAGCCGGATCGCGGTGGTCCCATTGCGTGTCGCGGCCGCAGGGCATCCCGTGGAACCAGCCGCCGTTGTAGGTGCAACCCCGCCGCGCCACGTCGGCGGCGTACGCCTGGGCCTCGCCCTCGGTCGTGAAGTAGGCAATCGAAAAACAGATCCGGCTATCGAACTTCGCCGGCTTCGGCAGCGGTGGCGCCTGGGGCGCCTTCGTCTTACGCTTACTCAACGCCATAGTGCCTCTCAATCATTGCATCCCTGGCAGTTAGGAATTTGGACACGGCCTCAGCCATGCCGTCCTGATAATCCGCGCGGAGACGCACCATAGAGGCGGCGTCGTCCAAGCGGGCGGTGTAGTGAACGTGCGGCCGGCGATTGCTGGGGCAATCGAACGTCGCGAGCAGGTAGCCGCCCGCAGGGCCGGCGAGGCGGTACGCCGTCCAGCGGTAGACCTCGCGGCCGACACGGTGGCGGTACGTCGCGTCAGCCGTCTCCGTGACGGCCAGCGACAGCACGTGGGATATCTCCCGCTCGCGGCCAAGGTCGGCCTGGAGCGAGAGCACTGATGGGAGTTTACGCATGGCGTTATCCTACACAGGTAGGTTATCGCACGCACTAGGAAAAACCTGGGAAAATAAATATTCTTTCCCAGGTTTTTCCTAGAGCAACCAAGGGCGCTAGGTTGCATAATCCAGCCATGACTAAACGCGAGGAACTTGCAGTATTGGATCGGGCGATAGCCGCCCTGGGCGATGCGTCCTACCTGGGGCCGTGGCTGGCGTCGGTGCGTGAGGAGGTCGCCTCGATCATGGCGGCGGATGGCGGGGCATGGTGGCCGGTGCCGAGTCACTCGGAGGAAACGGCGCGCCAACTGATCGACGGCGCCCAGGAGCGCGGGCGGGAAGTGATCGCCCAGGCGGAACGGCGCGCGGCAGACCTGCTACGGGTGGCGTCGGATGATTCGGTTCGGATTCGGGGATACGCGGCCCAGGCGCTACGCGGCGCCCTGGCGACATTGGAAGGCAGGAAGCCATGAGGCACCGGTTATACGGTTTGTTCTGGACGCATCCCGAGACAGGCCGGCCCATGTGGGCCTTGTCCCGGAGCGGGCGCGTGGCACGCCAGCGGGCGCGCCAACTCGGCGCCCTGGCGCTGTCGATGCCCCTGCCCTGTTCCCCTGGTGCCTGGGACGCGCCGACGTTCCGCGCCTGTGCAGATCGGGTTGAGCTCGACGCCCGGCCGGCGGGCTGTATTTCGACGTTGACATCCTAGGCGGCTGGCTTTAAGGTAAGGGCGGCTGAAAGGAGCCCCAACATGAGCACGATTCACAATCCAAGCAATTTCGAGCCGTCTGATTACGAGGTGGAGGACTATCTGGACAACCGCCCGCCGGAGTACTGCGGCGGGCCCGTCGCCGGCTTCGACGCGGAGCGCGAATTCTGGGCGGCTGATTTCGAGCGGGCGCTAGGGCCAGACTGGCGCCGGCTCAAGGGGCGTTGCGTCCACTGCGGCAACGGCTCGATCCGCTGGGTCACGGTGGCCCTCCACCGCCCGACCGGCGACCGGGTGGTATTCGGGGCCGATTGCACCGCCCGCTTAGGTTTCGAGGACCGGCACGCCTTCAAGCTGGCCCAGATCAAGGCCCGCGCCGAAGCCGGCCACGCCCGTCTCAAGATCTGGCGCCAGCGCTGCGCCTTCCTGGCCGCGCACCAAGGGCTAGAGGCCCTGATCGAGCACGCCAAGACGGCGCCCGTCCATGCGCGGAACTCGTTCGCCCAGGACGTGATCGCCAAGCTGGATCGCTTCGGCTCGCTCAGCGTGCGGCAAGTGGAGGCCCTCACCGCCTCGCTGGCGCGCGATGTCGAGCGCGCGGCCCGCGCCCAGGCCGACGCCGAGATCCCCCGTGGCAAGGCGCCCAGCGGCCGGCAGACGGTCACGGGCACCGTGCTGGCCTTCAAGACGATTGAAGGCGCGTACGGGGACGTGGACAAAATGCTGTTAGAGCTCACCCCGTCCCGCGCCAAGGTCTGGCTGTCCCGCCCTGGCGCGATGACCGCCGAGCGCGGCGACACCGTGACGATCACCGCGACCTTTGAACCGTCGAAGGATGATCCCTCGTTCGCCTTCGGCAAGCGGCCGCACCTCGTCCGCGACGCCGCGCCCAGGCCGGCGCCCGCCCAGGCCGGCGAGCTCGACGGCTCCCTCGACGCCGCCGAGCACCGCGCTGCCCGCCCTGGCCTCTACCGCTAACCCGCCCATCTCGAGCTAGCCGCCTGGGTTCGCCCAGGCGGCACCCTAAAAATATATTTTCAATCCTAGGGTTTACCTAGTGCGGCTGGCATCCTGGGGCGCTAGGATATGAGCGTAATTCCCCGGCATGGGGCTGGGGTTGGAGGTTTCAATGTCACTGTCGGTTGAGATTTACCGCGCCCTGGCGATAGCCTCGGCGCTACGCCTGTATGCCCGGACGGGGATCAAGGCCAACCGCGCGTATACACCGGCCAACATGCTGCGGACGGCGGCGACCATCCTGGGCCGCACGCGGCCCCTGCCGGCGCGGGACTACCAGGGCGCCGCCGACCTGCTCACCGCGCACGCGCACGCGCTGGCTTCGCGCTTGGATGGTGGCCTGTGACCCGCCGCTATCGGGACCTGACGCCGGCTGAGCTCGCCGCCCTCCAGGCGTACGCCGCCGAAAAGGGCCGCAAATGGAAGTCGGCCCTGTCGGAGGATTGGTACTACGCCCGCCGCCCTGGCGAGCTCCAGGCGCTCCGCAACGAGCTCGGCCCCCGCTGGCTGCTCGACTACCGGCTGCCCGCCCAGGCGGTGACGCGATGAGGTGCGAGGATTACCCCTGCTGCGGCCATACGGCCGGCGACCCCTGCCCCGACCGCGACCGCGCCGGCCGCATCCTGGCGCGGTGCGTCGAGTGCTCGGTACGCCTCCACCGCTCCGCCCGGTCGAGCATCTGCCTTCCCTGCCAACGCCGCCTGTCCAGGCGCGACCTCGACGGCGACTGCTCCGACTACCGCGACTACTGACCGCGCCCTGGTCCCCCCGCACGGCCGGCTGCCCGCCCTGGGCGCCGGCCGTTTTCATTTGCTGCCTCCAAAAACCCTACGCCAGAAGGGGCGAAACAAGTTGAGCCGACCCGACTCAGCTGCCTTGCTGCCTTTGCTGCCCTATAGGGGTTGCAGGAAGGCAGCAACCCCCTACCGGGCAGCACGGCGAAAGGCCGCTTTTGCTGCCTCCCTGCTGCCTCCCTGCTGCCTCACCACCCAGGCAGCATCTACCCCTGAGCTAGCCTCGCCTCGCCCAGGCCGGCGAGCTCGACGCCTCTCGCCCAGGCACGCCCAGGCGCGCGCCTGGAGCCTCGCCTAGGCACGACCGCCGCGCCCGACAAGGCCAGCCCCAGGCGCCGGCAGCCGGCGTGCCTGGAGAGCTCGTGGCGTGCCTGGAGAGCTCGACCGCCGCGCCCAGGCGGCAGCCTGGAGCCGGCGCCCTGGAGCTCGTGACCGCGCCCAGGGCGAGGCACGCCGGCTGCCTCTCGCCCAGGCGCCTAGGTTCTCCGCGCCCTGGTGGAGCTCGCGAACTACCTGGTTTCACCCCATGGAATCCCTGGGCGTCAGCGTACTGACGGTGTCAACGCATTGGCGCGTCAATCCGCTGACGCTCGGTGGGTGCTGGGGCGTGTGACCGAAAAACGTGACGCGCGCAGGATCGGAACCAGAAGTCGAGCTCGACTGCGAGGCAAGGGACTCA
>Ga0193738_1000184_pt1 | contig 43773 bp, 42 predicted proteins | sample L2a1metaG_FD_144927 | JGI IMG/M metagenome (GOLD analysis project Ga0193738, IMG submission 144927) | Soil microbial communities from a riparian zone of the East river system, Colorado, United States - L2a1 | ecosystem: Environmental > Terrestrial > Soil > Riparian zone | place: USA: East River... | reverse complement strand
TTGCCTCCGTCCATGATCGCGTTGCCAGGGAAGGGAACAGGTGCAACATTTTTCTGCGATGCCCAATAGCGGTCGTAGAAGAGATTCGAGACAACTCCATTCTTTATAATGTCCATTTTTTTTCTTGCCTGGCCATCACCTGTCCATGGAGCAGCGGGAACGTCGACGTTAAATGGATCGGTGTAGATTGAAACGCGTTCGTCCATAATTTTTTCGCCCATTTTTGTGCCGCCTCCCTTTTTTGATAAGAAGCTGCGTCCCTCGTCGGCTGTTCTTGCATTCATGGCAAACATCATGTTTCTAATCAGTTCTGCTGATGCTGCAGGTTCAAGGATAACAGTGTATTTACCGGGCTCGATAGCTTTAGCGCTTCGCGATTGAAGGGCTTTGTCGATTGCTATCCTGGATGCTTCGGCGGTATCCAACTTTTTCACATCATTGAAGTTCCTGGTCACCCATCCCGATCCCGTGCCGTCATTAGACCGCATCGTAACGGTGAAGTCCACACCCGTTGATTGATTGTAGGCAAACAATCCCTTGGTGTTCATCATGGATGCAAAGCTGTGATTGTCTTCAAGGTATCCGGCAGCAGTAACGTCCTTTTCAACAGCCGGGGTGATGCTGTTGGCTGCAGCCTGCGCGCGGTAATCAGGAGTTATCTTCGCGGTGGATTCAAAGTAGGTCTTTGATTCCCCGTAAACCTGCTGGGGGAGGGGACCCACAAACTCCGGATTCTCCGGAGCAAGTTGTGCCAACTCTTCCGAGCGTTTTACCACCTTTTGTAGCGAAGCATCATCAAACTCATTGATCGTTGCCACGCCTGATTTCTTTCCGAAGTTGGATTGAACAACAAGCGTAACGTCGCTGTTCTCGCCCGCTGTCGAGACGCTGTTCCGGGCGTAGCGTATGTTGCCACCGTTAGTACCGTTAAGGTTTACTTCGCAGTCATCGGCCTTTGAGTAACCGATCACTTTGGTGAGGATCTTTTTTGCTTCTTCTGATGAAAATATAGCCATGACAAATCTGTTTTCGGTGATATTAAATTACGTTTATAATGTTCGGCCCGTGTTGATAACATTCACGCCATTAAACCTTGCAGTAGCGGAACCGTGCGATACTGCATTTGATTGCGAAGGTTGCCCTTTGCCGTCATTAAAGGCACCGTTAAGTCGGTAGTCGCGTTCATCACAGATCTGTACACACGAGTTCCAGAATTCCTGTGTATTAGATTGGTACGCAACGTCTTTGAGCATACCTGCAATCTTTCCGTTCTTGATCTCGAAAAAGAGCTGTCCTCCGAACTGGAAGTTATAGCGCTGCTGATCGATCGAGAATGACCCGTCTTTAACGATATATATTCCTTTTTCTACTCCGCTGATCATTTCGTCCGGTGTTACCTGCTGTTTTCCAGGCGACAACGAAACGTTCGGCATCCGTTGGAATTGAACATCTCGCCAGCTCTGCGAGTAACAACAACCATGCGATTCATTTTGTCCTAAAATATGAACCTGGTCGCGTATACCCTGATAGTTAACAAGGATGCCATCTTTTACAAGATCCCACCGCTTTGTTTTTACGCCCTCGTCGTCATAACCCACAGCGCCTAGGGAACCAGGCTGAAGTTTATCAGCTACAAAGTTCACCACCTTGTTACCGTATTGGAAGGATTTTGACTTGAGCTTATCCAGCGTTGCAAAACTTGTGCCCGCGTAGTTTGCTTCATAACCAAGAACCCGGTCGAGCTCCAACGGGTGCCCCACTGATTCATGAATAGTCAGCCACATGTGAGAAGGTTCCAGCACCACGTCGTATTTCCCTGGCTCAACAGATTTTGCGGCAATCATTTGCTTGGTATGCTTCGCAGCCATGGTTGCGTCTTCAATAATATCATAGGACTTATTGTATAAAATAATACCGCCCGGCCCCTGGATCTTGTCCTCAGCGCGCGCATCCAGATATTCATAGCCCATTCCCACGGGAGCGCTAAATGCTGTCCTTGTCTTGAACTGGCCAGATTGTTTGTCGATCATTGTTACATTGAAATTTGGCCACGTACGGTGAACATCCTGGTCGATGTAGGAACCGTCTGAGGAGGCAAAATATTTTTGCTCATTAACAAGAAAAATGATGCTGTTGATGAAGCTTGCGCCGTTCTCCATAGCCTTCGCGTTAGCCGCGAGCAGAAGTTCAGCCTTGTCCTTTATAGGAACTTCGAATCCATTCTTTTTAATTGGAGTATTCCACGTGACTTCGCCATACGGCTGGACCGGAGCAAGCTTAACCGGCTCTTTCTGAAACTTTGAGTTTGCTTTTGCGATTGCCACTGCACGTTCAGATGTTTTTTTGATCCCCTCATCCGTCACGTCGTTAGACGATGCAAATCCCCATGTGCCGTTGACGATCACTCTTACTCCCGCGCCGAATGATTCCGTGTTGATGACATTCTGTACTTTGTTTTCACGTGTGATCACGAATTGGTTAAGGTATCTTCCGATTCGTACATCCGCATATGTTGCGCCACCAGACTTGGCAGCGTTTAGTCCAGCATCAGCAAGTTGTTTCTTTCGTAGAACATCCATACCGGGCTTCAGCAGGTCTTCCGGATGAATGTGATGGGCAATTGAGGGCAATGGTAACATCATCGCGCTGGCGCCCATGCCGGCCAGATGAATAAAATCTCTTCTTTTCATAGGTGTGTTCAGGTTAAATCGTTCTACCCGTGTTGATCACGTTGATGCCATTGAAGCGTGCAGTAGAGCTTCCGTGAGAGACTGCACTCACCTGCGAAGGCTGACCTTTTCCATCGAAAAATGATCCGAAAAGTCGATAGTCGTTTTCGTCGCAGATCTTTGCACAGCTATTCCAGAATTCCTGGGTATTGGATTGATAAGCTACATCATTGAGCATGCCGGCAATTGCCCCATTTTTTATTTCATAAAAAAGAGTTCCCCCAAACTGGAAGTTATACCGTTGCTGATCGATGGAGTAAGAGCCTCGTCCCGCAATGTATATGCCTTTCTCGACGTCTTTTATCATCTGGTCAACGGAATAAGCATCTTTACCCGGCGCAAGAGATACATTAGGCATTCGCTGAAATTGAACGTCGCCCCAGCTTTGTGCATAGCAACATCCGTGCGACTCGTTCTGCCCTAACATATGGACCTGATCGCGTGTAGCCTGATAGTTCACAAGTATCCCTTCCTTGATGAGGTCCCATCGTTTGCATTGAACGCCTTCATCATCATATCCTACGGCGCCAAGTGAACCCACTTGTGTTTTGTCGGCGAAGATATTTACCAACTTTGAACCATAGTTGAACTTCCCGGATTTCCACTTGTCCAGTGTTGCAAAGCTGGTACCTGCATAGTTTGCTTCATATCCAAGCACGCGGTCCAACTCCAACGGATGGCCTATTGATTCGTGGATAGTGAGGCCAAGGTGATTCGGCTCGAGTACAAGATCATATTTACCAGGTTCCACCGACTTAGCCGCCAGCATTTCTTTTGATTGTCTGGCTGCGAGGGTGGCGTCCTCCACCATATCATAACTACGTTTGTACAGCGTGACACCCAATGGTCCCTTCACCTTATCTTCATTTTTTGGTATCATGTACTCGTAGCCCATTCCCATCGGGGCGCTTAGGGCTTGGCGGGTTTTGAAAAGCCCAGCTCCTTTATCGATCGTGGTGACCGTGAACGTCGGCCAGATGCGATGAATATCCTGGTCAATGTAGGATCCTTCACTTGATGCAAAATATTTTTGCTCGTTCACCTGAAACAGGTTAGATGCAGCGTATGTAGCACCGTTTTCCTGTGCGGCGTCGTTAGCTTTCAATAAAAGATCCGTTTTTTCGGATACAGGAACTTCAAATGCATTTTTTTGAATTGGCGTCTTCCAGGTTACTTCACCGTATGATTTAGCGGGAGCAAGCTTGACCGGTTCTTTCTGAAATTTTGAATTCGCCTTTGCAATAGCTACGGCCTGTTGGGTAGCTTTTTTTATACCATCGGTAGTAACGGTATTGGTGGCGGCAAAACCCCAGGTACCATTTACAATCACGCGAATGCCCACGCCAAACGATTCGGAATTTACAATGTTCTGTACCTTGTTCTCCCGCGTGGTAATAAATTGATTGAGATATCGTCCAATGCGTATGTCAGCATACGAAGCGTTCATCGATTTCGCCGTATTTAAAGCGGCATCGGCAAGGGATTTTTTTTGGCCAACGTCCAGTGGTGGCTCGAGCAAGGCTTCGACCGGTACGGTGTTACCCATGATGGGGTACGATAAAAGCATACCACTAACACCAAACCCTGCCAGCTGAACAAATTTTCTTCTTTTCAAGGTTTTCGAATTTAGATAATGAGTTATTGTTTCTAAAGTAGCCAAAGAAACAAAAAAGGATACCTAAAAAGATATCCTTTGTCAATAGTTTATATGAATGGTCACTTTTAAAGCGACCTCAATCTATTTGGAAAGTTGGCTGAAATCGAACGAGGTTTCGAGGAATTTCGTTGTGAATTTTCCTGAACGGAAAATTGCATTGTCCATTAAAGCGATATGGAATGGGATGGTTGTTTTGATACCTTCAATAACAAACTCCTGCAGGGCGCGCTTCATTCTTGTGATGACTTCCTCCCGCGACTGACCAGTACAAATCAGTTTCGCAATCATGGAATCGTAGTTAGGAGGTATCGTATATCCAGCATACACGTGGCTATCAATTCGTACTCCATGTCCGCCGGGCATGTGAAGATTGGTGATCTTGCCTGGCGAAGGACGGAAACCATTTGCGGGATCCTCGGCATTGATCCTGCATTCCATGGCAAACATTTTTGGAAAATAGTTAGTACCTGATATAGGCACACCCGCCGCAACCTTGATCTGCTCTTTTATAAGATCATAATCTGTGACTTCTTCTGTAATTGGATGTTCCACCTGGATACGCGTATTCATTTCCATGAAGTAGAACTTGCTGTGTTTGTCAACGAGAAATTCTATTGTTCCTGCGCCTTCGAAGTTGATCGCCTTTGCTCCATTGACAGCAGCCTCGCCCATTTTTTCGCGTAACTCCTGACTAACGACGGGTGAAGGAGTTTCTTCAACAAGTTTCTGATGCCTCCGCTGAATGGAACAGTCGCGTTCTGAGAGGTGACATACCTTTCCATATTGATCACCGACAATCTGGATTTCAATATGACGTGGCTCTTCAACAAATTTTTCAAGATACAAACCATCGTTGCCGAAAGACGCACTTGCCTCGCGTTTTGCATCGTCCCATGCCTTTTTGAATTCAGACTCGTTGTTGATGATGCGCATTCCCTTTCCTCCGCCGCCCGCAGTAGCCTTCACGATAACAGGATAACCGATATCTTTCGCGAGAGTTATTCCTTGCTCAATGGATTCAAGCAATCCCTCAGAACCAGGAATTGTTGGAACGCCTGCTTTTTTCATCGTATCCTTCGCTGTCGATTTATCGCCCATGGCATCAATCATGGCTGGCGTGGGGCCGATAAACTTAATGCCGTATTCATGGCATATTGCTGAGAATTCCGCGCGCTCGGATAAGAAACCGTATCCTGGGTGAATAGCGTCAGCGTTGGTAATTTCTGCTGCGGAAATAATCCGGGGTATGTTTAGATATGAATCTTTGCTAGGTGCATCACCGATACATACCGCCTCATCGGCAAAACGAACATGGAGACTTTCGCGATCAGCTGTCGAATAAACAGCGACTGTTTTGATGCCCATTTCACGGCAAGTCCGGATAACCCGTAATGCAATTTCACCGCGATTTGCAATTAATATTTTTTTAAACACTGCTATGAGTTTATATGAAAGAGATGGCTAGGCCGATAGCAAAAGACAAGCAGATCAGTCAGGTTCAACAACAAACAATACCTGATCGTATTCAACCGGCGACGCATTTTCCACCATCACTTTCACGATTGTGCCGGAGACTTCGGATTCAATTTCATTAAACAACTTCATCGCCTCGATTATACATACCGGCTGACCTTTGGTGATCTTATCACCGACCGAAGCGAATGGCGGTGTGTCAGGATTTCCGGAGCGGTAGAAGGTACCGATCATCGGCGATTTTATTTCGACTGTTTTTGTCAGGGATACAGCTGGAGCTGACGGGGTATCTGATTTAGGAACAGCGGCCGCAGTTTGGGCTATCGCCGCCGCTACTGGCGCTGCCTGAGCAACGACCGGGACAGGGGTCGATTTAAATACTTTTTGATCAGGCTCGCGTTTTACGCTTAGCTTAAGTTCTTTGGTTTCAATGTTCACCTCGTTCAAACCTGATTTGGAGATGAAGTCAATTAGGTCTCTTATTTCTGACGTTTTCATTGCAGATTGGTTTGATGCTCCAGTATCTAATATAGCCAGGGAATTGTTATTATCCTTCTTGGCTGCGGGTTTTGACGATTTGGATTTGCTCATGATAGGACGTTATTCTTTAACACGTTCAACGTACTCGCCTGTCGACGTATGTATTTTTATTTTGTCGCCGGTATTTACGAATAATGGTACCCTGATCTCTGTTCCGTTTTCCAACTTTGCCGGCTTTAATGTACGAGTTGCTGTATCGCCCTGCATACCAGGTTCGGTATACTGAACCTCCATAACAACATGAGTCGGAGGAGAAGCAGTTATTGCACTTTCACCGTTTTCAAACGCGATGAGAAGCGTAACGCCTTCTTTTATATAATTTGCCGAGTCACCAAGAAGACGTTTGTCGATGTAGACCTGATCGAAGGTATCGTTATCCATACATACGAGGCTATTACCATCCTGATACAGGTATTGATATTCTTTTGTTTCTACGCGCAATATCTCGATCTCATCTCCAGGCCTGAAACGGTTTTCAGCAATCTTTCCGTTTCTAACATTGCGCATCTTTATCTGATAAAAAGCCCTGAGGTTTCCAGGCGTACGATGTTGCAACTCTTCGACTTGCATTATCTCTCCGTTGTAACGTATAAAATTCCCCTTGCTTAAATCCGAAACAGTCGCCATAAAAAAATTAGTCTTTAAGTTACAAATACATTAATTAATTGCAAGAATCACGTTTGGTAGTCAGCTGAGAAGGAGAGGATCAGCTGTTATAGGCCCACTTTACGTATACAGCACCCCAGGTAAATCCGCCCCCAAATGCGGCAAGGAGCAAGTTGTCTCCTTTTTTCAGTTTTTTCTCATAGTCCCACAACAGAAGCGGAATAGTGCCCGCGGTCGTATTGCCATACCGTTCTATGTTCATCATGATCTTATCTTCTGTTATTCCGATGCGGCTGGCAGTTGCATCAATTATTCTTTTGTTAGCCTGATGAGGAACCAACCAATCGACGTTGTTCGCATTGAGATTGTTGCGTTCAGCGATTTGTCCCGATACCTCTGCCATATTTGTTACGGCAAATTTGAATACCGCAGAACCTTCCTGGTAAACGAAGTGCTGGCGAGCGTCCACTGTTGCATGCGACGCAGGAATCCGGCTGCCTCCGGCTTTCATATGCAGATAGCTTTCACCTCCACCGTCGCTCTTGAGGATCGAATCTATAATACCGACATTTTCGGTTGCAGGTTCGAGAAGTACACAACCGGCACCGTCGCCGAAAATGATGCAAGTAGTCCGGTCCGTATAGTCCATGATTGCCGACATCTTATCACCACCGACAACAACGACTTTCTTATACATACCTGATTCGATAAAACTTGCGCCTGTAGTAAGCGCGAAGAGAAACCCTGAGCAGGCAGCACTTATATCATAGCTGAATGCATTGACAGCTCCCACAGCCGTGGCAACAATGTTCGCTGTTGCCGGAAAAGTCATGTCTGCTGTAACTGTCGCGAATATGAGTAGGTCAATTTCTTTGGGATCAAGCTTTGTTTTTTTGATCATCTCCTGCACTGCATTGATACCCAACACGGAAACGCCCTGGTTCTCACCTTTAAGAATTCTTCTTTCTTTAATTCCGGTCCGTGAGGTGATCCATTCGTCGGAAGTATCCACCATTGTTTCGAGCTCCTGGTTTGTCAGTACATAATCGGGAACATATCCACCTACACCCGTAATGGCAGCTCTGATCTTGGTCATAGTAATCTTAACTTTAATTGTGTGGTCGTTGGACGATGGTTAGCTATATAAAAAAGAAATGCCCGGCGCAAAAACACCGAGCATTATGACATATTTCACCTACAGCATGCATTTATAGTCCGCGGTCCCCTCGCTCACATCGAATTTTGAGGTTGCTACTGCAAATTTCAGTTTAGAGGGAACTGGATTCATGAAGCGTTATGCCAGGACTTCTTTTTCCATCACCACCTTACCGTGATAGTAAAGTTTACCCTCATGCCAGAAGGCACGATGCGGAAGATGATGTTCGCCCGTTGTCGGACATACAACTAACTGCTTGGCAGTTGCTTTGTAATGTGTCCTTCTTTTATCTCTGCGGGTTTTCGAAAGTTTTCGTTTTGGATTCGGCATAGCTAAAACTGTTTATTTTAATTTCTTCAAAATATTCCAACGAGGATCAACCTCATTTTCATTCTTATTTTCATCCCCTTCCGCTTCGGACGAATACACGATCTTTCCGTTTAAAAGATCTTCCTCCTCTTCTTCTTCCTCATCCTTGAACTTTGGATGAAGCTTTTTCAGAGGTATCGTCAGCGCAATGAACTCATATATATATTGTCCGAGCTCGAGCTTAGCCGTTTCGCGATGGATGATTATGATCTCATCCGTTACCTCCTCGTCCCGATCTCCATATTTGAACACGATCTTTCTCGTGATGTCAATTGGAAAGTCGAAAGCTTCGAGGCTTCTGTCGCAGATCAGCCTGGCACTACCTTTAATTTTAAATTCCCCTTCCAGGAACGTTTCGTGCTTGTCAAGTAACAGATCAACCACAAAGGTCCCTTCCGAAACCAAGTCAGAACCGTATTCCCTGAAGAACTCGTTACCAAATTCATAGTGAAATTGGTGCTGCTTGTTGCTCAGGCCGACAATATTGATGCTATAAGCCCCCAAACGCCAAACCCTGCCGGGCATTAAAAATTAGTCGGCAAATTTATGAGAATTAATCAGAAAGTAAAAAAACGAAGAAAAAAGGCCCGAAAATGCTATCCGGAGAGTTCCGGGTTCAAAAAATACCTAGATGTATTCGGTCATCGCCGCCTCTTTGAACTCCTGGGCCGTCTTGCTACCGTAGTGTTGTATAAAATAGTCGATAATGCCCTTTTTGAAGCCCAATTTGATGGCAATGTTTTTACAGAAGATCACTTCGCTTTCAAAAACGTTCTGATCGGCAAACACGAGTTCAATGCTTGACATAAGGTATTCGAACTTCTGATCCATGGAAAGTGCTCCCAGAGAGTCAATTGGTTGCGGGTTACGGATCAGGTCGTTAACCTCTTCTTCAGGAAATTTCCTGTCGCGAGCGATCTTAAATATCATTTCGCGTTCGATTTTGGCGAAGTGTTTATCTGCTTCCGCGAGTTGTATAAGTATATTAAGTTGCTTTTTCGTGACGATGTCCATCTCAACTAACGATTGAAGTGTTCAAATATAACCGAAATATAACGACCAGACATTCCCCGGAAATCGGGGTTATAGTCCATTAAACCTATTTTTCTGTGGAAGGTTCGATTCTATTCTTAAAAATGTCTGCCGCCCGGTAGATGGCGGACCGAAGTGAACCCTCGTTGGCCGTATTCTTACCCGCGAGTCCATAACCGGTGCCATGATCGGGTGAGGTTCTGACGATAGGAAGTCCAGCCGTATAGTTGATCCCCTCCTCAAAAGCGATGAGCTTAAAAGGAATGAGGCCCTGATCGTGATACATCGCCAAGATACCATCGTACTTCGAATGATTTCCAGTAGCAAAAAATCCATCGGCCGCGAACGGTCCATAAACCAGCTTCCCTTTGCCTTTCAAGTCTGCAATCAAAGGTCTGACAACCTGCTCATCTTCCTGGCCGATAAGACCCAAGTCACCAGCGTGCGGATTAAGACCCAGCACAGCGATCCTTGGTTTAGCAATTCCAAAGTCTTTGCGAAGTGAATTTTCCATGATCTTTAACTTGACTTCGATCCTCTCACGTGTGACTGACGACGCAATGTCTTTTACACCAATATGTTCAGTAACGAGGCCTACACGCACCGTATCGCTAACCATAAACATAAGGCTGTCGGAGACTCCAAAGAACTGTGTAAGATATTCCGTGTGTCCCTTGAAGGGAAATTCATCGCTGTGAATTGAGTGCTTGTCGATCGGTGCTGTCACTAACGCATCGATTACACCTTCTTTGAGTTCTTCACATGCTTGCTTTAATGCAATGAAGGAAGCCTTTCCGCTCTGCTTGGAAGCTTTTCCGGGAGTAATCTCAAAATTATCTTCCCAACAATTAACAACGTTTATACTCTTTGGGGCAAATTGTCCTTTGTTACGGACCTGTGTGTAGTTGAACTCCTCGATATTAAGGAGCTTCTTGTAGAAGGAAATAACTTTGGCTGAGCCATAGATTACTGGGGTGACGATGTTATGGAGTCTGTTATCTGCTAAAGCTTTCATCACCACTTCAGGACCAACACCATTAAGGTCACCTATTGTTATACCGATACGAGGTTTATTTGTTTGCGTCATTGGATTCGAATCAATTCTTAGCGATTTAGTGAAAATATCTATTTGTTCCTTGTAGATTGTGGAGGATGTACGTGTATGGAACGAACGACAAAGGTACGGCCGAAGAAGTTTTTAGGGCAACACTTTCTCCATGACCAATCGATCGCGCGGCGAATTGTCGGGTCATTAGTAGTGACAGAGGAAACAAAGAGCGTCCTGGAGATCGGCCCCGGAATGGGAGTGCTCACTAAATTTTTGTTGGAGCTTAAGGGCATTAGTTTGAAGGTGATAGAGATAGACCGGGATTCTGTGTCGTATCTGAAAACACACTATCCGGCACTGGATGTCATCGAAGGCGATTTTCTGGAGGCGGATATACCAACGATCTTTTCAGACAAGTTCGCCATCATAGGCAACTTTCCCTACAATATCTCTTCGCAGATCTTTTTCAGGGTTCTTGAGAATCGGAATGCTGTGCAGCAGGTGGTATGCATGCTTCAGAAAGAAGTGGCAGATCGGATCGCTGCTAATTCAGGTAACAAAACCTATGGCATCCTCAGTGTATTACTGCAGGCATATTTTGACATCGATAATCTTTTTAAAGTAGCGCCAGGAGTATTTACACCGCCCCCGAAAGTTTTGTCGGCTGTGATCCGTCTGCGAAGGAATAAAGTTGTATCGTTACCATGCGACGAAAAGCTGTTCGTTCAAGTAGTGAAGCAGGCATTCAACACGCGCAGGAAGACCTTGCGCAACGCATTAAAAAATTTAAATTTGGCAGCCGAAATTTCGGCATTGCAAATAATGGATAAGCGGGCCGAACAATTGTCGGTCGATGAGTTTGTTAATCTTACACTATTAATTGATCGGAGTCGTGGAGCAGCCATTGGTTGAGTTTGAGCTGACGAAAGAGTTTATTGAGCGTTTCCAGCTGGCACTGGATGAACGCGATGATCAGTTCATCAGCAAGATATTAGGTGATGTAAAAGCTGCGGACATAACCGCGTTGCTCTATGAATTCAATTCGGAGGAATCCAAGTATGTGATGGATCTTCTCTCAATTGAGATTCAGGCTGAAATCATCAGTGATCTCGACCCGGATACACGCAAACGTTTCCTTAAGATATATCCTCCCTCAGAGATCATCAACTTCCTCAATCAGCTTGCATCCGATGATACAGCCGATATACTCAACGAACTTCCGATAAAGGAACGGGAAGAAGTACTTTCAGGGCTTGAGCCAACGCTTAAGACACAGGTTACGGAACTTCTGCGCTACGAAGAGAATGTTGCAGGCGGTCTGATGGCGAAAGAGTTGATCAAAGCCCGCTATTTCTGGACCGTGGTAGAGTGTGTCGATGAGATTCGAAAACAGGCAGAGAATGTGAATAAGTTCTACGCTGTTTACGTTGTGGACGAGCGTGACAAACTTTTGGGACGCGTTGCGTTACAAGATCTTATCCTGAAGGATGCCAAGACGATAGTAGGTGATATCTATGAGCAAGATATTGTCTCAGTGGAAACGTACAAAGAGGATTACGCCGTTGCTGAAATAATGAAGAAGTACGACCTTGAATCAGTTCCGGTAGTGAATGTTCAGGGCCAACTGGTGGGACGAATCACTATCGACGATATCGTAGACGTGATCACGGAACAAGCTGATGAGGAACGTCAGATCATGGCTGGTATAAGTGAGAACGTAGAAGAAGATGATAGTGTGTGGCGAAATACAAGGGCGCGTCTGCCATGGTTGCTTATCGGAGTTGCAGGAGGTCTGATGAATGCCAAGTTCATGGGTCTGTTTGAAGCGGAGCTGGCCCGCGTTACCGCGATAGCTTTTTTTACGCCTCTCATTCAGGCAACAGGAGGGAACGTAGGAATACAGTCTTCCTCGTTGATCGTTCAAAGTCTCGCGAATCCTGACTTTGTTGATGAAGGCTTATGGAAGCGATTGGTAAAAGTATTCTTTGTGGCGCTTCTCAACGGATTGCTGCTTTCGCTGTTAGTGTTCACTGCTAATGTCGTCCTGTTTGGAGAATACCGGTTGTCTTTGGTTGTATCGTTAGCTCTTTTTAGTGTTATTCTTTTTGCTTCTTTCGTTGGAACAGTTACACCCTTAATACTTAACCGTTTTGGATTCAATCCAGCATTGGCGGCCGGCCCGTTTATTACCACAACCAATGACCTGCTGGGATTGACAGTATACTTTCTAACGGTACACCTGATGCTCTAATGGAAAGTCCGAAATGCCTTATCATCGATATTATGCATGATAGTCTGTTTTCCATGCTGAGTGAAATCGGCTGGGATCCGGATTATCAACCGTCAATAACGCGGGAGCAACTCAAACAAGTACTCGGACAGTATCAGGGTCTGATAGTACGAAGCAAAACATTTATCGATCGCGACCTTTTGGGTGACAATCCGACCGTGAGATTTGTAGGTCGTGCGGGGGCCGGGTTAGATATAATTGATTTGAACTACCTGGCAGAAAAGGGAATTCATGTGCTGCACGCTTCTGAAGGCAATCGCGATGCAGTGGGAGAGTATACAATAGGAGCGCTTCTTAGTTTAATGAGAAAGCTTCCGAAAGCAGATGCGGAAGTGCGGAACTATACGTGGAACCGCGAGGGAAGCAGGGGAGAAGAGCTCATGGGCAAGACCGTTGCGATCATCGGATATGGTAACATGGGTAAAGCATTTGCGAAAAGACTTACCGGTTTTGAATGTAATGTTTTAGCCTATGATAAATACAAAAGGGGATTTTCAGATTCGGTTTGTGCCGAAGTTCAAATGGAGAGGGTATATCAAGAGACCGATATTCTGAGCCTTCACATTCCCCTTACGGTCGAAACAAGATCGCTGGTGAATACGGAATATTTAAGGCGCTTTAAGAAGAAGATCATCCTAATAAATACTGCGCGAGGGGAAATTGTTCCCTTGGCGGACCTAGCCAGCTCGCTGGAAGAGGGTGTGGTACGCGGTGCAGTACTCGATGTTTTAGAAAATGAAAAACTCGACAAACTCACAAGCGAACAGCGACAAGTGTTCAGTTTATTGGCTAAAAGGTCTAATGTAATATTCACCCCCCACATTGCAGGGTGGACTTATGAATCACATGTGAAAATAAATGTAGCTTTGGTACAGAAAATCAAACAGCTGCGATTGGTGTAATTTCTATAAATGAATTAATTTCCGAGTAGCATTCCCGGAGCCCCCTATGAGTTTTTTACAAAAGCGTGCAAAGAAGGTAAGCGACTTGTTCAATTCGATTATCGAAAAGCCGTTGCTAACGTCCACGCTAGTGCTACTATTCGTTTCGATTATTGTCGTCGGGTTGAGCTTACCCTACTATATCCATGAGTTCGATACGTTCATCCAACAAGTGCTTGCCGAAGCACACGGAATGATCTTTGACATTGCCGTTATCGGTATCCTGATCTTCTGGCTGAATCAAAACGGTGAAATACGCAGAAGGATCCGTACCTACAAGGATGAAATTGATGACTTCCGTTTGTGGGAGTCAGAAGAAGCTGCATTCCGTACCGTGGGTAATATAAAAAGACTAAACCGTCACAAGATACACGAGATCAATCTTGTAAATTGTCACCTTCCCCGAACAAATCTTAACTATGCGAATCTTGCCGGATCGAATGGAAACTCGGCCAACATTTCGCAATCATCCCTTATCGAATCAAACCTTGAGAATGCCCGCTTGAATCAAACAAACTTTGAGAATTCAAACCTGAACCAGGCCAACCTCAAAGGAGCTTATGCTAGCGGAGCAAATTTTAAGGATGCGTTCCTGATAAAAGCGCACTTTGAAAATGCGTTCCTGATTAAGGCCAACTTTAACAATGCGTTTTTGATGGAAGCAAATCTTCAGAACTGTTATCTGATGGGTGCTGACTTCGAAAACGCCAGCCTTTATAAGGCAGACCTGCGGGGTGCGAAGGGTCTAACTGTTGAACAGCTTTCCAAGGTGAAAACCCTTTATTTGGCGAGGTTTGACGACGAAATCCTGGAGCAAATCAAGACCAACCTACCGGAGTTAGTTGGCACTTGACGCTTGTATTGAGCTAATAATGTATTACATTTGTGTATGGCAACGGTCTCAGAAATGAGGCCGTTGTTTCTTTTTTTGACCTCTGTCGAAGCAAAATCATACAGGTTGGTCGTATTAAAAATCTAAGAGAAATTTTGAGTGTCCTATGAGTAAGAAAATTTCATATTATACTAAAGAAGGACTGGAGAAGTTGAAGAATGATCTTAGTCACCTCAAATCTAAGGGGCGGGCGGAGATAGCCCACCAGATAGCGGAAGCTCGCGATAAGGGTGATCTCAGCGAAAACGCAGAATACGATGCGGCAAAGGACGCGCAAGGACACCTTGAAGCAAAGATCGCACAGCTGGAAGATTTGGTTTCCAGTGCAAGGCTGCTGGACGAAAGCACAATAGATACTTCAAAGGTTTCCATCCTTTCGAAAGTCACGATTAAGAATAAAAAGAACGGTGCTTCGGTCACCTACACACTTGTATCTGAAGAAGAAGCTGACCTAAAAGCAGGAAAGATTTCAACGATGTCACCGATTGGAAAGGGACTGTTGGGCAAAAAGATCGGCGACGTGGCACTTATTAAAACACCTGCAGGCGAAATGGAATTCGAAGTGATAAAAATTACTTTGTAAACATCCTCAAGTCGTTCCAAGATCTCATGGCATCAATATTCACCAGAATAATCAACCGGGAGATTCCCAGTCACATTGTCGCCGAAGATGAACGCTATATTGCTTTCCTCGATATCAATCCTTTGACAATCGGACACACACTTGTAGTTTCCAAGAAGGAGGTGGACTACCTCTTTGATCTTGATGATGATATTTTGGCTGGAATGAATGTGTTTTCGAAGAAAGTTGCCATTGCTATCAAAAAAGCTGTTCCCTGTGTGAGGATAGGCGTGGAGGTCATCGGTCTGGAAGTCCCCCATGCGCATGTGCATCTTATTCCGATGAATAGAACGGAAGATCTAAATTTCATGCGGCCAAAGCTTAAGCCCACAAAAGAAGAATTGACTGAAGTGGCAGAAAGGATCCGGAAAGCTTTTTGAAAAAGTCGACGTCATTAAAAAAAAGAGCGCTCAAAATGAAGCGCTCTTTTTGTTTTATATTTTCTCTCGGGATTAACCTAGTGCCTTCACGCCTGGCAGTTCTTTGCCTTCAAAATATTCCAACAAAGCTCCGCCTCCTGTTGAGACGTAACTTACTTTTTCGCTGAAGCCCATTTGAGCAACGGCCGCGGCAGAATCACCACCACCAATCAAAGAAAATGCTCCTTTGCCTGTTGCATCCACCACAGCCTGTGCTATCGCCTTGGTGCCTCCGGCAAATTTCTCCATTTCAAATACGCCCATTGGTCCGTTCCAAAGAATTGTTTTTGAATTGCTGATAGCTTTCGAGAAAACCTCAACAGCTTGAGGACCGATATCAAGGCCCATCCAGCCATCCTGAATGCTATGGTTGTTTGCAATATTTGTGTTTGCATCGGCTGCAAACTTATCGGCAATGACCGAATCCATTGGTAAGAGGAATTCGACACCCTTTTCTTTTGCTTTTTTGATAAGGTCTTTGGCGAGGTCCAGCTTATCTTCTTCCACCAGCGACTTCCCGACATTTCCTCCTAGTGCTTTAAAGAAGGTGTAAGCCATGCCTCCACCGATGATGAGGTTATTTACTTTGTCCAGAAGGTTCTCAATGATCAGTAGCTTATCGCTGATCTTAGCTCCACCCATGATAGCGGTGAAAGGTTTTGCGGCTCTCTTTATTACTTTGTCAGCATTCTCAAGTTCAGCTCCCATGACGTAACCAGCGCACTTGTCCTTAAAGAACTGAGCGACGATTGTTGTGGAGGCATGCGCGCGATGTGCAGTACCAAAAGCATCGTTTACATAAATATCTCCATGCTTGGAGAGTTTCTCAGAAAAACCAACATCTCCTTTTTCTTCCTGTTTATAAAACCGAAGATTTTCAAGTAATAGAACGTCACCTGGCTTAAGTGATCCCGAAAGCTTAAAGGCTTCCTCGCCGATACAATCGCCACCAAACTTGACGGGGCGGCCCAACAGCTCCTCCGTTTTCTTTACGGTGTGTTTTAATGAGAACTTTTCTTCGGGACCTTCTTTTGGTCTGCCAAGGTGAGACATCAGTATACAGCTACCGCCATCGTTTAATATTTTATTGATAGTGGGGATCGTTGCGCGGATACGGTTATCATCTGTAACATTGAAAGATTTATCAAGGGGAACATTAAAGTCCACACGTATCAAAGCACGTTTTCCTTTGAAATTAATGTCATCAATAGTTTTCATAAGCGAGCTGGTTGTTTAGATAGGGGACGAATTTATGAAACTGGCTACAGTCGAGCGTAATGCAATCGTGGTATTTTTTAGAAAACGATTGTGGTGGCGCTATAACGTTATTATTGGCAAGCCGTGAAAGGGTGATTCTTGGTGGATTTGCTGATTAGAGCGATTTGATGATGGTGAGATGCATCAAGTCGTGAGCGTCCGTTTTTCATAGGCAAGTTCTGTAGCCAGTTCCAAATGCGTACCCGGACTTTTTAAGCGCAGAGAAATCGCAGAGGGATGCACGCAGAGTTCCACAGAGAAATGCAATTGACCTTTTCCATAGGACGGTGTTATGATAAGTCCGAAGGTGTGCCCAGACTTTTAACCGCAAAAGGCGCAAAAGAATGCACGCAAAAAACGCAGAAAAATACAAGTGAGTTTTCATAGGTCAGGATTGCACTAACAACCATGAATAAATACCCACGAGGGACAATTAACAATTAACCATCAACCATTAATCCCACACCATTCCTTTAATTGCTGTTCAGCGACATTTCCACCGCATATAATTGTAGCGACCGTAATTCCTTTGAATAGGTTGATATTTTCCATTAACGCGGCAATTCCAACTGCACCTGATGGTTCTGAGACCAATCCGGCATGAAGGTGGACAAGGTTCATTGCGTTCACGATAGATGTTTCGCTAACTAGGATAGCATCGTCAACAACGCCCTGCATGTCAGTCAAGGCTTCCGGCACCGGTATACGAACTGCTATTCCGTCCGCGATCGTGTTGACGGTATTGTGAGTCACCAATGTGTTCGTTCGCCATGACTCAATCATTGCAGGTGCACCTGCTGCCTGTACAGCGATTATTCTCGTGTGTGGACTTCGTTCTTTGAAAATCCTTCCGATGCCATTGATCATGGCGCCGTTTCCCAGGGCTACAAGCAGTACGTCAATGGGTTCAGGAAAATCCAGCAGCTCAAGGCCAATCGTTCCCGCGCCTTCAAGCGTTTCGATGTCAAGGCTATCTTCCACGAATCTGGTACCCGATGCTTTTGCAACATTCTTTGCTTCCAATTTTGCGGCATCGAAGTCATTTCCGTGGAGTATCACGTCAGCGCCAAGTGCCTTCATTCGTTCTATCTTTAATGGATTCGCATGAACACTTGCATAGACCGCCAGTTGTACGTTTCTCTTCCGACAAGCATATGCCATCGCCTGACCGAAGTTACCGGCGCTGGCACAAATAATCGGCGTGTTCTTATCGGCGTTCGCTAACAGAAAATCAGCACCTCGCCCTTTGAAGGATCGGATTGGGTTAAGCGTTTCAACCTTCAACACCACGCGGCTTGAAAAAAGCTCGCTAAGCGATTCGCTTATGAACTGAGGTGTTCGTAGGAATACGGGATCGATAGTGCGGAAGGCGTAATCTATGCGAGACGTGGAGAGGCGAGGAGTCATTTTTGAAGACCGTTAATTGTTATCCGTTAATCGTCATCGGTTAGTCGTGAGTGTGTTTAAGCGCAGAAAACGAAGCGTGACTTTAATAACCTCATCATTCATAATTGATGTGATTGAATGTCGAATGTCCAATTTCCAACTCCCAATGTTGAAAGAACTACGATTAACGGATAACGATTAACGGATAACGGCTTCTCAATCACCGAAACTAATCCCCAATCCCTTAGCGGCCTGAACGAGATAGGAATCTTTGTTTACGATGTTGTATTCTTTTGTCGCCTCGTCGAGCGTAACGGAGGTGATGCTATTGTTTTTAAATGCCACCATGCGTCCGAAATTATTCTCGAGGACAAGCTCAAATGCTTTTACACCGAATAACGTCGCCAATATACGATCGAAGGCAACGGGACTACCTCCGCGCTGAGTGTGGCCAAGCACAGTTTCGCGAATTTCGGCGGTACATCCGGCGTCCTTTAATTGTTTTGACAGCTGATAGGCTACTCCTCCGAGACGGACATGTTCGGAACCTTTTTCACCTGCCATTGACGTAACAGTTCCTTCTTTTGGTTTAGCTCCTTCCGCAATGACAATATTGATAAATCCCTTTCCCTTTTTATATCGTAGGGCTATACGCTTAACAAGCTTATTGACATCATAGGGTATTTCCGGAATAAGGCAGATTTCAGCACCGCCCGCAATTGCCGTGTGCAGTGCAATCCATCCCGCATCACGGCCCATTACCTCCATGATCATAGTGCGATGGTGACTTTCAGCCGTGGTGACAAGCCTATCGAAGCTGTCAGTGGCTATTTGCACGGCCGTTTGGAAGCCGAAGGTCATATCCGTGGCACAGAGATCGTTGTCAATGGTCTTTGGAACTCCGATCATGGGCAATCCTTTTTTATAGAGAGTGCTTGAAATCTTTTGGGAGCCATCGCCGCCGATGTTGATAATAGCGTCGAACTTCAAATCCTTAAGTTTTTTCACCAGCTCGTCGGAGCGGTCGACGAATTTAATGGTGCCATCAGGCTGTTTTTCCGGAAACTTTATGGGGTTATCTTTATTGGTAGTCTTTAAGATCGTTCCACCTCTCACATGGATACCGGCGGTCGTTTGCCTTTTCAGAGGAATTATTTTCTGGGGTTCATTTAATACGCCATTAAACGCTTCGATGCTTCCATAGATCTCCCAGTCTTTTTCTCGTCGGGCACGTTTGGCAATTCCGCGTATGACTGCGTTGAGACCTGGGCAATCGCCACCTCCTGTGAGAATGAGAACTTTTTTAGGCATGATTGTTATCTTGGTTGAGTATCTATCAATATTAAAAATAAGTTTAGAGTTGAACAAATTAGTGGCTGGTAGTTAGTGTGCCTTGTTCATGTTACTCAAATTCGTCTTATGGGGGTTCATCTGGATTCTTTAAGTGCATTAACGCAGAGAGGAATTAAATGCATCAGTGCGGCTCGTTCTTGAGAGGCGCGGGGAGCTAAAGTCATCTGCTTTCTTAATTTATCCGAGGGCGCAGGGTGTAGTTCTTATCAGGCGTAGTCAAGCGTTGCTTGGTTGTAGTTCATCCGAACTTTTAAATCAAATGTACAAGAATGTTGCACGGAAGTTCTGATGCGCTTTCCGCAAGCGAAGCGCGCCTGCCCCTGCGCCCTCCGCGCCAAAGGTGAACCATGTGCCTGGTGAATTTCCTCCCCATGCCACACACGAAGAAGCAGCACTGATGCGTTTAAAAAACCTGTGCGTTAAAAAAATGATTTGTAGTTTCTCAATAGAATGAGATCAAATTTACACAAACTTGATAAAGTAGGATTAGTCACCCCATGCTACTAAATATCTTCACTACTTAAGGGTAAAATAATTGCTATGGCCAGAAACTTTTACGGACCTTCGTTCATCATCAGGTAAATTCGATCATGCTAAGCCTTAAAGTCTACTTGAGGTTTCTTTGGAAGAACAAGGTTCTAACACTCATCAATATCGGAGGACTTTCCATCGGTATTGCCAGTTGCCTTTTCATTACGCTTTTTGTCACCGACGAACTTAGCTTTGACCTTCACGAAAAGAACCTCAATAGGATTTACCGGGTTGTCACAAAAATCGTTTCGGAAGGATCTGTTGATGAAATAGCTATCACAGCTTCAGCTCTGGCTGACCACGTGGAACAGAACTACCCGGAAGTGGAGAAAGTGGTGAGGTTCAGTGTCATGGGTAACGACGTAAACGTCAAACGAGGGGATGCTTTTTACAAGGAAAAAAGAATTATTAAAGCAGATGCGGACGTATTCGATGTTTTTTCTTACGAAATCACTAATCCTTCATCGGCCCTTCAGCATCCGTATCAGGTTGTGTTGACGGAATCTTCCGCCGAAAAGTATTTCGGAACTGGTGACCCATTGGGTCAGTGGCTCACAATATTCGGCAAGGAACATATGGTGAGCGGCGTGATGAAAGATCCACCGCCTAATTCCGACCTGTGGTTCACTATGCTGACTTCAATGGATAGCACTAATCGCCCCGACGATTGGTTTGATTTCGATTATAGAGTGTATGTTTTGTTCCGAGAGAACACTATCACTTCAGCGGGTGTAATTCCTGCGTTCGAAAAGAAGATCAATGAAATAATAGAGGATAAAGTTAATCGCTATTTGAGAGAGAATAAGCACGTGCTTGTTTTTTCATTACAGGTCCAACCGTTAAAGGGGTTACACTTTCAAGAACCATTGATGTACGACACGCCTAAAGGTAACAAGAGTTATGTCTACATTTTTAGTTGCGTGGCAATCCTTATCCTATTCATTGGCTGCCTGAACTACATCAACTTCTCCATACTACAATCTATTGAGCGTGGTAAGGAGGTGGGCATACATAAGGTAATAGGAGCGAGGTTTTCGCAATTGGTAGTTCGCTATCTTACTGAATCCTTCTTTCTAACTGCGCTGTCAGTTGTCCTTGCGATCGTTATCGCTATTATTTTAATGCCGGTGTTTAACGGTGTGGTTGAACGCCATTTCACAATAAATGATCTCTTCAGCGTCAGGTCTGTTTTAGTAATAGTAACAATACTGGTGGTAGTCGGCCTTATTGCGGGGAGTTATCCGTCTTTTTATACCTCTTCGATCAAACCGGTACTCGCGTTGAAAGGAAATATTGCCTCGCCACGCGGGCAATGGATTCGAAAGATTTCGGTGGCCGCTTAGTTTTTCATTTCCATTGGTTTGATCATTTGCACTTTTGTCATTTATAAACAAATGGTATTTGTGCGTGATTATGATCTTGGTTTTGAAAAAGACAATGTACTTGTGCTTGAACCCCCAAGCGACTCGACGATGTATGAGCCCACGACTGCGTTCAAAAAGAATCTAATGAATCATTCAACGATAAAGAATGTTTCGACAGGCGGTTACGGATCATTACCCGGCGCTGATACGCGACGAGGGTCAATAAATGTAATTACAGACGGAAAACACGACGCCAGAATGGTGAATTATACCAATATCGACGAGGATTATTTCTCGACGTTGGGTATACGGATACTTGAGGGAAGGAATTTCGACTCAAACCCTGGCGACAAAGCAAACGGTATAATAGTGAACGAGGCGATGGTGCGTATGATGGGATGGAAAAGCCCGCTTGAGCAAAAGGTGTCGTTTGAGGACGGAAAGTTCACCGATATAATCGGAGTCATCCGCGACTTCAATTACACATCTTTATATAATAAGGTCGAGCCGCAGGTGATTGTGCTTAACAAGAGTGAGATCCATTATGTTTATGTTGCGTTGCGCAGCCCGCAATTGAATGACGCCCTTACATTCATCAGGTCAGAGTGGGAGAAAACCTTTCCGAATGAACCCTTCGCTTACAAGTTTTTGGACGAATCACTTGCAGCCCAGTATGTGAAAGAAGAAACGGCCATGACCGTGTTTACGTACTTTAGCATACTTACTATTATTATCTCATGCCTCGGCCTTTTCGGATTGTCATCACTTGCTATCTATCAACGCAGACGTGAAGTAGGAATTCGCCAGGTTGTTGGAGCAGACTTTACTTCGATCCTTACATTGTTTGCGCGCGAGTACATCGCGTTGATTGCATTGTCTACCATCCTCGTTAGTCCTTTGGTGTGGTTTGGGATGGAAAAATGGCTTCAAACATTTCCCTATCGAGGTGAGCTGAGTATCACTTTGTTCATTTTGATCGGCAGCTCTGTGTTACTTGTGTCAATTATTACTGTTGCCCTGAGCATACTGAAAATCTCGAGGATGAAGGCGGTTCGTCTTATTGCCACACAATAACCGGATAACTACCAACGGTCAGCCGTTGCAGCTGCTCTCTTAAGTCGGTCGTTGATTGCTCTTCCGATACCAACATCCGGAACGAGTTCTGCAAAGACAACATCAACATCCATTTTATCAAAGGCGCGAAGCGCTTCGAACAGGTTTTGAGCCGCCTCTTCAAGCGTACCTGACGGCGAGAGGATGTATTGATTCGGAGTGTTGAAATCATTTTGAAAGGTCAGCAGTCCGACGTGATGTGCAGGATATTCCAGGAGGAGTTCTTCAATTTTTCCAACAAATACTTTTTTCGCCGGTGCATAATGACTTTCCAATTGACCCGGTGACCTTGGATTAGAGGACGAGTGGGTTTGGATCCTTACCTTTCCCATCACTGCTTCAATATCCTCGATGCTTAGGCCTCCCATGCGGTAGACCACAGGTTCGCCATCCTCCATTCCAACGATCGTCGATTCAATTCCCACCTCACATTTTCCGCCATCAAGAATGTATTTGATTTTATTGCCAAGCTGATCGTTCACATGCTGCGGCGTTGTAGGGCTCACGTATCCGAAAGGATTAGCACTTGGTGCTGCCAACGGGAATGAAAGTATCTTAAGGAGGTCCTGCGTCAATGGATGATCGGGGCACCTTATTCCGACTGTTTCCAGGCCGGCCGTAACCAGGTCTGGCATGATTGATTTTTTCTCTAGCAACAGGGTTAGCGGTCCGGGCCAGAATTTTTGCGCGAGCGCATAGGCTTTCTCGGGAATATCAGTCACGTACTCGTGTACCGCATTCACATTCGGGACGTGAACGATTAAAGGGTCAAACTGTGGCCTGCCTTTTACGGTAAATATTTTCGCCACTGCCGATGCATTGAGCGCATTTCCGGCAAGTCCATAGACCGTTTCCGTCGGAATGGCTACGAGCTCGCCTTCCTCAAGGAGGTTCTTTGCTTTTAAGATGTCAGTTCCGATTTCGGCCATGGGAATGCAAAACTAGAATTTATTTGGCGGGATGCTACAAACCCCTAAGTTGGGGGTGAGAAAAAGAACGTATGAAATTGATAATAGTTTCCATTGTCCTCCTGATAAATATCAGTGCGGGGGCACAAAAACAGGATAAGGTTCTCTATTCGAAACTAAAAGCGCTTGCTGACCAGTTTAACGGCGACGTCGGCATCTATGTGCGTCATCTGAAGAGTGGGAGAACGGTTGCCATAAACGCCGATTCAATTTTCCCTACTGCCAGCATGATCAAAATTCCAATCACCATTGGAATGTTTGAAAAAATCGAACGCAAAGAGATCGACTACCATTCTGAACTCGTTTACAAGGACTCGTTGCTTTACGCTGGCGTTGATATCCTGGGTTCCTTCAAATCGGGTGAAAAGATCGCCCTTAGCAAGGTGTTGATGCTGATGATAACCACCAGCGACAATACAGCAAGTTTATGGTGTCAGTCTTTGGCAGGTACAGGTGTGGTTATCAATGAGTGGCTTGCCAAAAACGGATTTAACATCACGCGAGTCAATTCAAGAACTCCAGGACGAGAAGGGAACCGTACAAAGTATGGATGGGGTCAAACTTCACCGCGTGAAATGGCGGAGTTGTTAGTGAAGATCCGGGAGGGAAAAGTAATAAGCGCTCGGGCAAGTGAACGAATATACAGAAACCTCACGAGGATCTATTTCGACAGTGAAGCTCTTTCACAGGTACCACCTTATGTTCAGGTTGCTTCAAAACAAGGCGCGGTGGATCAATCAAAGTCTGAAGTTGTATTGGTGAATGCACCGCACGGGGATTACGTCTTTTGTGTGATTACAAAGAACCAAAAAGATGAGCGATGGGAACCAGACAACGAAGGTTATATATTAATTAGGAATTTATCGCACTTGCTTTGGGAAGAGTTTGAGTCAACTGACAATTGGAAACCGGCGGATAAGATTGACGAGTGGTACTAGTAGTGAGTGATTTACCTCTTAAGATACCACCAGTCTTCGTTATAGTTGAACAACACTACGCCATAAATCTTGCTATAGAAGAATCCGGCATTCTTCGTTTGGCATATTAAATCGTGGTAATGAACCCCATTAAGAGTTGTGTCAGAGATGACCCTGAAGTCGTCGTACATGGTCGTGATATCACTGGTTAGGGAGTTTCCCCTGTCAGAAATAATCAGTGTAAGATAATCATCTGTCGTGGGATTAACGGTCGGGGAGGTATTCACAAATCGCGCATCAAATGTCTCATATAACACAGTATCGACGTGACTTGAGGGTACTTCAACGGCATTACGGATCTTGTAAAAATAAGACAAGTAGACGGAGGTATTGAGGTGATATTTAAAAGAAAATAATTTTACATCATAATATGTCAACTGTTCATCGTGAGTTAGTGTTCCGCAATTAGCTTCCATAGTTATCCGTGAGTTCTGCACTACATTTGCCGTGGAGCCGCTAAAACTGATCTCCTCTCCAGTTGCATTGACAAACGTGAATTCTTCATGTCCTTGAAATGGCCACATGTCTGTTTGGAACGCCACTTTTCCCAGCACGACATCATCCGGGCAGGAGCAATGAGAAAAAGTTGTCAATGCAGCAAGGAGCAGCACGGAGAGGCCTTTAGGTGCATGTTTCAACATGACAGTGATTTGGTCTTACGCTATAACTAACAACTCATCTAAAAATATATCTCCACACAATGATCCGATGCAAAATATCTTAAAGATATTGAAAATCTTCAGTCAGCTACCTAGCTACCTGGCTACCTAGCCACCCAGGAACCTAGGCACCCAGGTACCCGAAAATTTCGCGAACAATTGATAATTACCAATCACCTAATTAGCTTGTCAAAATCTTTATTATTTAAGCGTATGAGTAACCGTACCCGTTCTATTGTAAAAGCAGTTGCCGTTGTGCTTGTGTTGCTGGCTGTTATAATGCAACTGCAGTGGGTGATCATCCCATCGCTCAGTGTATACAAGTTTTGGCTTGTGGTAATTGCGTTTGGTTTACTGTTGATCAGCACCAAGTAGTAACGTTACCTTATGTGCCATCCTTAACATGGAAGTGTTGTTTTCCGTGAGGTGTGCAAGGTTGCTGGCATGTACCCACGCCAGTGCATGAGATTCATCGGACAACCAGAGAGGTTCCTCCGTGTTTGCTGTAAATAGAAACCGAATGTCGTAATGCAGGTGCTCGGGAAACTCTCCACGCGCAGGAATGGTATGGATGTCGATGTCGAAGATTTCATTGTGTGCCAGATGCAGTCCCTTTAGTCCCGTTTCTTCTTCCGCCTCGCGTCGCGCAACGCTGATAATATCCTCGTCTCCATCAGCATGGCCTCCCGGTTGAAGCCACTTGTTCAGTTTAGCGTGATGCGTCAGTAGTACGGATTCTCCGGATGGGTCAATGATCCACGAAGAGCCCGTGATGTGACCGGGCAGGTGTGTGCGTTGAAATGCATCGGGGTGTTCAAGCAAAGCGAGGAATCTTGGGATGAACACTCTCTCATCTTCCGCATCCGTGCGGTAACTTCTTAACATTGCGGTTAGCAGTTCCCGGTTCACTTGGATAATTTTTACGAAAGGTAATGCATCGTATACTTAATCGCCATTACCTTGGCTCAATTTACAAAACCTGTACGGGTACTCCGACAGGTTGACGTCATTTTTATAGTAACAACCTATTTGGATATGAACAACAACTGGCGGGTAGCAACCATTGCCGTCCTTATTCTAAGTTTTAGCGTGTCTCAGGCGCAGGAAAAATGGACCAAACTTTTTAATGGCAAAGACCTAACTGGTTGGAAACCACTAAATGGGAAAGCAAAGTATGAGGTCAAAAACGGTGAGATAATCGGCACCACGGTTTTCAAGGAGCCAAATTCGTTCATGGTCACCGAGGCGACTTACGGCGACTTTATCCTTGAGCTGGAGTATAAACTGGATGCGGACATGAATTCAGGGATACAATTCAGAAGTGAGAGCAAGGCCGACTACAAGGATGGCCGTGTCCATGGGTATCAAATGGAAATTGATCCGTCACCTCGCGCATGGACAGGTGGACTTTATGATGAGGCGCGGCGCGATTGGCTTTATACCCTTGAATACAATCCCGGAGCGAAAAACGCGTACAAAAAAGGAGAGTGGAATTTATGTCGTATCGAATGCATCGGCCCGGTCATAAGAGTGTGGATTAACGGCATCGCTACTGCAAACCTCGTGGACAACCTTACACCTAAAGGATTTATAGCTCTTCAAGTGCACTCCATTGGTAAGGAAGAGGAAGCGGGAAAGACCATTCGTTGGAGGAATATTCGAATCCAAACTGCTAACCTCAAACCTTCTCCACCCGACGATATTTTTGTGGCGAACCTGACACCTAACCAGCTTTCAGAGCAGGAAAAGAAAAATGGCGTAGCTCTGCTTTTCGATGGTAAAACTACTTCTGGATGGAGAGGTGCTTACAAAGACAAATTCCCTGAGAAGGGATGGGACATCACAGATGGAACATTAAGCGTGCATAAATCGACAGGCGCAGAATCACAAAACGGAGGCGACATTATTACACAGAACACATATGGTGCGTTTGACCTGCAGTTCGAGTTCAAGCTGACGGAAGGTGCTAATAGCGGCTTAAAATATTTTGTCACAGAAAGTGAAGGCAACAGCGGGTCGGCAATCGGATTGGAGTATCAGATCCTCGACGACGAGAAACATCCTGATGCAAAACAAGGTGTAGTAGAAAATCGCACCCAGGGATCACTGTATGATCTCATTCCATCTCTGAAGATCAAACGCGGACAACACCCCGTGGGGGAATGGAACTATGGGCGTGTGGTTGTTTACCCCGACAATAGAATAGAACACTGGCTGAACGGATATAAAGTGGTGGAGTATCAAAGAGGAACTCCGATCTATAACGCTCTCGTGGCACGCAGTAAATATGCCAAGTGGGAAAAATTCGGGATGGCTGAAAAGGGACATATCCTTTTACAGGATCACGGCGACCAGGTATTCTTCAGAAGTATAAAGATCAGGGAGCTCAAATAAAGAGATCATGATTTTTGATTTTTGAATTGTGATTATTGATTCATGATTTGTCTGACAAGAAGAAGAGAACAAGAAATCGTAAATCTAAAATCACAACTCACTATTCTAAAATCACAGTGTGCGAATGGATTTAATTGATTTGCACAGGCCTTATCACTGAATCACGGGTTGCGGGATCTTCATAGTTGATTCCCTCACTACCAACTTACTTTTTCCTACTTCGGACATTTAATGCGCTAGGAGATTTGTCTTTGATTATTGAATTGTGATTATTGATTCATGATTTGTCTGACAAGAAGACGAGAACAAGAAATCGTAAATCTAAAATCACAACTCACCATTCTAAAATCTCAGGTGACCAAGTGTCAGAACTCGGGATATAATCACTGAGTCACGAGTTGTGTCTTCATACTTGATTCCCTCACAACCAACTTGCTTTTTATCAAACGGTTCTCCGGCCTGAGCTCAGGATGGCGGATATGATTGATGAGGATCTCCGCTGCGGTGGCACCCATTTCATGTGCAGGATGGTCAATGCTGCTCAGTGAAGGTTCGATAAAGCGACACATCATCTCATTGTTAAAACCTAACATCGCTATGTCGTCCGGGATTCTCAGTCCGCTCTTTTTCAGCAGATACATCAGTTCGATAGCTGTATAATCATTAAGTGCAAACACGGCATCCGGTCGTTGAGGAAGGTTGACAATGTATCGTGCGTATTCTTCCACCTTGTTGGCGGCATATTGCGTGTGAATAATATAGGACTCAAGCACAGGAAGGTTGTGCTTCTTCAATGCGTCAATATAACCCTTGAGTCTGTTGCGGCTGGTGAACAAGTGTTGCTGTCCCGCCATAAACATGATGCGCTTACAACCCTGCTGAATAAGGTGTTCTGTTCCCTCCATTGCAATGTCATAGTTATCAGAAAACACCTGGGACGCATTGATGTCTTCACAAATGCGATCGAAGAACACCATAGGAATACCCTTGTCAATCACCGGCTTGAAATGATCTGAACGGTCTGATTCGCGTGACAATGAAATCAGCAGGCCATCCACGCGACTTGACATTAAGGAGTGAAGATTGTTCTTCTCGGCGATATAAGATTCATTTGATTGGCAGATCATGATATTCATTCCCGCCATGTCTGCAACTTTTTGTATCCCACCCACAGCTCTTGAAAAGAATCGATTAGTGGTTTCCGGTATGAGTACGCCGATGGTATTCGTGCGTTGTTGCTTGAGATTTATGGCAAGTGTGTTGGGCTCATAGTTCAGTTGATTGGCAAGCTGAAGGATTTTGCTTTTTGTTTCAGGGTGGATGTCTGAGCGACCGATCAGAGCCCGGGAAACTGTGGATTTGGAGATATTAAGCATCCGGGCGATGTCCTTAATGGTAACGGCTTTTTTGTCCATATCGGGTTAAAGTCTTGCTGGCTCGAAGATAATAATATTTTCGGGACCGTTCCCGGGAACGGGCTCGAAAAAAATTATGAAAAACATGAAGTGTAGTATTGACATATTATCACGAAAAAGTGTTAAAATTATGCTGCTCAAACGATTTCGACATGAGTCAACCTTTACCTAGCGCGAATTTTTTCCTTTCAAACACAGCCTCCCAAGGGAACCCGTTCCCGGGAATCGTACCGACGAAAGAAACGAACATAGATTCGTTGATCATGAGAGTAATTGAAGGCGACGACTACTTCGCGTTCGAACTCTTGTTCAAGAAAATGTATAATCCACTTTGTCAGTTTTGTATAAAGTTCGTGAAGTCATCAGAAGTAGCCGAAGAGTTAGTTAGCGATGTTTTTTATAGCATATGGAAGAATAGAAATCGATTGATCATTTCATCTCCCAAGGCCTACCTGTTTACTTCGGTGCGCAACAAGGCGTATGATCACTTGAGAAAAGTCAAGAAGCAGATTCACTGCGACCTTGAGAATGCTACAAATATACCCGCTGATACGGCCAATAGTCAGGAAATTCTTGTCCTTAATGAGCTAACGGCCCGCATGGAGCAATCTATTGCCCGTCTGCCAAAGCAATGCCGACTAGTTTATGAGCTCAGCCGGGACCAGGGATTAAAATACAAGGAAATAGCTACAATTCTTCAGGTCAGCGTAAAGACCGTTGAGACACAGATGGGAAGGGCGTTAAAGCACCTCCGCAATTCCTTGCCATTCAGGTAAAATTCCTTACGCTCATCAATTTCGTTCAGGGTACAACCGCCCAAATTCGTCTTTTTACATACAGTAGGCAATGAAAAGACTCAGCATGGGGGATTGGTCCGTAATCGCGCGCTTTTTGAAAAAAGAAGCAAGTGCCGAAGATGAGGACAGTTTCGCCCTCCTGGTCGACCGTTGTCCAAATCTAAGGGATGAGCTGGAAGAAATGGATCGCGCATTGAATCCTCTCCCTGTGGTTGTAGGCAGTTTCGATGAAACTACCGCATTTGAAAAGCTTACCGTACGTTTTAAAAAAGAAAATCTTATCTGACGGGCTTGGTCATATTGTTTAAATATTGGTCGTATTCTTTTTTGCAGATCAATTTTAAACTGTCCTTGAAATCTTTCTCAACTCTTGAAGTAATAATTTTAGAACCTTGCCTTGATACTGTAAATAACGAACATGACTAAACTTTTTGATCTGACTGGAAAAACTGCACTGATAACAGGCGGTACAGGTGTATTGGGTACCGCCATGGCTATTGGCCTTGCTGAGGCCGGGGCTAATACAGTCATATTAGGCAGGAGAAAAGAATCCGGCGATGAACTTGTAAAGTCTATTCAAAACCGGGGGTCGAAGTCGCTGTTCGTGAAAGCGGATGTACTTGACGCAACGGACTTGCTGGCGGCAAAGGAAAAGGTGCTTGCAGAGTTTGGTACAATTGATATTCTCGTAAACGCAGCGGGTGGTAATTTACCAGGCGCTGTGATTATGCCTGAACAAAATTTCTTCGACTTGAAGATGGAGGAATTCGATAAAGTAGTCGCGCTCAACCTCACTGGAACTGTGCTGCCGACCAAGATTTTCTGCGAGGAAATGGCAAAGAGAAAAAAAGGAGTAATAATAAATATTGCGTCGATGGCCTCACTGAGACCAATCACAAGGGTTGTCGGATACTCAGCTTCAAAAGCAGCCGTCGACAACTTCACACATTGGCTTGCGATCGAAATGGCTAAAAAGTTCGGGGAAGGCATCAGAGTTAATGCTATTGCTCCGGGGTTTTTCCTTACCGAACAAAACAGAAAACTTCTTACCAATCCGGATGGAAGTTATACGGCGCGTGGTGAGGCAGCGATCCGTCAGACACCTTTTAACCGGTTCGGCATGCCGGAAGAACTGATTGGAACATTGATTTGGCTCTGTTCTGACGCCTCAAAATTTGTAACGGGCGTGACCGTACCTGTTGATGGCGGTTTTAATGTCTTTTGTGGCGTCTGATTAACAAGACTTAACTCTATACTGTTGAAACCCGCTACATCTATACGAAAGCTTGAACAAACCTGGAGATGGTTCGGACCTAACGATCCTGTCAGCCTTGACGACATCCGACAGGCAGGAGCAACGGGGATAGTTACGTCATTACATCATGTTCCTAATGGCGCGTTATGGACAAAGGAAGAAATACAGAAGAGAAAGTCAGAAATTGAATCCAAAGGACTGCGATGGTCGGTGGTGGAAAGTATTCCGGTCCACGTTCATATAAAACTTCAAAAGGAAGGATATCAAAAATTTGTAGAAGACTACAAACAAAGTATCCGTAATCTCGCAGCTTGTGACATTAGAATAGTGTGTTACAACTTCATGCCGGTACTCGACTGGACACGCACTGACCTCACATACGTTGTCGCAGACGGATCAAAGGCATTGCGATTTGACGCAATCTCTTTTGCTGCTTTTGATCTTTATGTATTGAAACGTCCTGGCGCAGCTAAGGACTATTCTGCGGAAAAAACAAAAAAAGCTAAAGCATACATTGAGTCCGTCGGACCGGCCGAGATCGATCAGTTGACTAAGAACATTCTTGCCGGCCTTCCGGGATCGGAGGAGGGTTACACACTGGAAAAGTTTCAGGCTGCACTCGATGAATATAAACAAATTGATGATGCCAGTCTCCGTCGCCATCTGTACGAATTTATAGCATCGATCGGACCAGTAGCCCAGGAGGTCGGTGTCAGGCTTGCTATTCACCCAGACGATCCACCGTTCCCGATACTCGGTCTTCCACGCGTGGTGAGCACGGAAAATGATGCCATTCAAATAATCAATGCATTCAATTCACCCAACAACGGCTTGTGTTTTTGCACAGGATCGTATGGCGTTCGACCGGACAACGATCTAGCTGGAATGGTGCGAAGGCTTGGAAACCGTATCAACTTCGTCCACCTGAGGAACACTACCCGGGATGATGGCGGAAGTTTTTATGAGGCAAACCACCTTGAAGGGGATGCCGATATGTTTGCTGTAATGAAGGAACTGATCGCAGAACAGCAGAAAAGGGATACACCAATTCCTTTCAGGCCCGATCACGGACATATTATGCTTGACGATTTGAATAAAAAAACAAACCCGGGATACTCCGCTATTGGTCGCCTTCGAGGCCTTGCTGAATTGCGTGGGTTAGAACTTGGGATTCACACGATGAACGACAATTAATTCGTACGGTATGATAAACACAACCAGAGCCTTTTTGAGTGATGAATTTTTGCTGGAGTCCGACAGTGCTGTATATCTCTACGAACAGCATGCGGCAAAAATGCCTATTGTCGATTTTCACAATCATCTTTCACCGAAGGATATTGCCGAAAACAGGAAGTTCAAAAACCTTACAGAGATATGGCTTGAAGGAGACCACTATAAGTGGCGTGGTATGAGAACTAATGGTGTGCATGAACGCTTCTGCACAGGCGATGCCGCCCCATATGAAAAGTTTTTGAAGTGGGCTGAAACCGTTCCTTATACAATGCGGAATCCGCTTTTTCATTGGACACATCTGGAATTAAAAAACTATTTTGGAGTGACTACACTACTCGACGGTTCAACCGCGCGTGAAATTTATGATTCATGTACGGCGATGCTTCAGCAGGATGATTTCTCCGTGCAAAGTCTCCTTGCGAAGAACAATGTAGAGATCGTTTGCACGACAGATGATCCGACCGATTCACTCGAATATCACAAACAATTTGCCACGCAGGAGTCGAGCATCCGAATGGTGCCGACTTTCCGCCCTGATAAGTCTTTTGCTGTTGAGAATGTCGAAACCTATAAAGCATATATTGAAAAGCTGGCAAAAGCATCGGGAACGTCGATCAACTCTTTCGATGACCTGCTTCAGGCCTTGCAAAATCGCGTGAATGTTTTTCATCAAATGGGTTGCCGCGCGTCCGATCACGGATTAGAACAACTTTACTTTCATCCCGAATCTGAAAAGAGGGCACCGTCTATTTTCAGTAAGCTATGGGCAGGAAAAGCGTTAGATGCCGAGGAAGTCACGATCTTCAAGAGCGCCGTGCTTATCAATGTAAGCCGGATGTACCACAAGAAAGGATGGGTGCAACAATTCCACCTTGGGGCGCTTCGAAACAACAGTACCCGAATGATGCGCGAGTTGGGACCGGACACTGGTTTTGATTCGATCGGCGTGTTTCCGCAGGCAGTTGTGATGGGTAAATTCTTTGACTATCTCGATAATACAAATCAGCTTACAAAAACCATTGTATACAATCTCAATCCATCAGATAATGAAGTTTTTGCCACGATGGTAAGCAACTTCAACGACGGATCTGTTCCCGGCAAAATGCAGCTAGGCTCAGGGTGGTGGTTCCTGGATCAAAAAGATGGAATGGAGAAACAGATGAACGCGCTCTCCAACATGGGACTACTCTCGAGGTTTGTGGGAATGGTTACGGATTCACGAAGCTTCCTTTCTTTTCCACGTCACGAATATTTCCGGCGCATACTCTGCAACCTGGTGGGACGTGATGTCGAAAAAGGTGAACTACCCGACGATCCTCGTGTTGGTAAGATGATTGAGGCGATCTGTTATTCGAATGCAAAATCTTATTTCGGGTTTTAGTGTAGCAGTGTAGGTCACAATGTCCACCACGAACCACAAAGTGCACGACGTATTTTTAGCACTTCACATAGTGATCGTTGTGCCTCCTTTGTGATCGTCGTGACCCTGCATTTGTAAACTCTAATCGCTAGTATCACTTGATCGTAAGCGATCGCGCCAATACACTCCTGGCCCTATCCTTCATATCGTTCAAATCAATAATCGGCACATCTGTCTCCTTGGCTAACTCATCCCATTTGCGCATGAGGATGCTTGTTTCAAATAGGCTGTCACTTTCAAAAGAGTCAGCTTCCTCTTTACTCATTCTTCCTCCCTGAAATTCCAACGTCTTTTTACTAGCCTCGCTCAGAGAATTATAATATTCCTGATGCTTGTAAGTGAGATAACGCTTAGCCTGTACGTGTCCTTCCACGAGCTTTGCTACCCGTTCTGGAAATCCTTTGCCTCGTAAATAATCTGCGCCAACTTTCTCATGCCGTTTTATTCCATAGCCATCCATACTATTGGATGCATTCTGGCCCACACATATATGACCTATGTCGTGAAAAAAGGCCGCAAGCACTATTTCATCGTCACACCCTTGTTCAATAGCAAGTTGTGCGGATTGTGACATGTGCTCCAACTGAGAAACAGGTTCGCCGATATAGTCTTCACCTCCATGTATTTCATAGAGATCAAAAACCTCCTCAATAATCTGATCCACTTTATTTTTCATATCCCTTGATTTTGAACGAAGTTAAACATGCCAGCGTTAAGAATTTATGAAATAATCATAGGAATTGGTGTCACCCAACAATGGGAGTGGGGGTGAGTGATCACCGCGGAGGCACAGAGGCGCAATGTTTTCACAGTGACCTGGAAAGATTTTAGCAGTTCCTTTGCGTCTTCCCGCCTTTGAGGTGAAAAAATCCAGGTACGTCTCTTGAATTAGCGCACGAACCAAAATCGAGCTCAACAAGCCGTACTTCTCCAGCCGTCTGTTCTTGAAAAGATAAACTAAGCTTCACGCAAATAAACAGCAAAGTACATCGCGTCGAATTTACTTTGTACTACATAATCCAAACTTTTATGGCTATTGAACTGGTAGTATTTGATTTGGCGGGCACTACGGTGAAAGATAATCAGGATGTGCACCGTATGCTGTGGCAGGCACTCTCACGTCACGGTGTGGAGATCACAATGGACGATGCCACTTCGGTGATGGGACTTCCAAAACCCGTGGCCATCCGTATGCTTCTTGATAAACGATATAAGGGGAGTAAGCCCGTGACAAGCGACTGGATCAAAGAGATCCATCATGAGTTTATTCGCGGAATGATCCGCTTTTACAAGACCGATCCGTCGGTAGGAGAGAAGCCTGGCGTCCGTAATACTTTTCGAAAGTTGAAGCAGAGTCAACTAAAGATAATAGTCGACACAGGGTTTGATAGGCAGATCACTGACCCTTTGTTGGACAGGCTTGGCTGGAAGACAGAAAGATTGATCGATGGAAGTGTTACAAGCGATGAAGTATTACGAGGCAGGCCGTATCCTGATTTGATCTTTAAAGCAATGGAGTTGGCAAATGTTACAGACGCGAGGAATGTTGCCAAGGTTGGAGACACAATTTCAGATCTTCAGGAAGGTGATGCCGCAGGTTGTGGTTGGATCATTGGTGTGACAACTGGTGCATTCTCAAGAGAGCTGTTACAGCAACAACGGCATACTCACCTCATTGAAAATATCGAAGAGGTGTTACAAATACTTCCTATTAATGTTGATCGTGTGTTATTAAAATATTAAATTCATGTTACGTGATCGTAACATGAGGTGAAAAGAATATTTTTTTGTTTACTATTAGTCAACTCCCTATATGCAGAGGCACAATCGTTAAAATGGTATGACGGTTCCGTTGTACTGACATCAGGCGATGTGATCGTTGGAAAGATGGCAATTGAGCCGTCGCTCGATGTATTGCTTGTTCAGCAAAACGATATAAGGAGCGTATACCCCGCTCATAAAATCAAATCATTCTATTATTACGATGAGTCCGCCGATATCAACAGGCGATTTACTTCCTTACGGGATAAGAGCACCCTACACAAGAATCATCAATTGTTCGAAATCGTAGTTCAGGGTGAAGTAAGTGTATTGCGGAGACAAAAGACAAGATTCTTGAATCCATCGGATGCACTTGACTTTACATATTACGTCACTTACCGTGATGAGGTGATGTTGTTGAAGAAATTTGGAAGGAAAGTTTATCCTCAGCTAAAATCTTCGATGGCAAGGCTCGAGGATTTTGTCGGGTCGAATCACCTGGGTGCATACAACAGCTCGAATTCGATTAGGATCATTGAATACTACAACAGGCAACTGCGTGCCGAAATGGTCACCGCGAAATACTAGTGTTCAAAAAAGGAAATTTTGCAACATGCAGAACATCGAATGTAAAATGTAGTAGTTAGCTCCGATGGACACTAGGTTTGCGCTTCCGATAGCTATCGGGAGATCACAAAAAAATGCCCCGAGAATTATCGGGTGGACGTCGTGGGTTACAAAAGGAAAATGGTGCGTGCAAGGTTGTTGGTGAAGAACACCAACAACGGCGTAGGGGTCACAACGGACACGAAGTTTGCACAAAGATCTCAAAGGTAAATGCGTCGTGGACTTCGTGGTTCTTAGTGGCCGTTGTGACCCTGCATTAATGAATTTGTTGCTAGCGCGCGGGATTCCAATGCTTATGCTTGAAGTGAAAGTAAAGCATTGAACCACCAATGAGAAAGGTACCTGCAACGGACATGACGTAGCCTGCAGATATAAAAAATTCCAGCCAGCTTGGTTCCGCGTACCCGAATACTTTCATCATTTCCTTGAACAACATAACCCCCATGCTTCCCAGGTAACCAAATGAGTCTGCGATGTAAATGAGAAAGCCCACCGTTCCGACATAATTGAATGCGGCAAGCAGTCTATCAAAGAAAATGCTATTGAAAGGGACGTATCCAAGATATAAACCGAGGCCAATCAGGATCATCCAGGCTGTGGGACCAATGATTTGTTGTTGAAATAGAAACGTACTTATGCCTACCGATATCATTCCAATCAAAATAATTGAATGATTGACCATCAGCGCGAGCTTGTTGTTTTTGATGATCATGAGACTTCCCATTACAACGAGAACAATAATAGAAACTGGAATCTCGGTCGTAGTAAAAATTTCGGGAGAATTTCCGTATCCAAGTGAGTCCCATACTTCTGCTGAAAAGTTATCGCGGAAATCACGGAAGATGGTGAGTAGTATATATGCCAGTGTAAACAGCACAATGCCGGGCCAGAATGTATGAACGAACTTTTTTCGTTCGTCAGTATTCATCGGTTGCCGTTTCGTCCGCATGGCCTCATCTTTCAAACTGGGAGGCGGCAGCTTGTCGAGCAACCAAATAAATAGGAGTAGGGGACCGACAAAGACACAACTGGTAACAAACGGCATCCATGTTTCTGATACGCCCCAGTCACGCATAATGAATCCGCCAACCGACTTTGCAAATCCCGCAGAAAAAATAAAACTCACAGATAATCCTGCGCCCAGCACCTCCGTGTACCTTCTGCCCTCGAGATATCCAAATACCATTCCCCAGACAAGTCCCAGTGGAAAGCCGTTGGTAAAAAGGAAGATAATGTTATACGGCCGTGGTACCAGCCCAAAGCATAACCACGATATTCCTGCGACAGCCACAGTAATTAGAATTCCTGCTGATCTTGATTTGGCTTTCAGCTCAGAGATCACTTTTATGCCTACAAATTTGGAACTGGCATAGCCTAAGGTCTGAAAGAAGACAAGCCACACCTTGTAGTCAACTGTCAGATAGCTTATGTCATCAAACGTGGCCACTGAAAATGTTTTACGGAAAGCATATACACAGGTGTAAAGGCAGAAGGCCATAGTGGTCGCATACAACGCAAACCAAAAACCACTCGTATTTTTTAACCAGCCGGTTATACGCGATTCAACGTTGGATACCATGCTTATTGAATGAGAATGCTTTCCATTTATTTTTGTGCAAAACGTTGACGAAGTTATATCCGATGTCCATCAGCAGGGCTGCAGTTTCAGGAAATTGATTGATTATATCTGACGGATGATGAGCATCTGAACTGATCGTGATAGGTACATTCTTGGCCTTCATCAGTTCAAGAATCCACGGGCTCGGATAGGTTGTCGATGATTTCTTCTGATAGATTCCGCGGGTGTTGACTTCCACTATGACTTTTTTTTCTGCGATCAAATCTATCGTTTTTTTGACCTCTTTCTGGTACCATTCTTCATCTTCTGAAAAAAACTTTTGCGCCGGATTCTGGATCTTAATCTTGTCCAAATGGCCAACGATGGTAGGACAAGAAGTATCGATCATCTCCCGGGTAAGTTCGAAATATCTTGAAACAACTGCTTTGATGTCGTTTTGAAAGATCTTTTCGAGTCCATCCAAAAACAGCGTGTGCATTCCATCAATTTCCCAGGGCCTTCCGTCGGAATACCGATCGACAAAATGAATGGATCCGATTGTATAGTCTAAGTCTTTTCTAAAATTATCGGGTGAGATAACACCCGGAATAAAATCCACTTCGAGACCTTTGTAGACCTCTATGTCAGAAGCGGAAGCTTTAAGTGCGTCGATTGATTGCAAGTAGCTGCTAAATTTTTCCGATTTCATACACCACAAACAGGGAAAATTGACAGGTGCATGAGACGAGAATCCAATACTCAGCATTCCTTTCGCCTTCGCCTCTTGAACGTAGTCGATCATTTCCGCTTTGCCATCACAATAATTAGAATGCATGTGAAAGTTCGACCACATAAGTTCAGGGAAAGTTCAGGCTTTAAAGTTGCAAGAAAAACAATAAAACACAACCTTAACAAATTCATAAAGGATAGTAACTCAATTGGCAGAATTGAATCATATTTTCGCGTTCCGTCAATTTTAACACTCAATAAATGGATCGCTCGGCAGACATTGCTATCGTAGGTGCAGGAATCGTTGGATTAGCGCATGCCTACATGGCGCTCCGAAAAGGATATAAAGTCGTACTGTTTGACCGTGAGCAGTTTGCTGTTGGTGCGTCAGTACGCAACTTCGGACTTCTGTGGTCGATTGGCCAGGAACCCGGAGTTGGGTTCGAAAGAGCGCTGCGGGGCCGCAAGCACTGGCAAGAGGTAGCGGAGGGCGCGGGCTTGTGGATCAACAATAACGGATCGTTGCATGTTGTTTTCAGTGAAGATGAGTTGACTATCCTGGAAGAATTCATGCAGCTTTATGGTGATTCGTCCTATCAATGCAGGCTGATGAAGCCAGCAGAGATTGTTGAAAAATATCCCGTTGTCAGAAAAGACAATCTGCAAGGTGGACTTTTTAGTGATACAGAAAGTACCGTGAACGCCCGTGAAGCAATTCGCCGGATCCCGTTGTGGCTTCAGGAAAAGTATGGATTGATCCTGAAGTTTGGCCACGCTGTTACTGAGATATCTGTTCCTCACGTAAAGACTGCGCGTGAGTCATGGCGCGCTGAAAAAGTTTTCGTTTGCAGCGGGGCCGACTTTGAAACATTGTATCCCGAAGTATTCGATCAGCATTCCGTAACAAAGTGCAAGCTTCAAATGCTGAAGGCTGTGCCTGAGAAAAAGTTTACTCTGGGCCCTACGTTGTGCGCAGGACTTACGTTAAGGCACTATGCAGCCTTTAATAAGTGTTCTTCTCTTTCTATGGTAGCTTCCAAGTATGATGCTGAATGCTTAGATTATAAGGATCACGGCGTGCATGTGTTGCTGGCACAGAATAACTACGGTGAGTTGATCATTGGTGATTCACACCACTATGCAAAGACACCTGAACCGTTTGATCGTGAGGACGTAAACCAACTAATCCTAAAATACCTGGATACTTTTACCTCGATCGGACCCTTCCACATTACAGAACGCTGGAACGGAGTATATCCGAAGGTCGCTGACAATTCCAGCCTGATATTGAATCCCGAACAGGGTGTAACCATTGTAACCGGTCTTGGCGGAGCCGGAATGACATTGAGTTTTGGCTTAGCTGAAGAACTGGTTGACGCACTTTAAGCCTAAACTTTACGTCTTAGTGTCTTTGCGGTTAACATACCCACTCCACCCTCCAAGCTCTCAAAGATCATCAAACCATTACCGTTGACGCCAGTGCTTCTTTGGATTCGTACTCTACTTCCAATACATGTTCAAGATCCGTGACAACGTTCATAAAGTTGATGTAAGCGTCGTACGGTGTATTATAATGGCTAAAGTATTTATGCACGTCTCCATCGTTCCAGTATTTCGTGGACATATAGTAGAAATGATCGGACGTTAATAATCTTGCCCACTCATCCAGCATGCGTTCGTCGTTCGTTTCCTTTACTCTTTTCTCCAGTCCGTAGATCCGCTCCATGGCATCATGCTGCAGGCTGTTGCCTAACCATGCGGATAGATCTCGTTCAATGTCCGCCCAGGAACTTAGTTGGTGCACATCGTATTCGCCACGGGTGGGATATGCAGCAATCACTTCTGAAGGCGTTTTGAAATTGAAGTCAGGATGCTTAAATATCTCCCCTGGCACATGAGCAAGAAAGTCGAAAATTCCGGTTTCCGGCCACTGATGTTCTCCAAACGTTTCGTAGTCCATAAACAGGTTGATGTTTTCACCGTTGCCTGCAGTTTGGTGTACCCAGTGCGCAAACTTGGTTGCAGTTAGTGGCCATTCTTTCCATTCTTTGTTGGAGAACCTGAATGCTATATCGTCTGATAGTTTGTAATTCTTTAAGAGCGAAATGATCTTGTTATTGCGCGGCGCATTGTACAAGAAGTTGGGGCTTCTGAAGCCGAGTACATGATCCAATCCCTCGCAGGCTATGCCCTTAAACCCGAGGCCAGAAACAAAATTGGCGATCTCATTATTATATATGAGCTCAGTGTTTCTGAACACCGTCGGAGTCTGGCCAAAGAGCTCTTCAATCTTTTCTTTATGCATGCCGACCTGTCGGACGAATTCGGTCTTGGAATACAGGAAACTGAGCGAGTGGTAATAAGTCTCCGATAAAAATTCCACACACCCCGTTGCGCCCAGGTCCTGGAAAGATCTTAAAACGTCAGGGCGATACCGTTCCATTTGCTCTAGGGCTGTTCCGCTTATGGAATAGGCAATCCGGAACTTTCCCTTGTAGCGCTTTATCAATGAAAGTAAAGTCTTGTTTGCAGCGAGATAGCACTTGGTTGACACGCGGTCCAAAATTTCGCGGTTCTTAAGTACGTCTTCGTATGAATGATCGTGTCCGATCTTGAAGCAATCATAATGTTTCAACCTGAATGGTTGATGGACCTGAAAGTAAAAGCAGATTGACGGCATTATTTTTTATGAGGTTAACACTTGCTGATAAACGTTAAATATTTTTTCTGCGGTATGATCCCATGTTAATCCATCGAGCTCAGCCTTAGCGCTTTCTGTTAATTGTTGATTCAGCGTAGCATAGTTCAATAAGGCATAGATATAGTTGGCATACTTATCGGTATCCCAAAAGTCAGCTTTTAAGGATGCCTTCATTACTTCTGCTGCTCCAGACTGGCTTGAGAGAACGCTCGGTACGTGATGTTGTGCAGCTTCAAGTGCAGTTATGCCAAATGGTTCTGAAACTGATGGCATAAAATATACGTCAGCCATTGAAAGGAGCTCGTCTACTTTTGCTTTAGAAAGGAAGCCGGCAAAGATGAACTTGCTTCCCAGTTTTTTGTAGGCTGAGGTTTCCAGAATGTGAGCAAGCTGGTCGCCGGTGCCCGCAACGACAAACTTCACCCGCGGGTAAACCTTGGAAACTTTCTCAGCAGTTTCCAGGAGAAATTCGGGACCTTTTTGATGGGTGAGCCGCCCGAGAAAGACTACAAGCTTGTCACGAAGCTTATGTGGCTTACGTGGCATGTCACCAGGGTCAATTCCATTGTGGACAACATGGATCTTTGAAGGGTCTATTCCGTAATGCTTTATTATTTGGTCCTTTGTGAACTGGCTCACGGAAAAGACACGATCCGCCAGGAGCAGGGCTTCCATTTCCAGATCATAAATAGCATTCCGGGTAGATTCTCCGGCCCTATCTGTCTCTAAAGAATGAACGTGCAGCACAAGCGGCTTGCCCGTATTTTGTCTAATCTTGATTCCCGCCGCGAATGTGATCCAGTCGTGAGCATGCACAATATCGAAGTCCATGTTCCTTGCGATCTGGTCCGCAAGCTGGGTGTACAAGTAGACCTTGTGCATCACATTGTAGCCATAAACATTGCTGTCGGAAAAGATCTGGTTGATCATCTCCATCGTCCGTTCCGAAGTGAAATTCACTGCTTCCTCCTTGTGCCGGCTCTTTTCAATTTTTTCATTAATGAAGTGGTAGGGGCTGACGCTTAACGGAATCCGGTGTACTTCCGTGAGATCTTCAAGGTTGAATTTAAGCCGTTCGACATCCAACTCATGCGCAGTAATTGAGTTGAGACCTACTATGTTGACATTCGGGAGACTACTGGAGGCAGAGTAGGACGGGATAATAAGCTTGATTTCCACGTTATGCCGGAGCGCCTTCACCATGCCATAGGTGGCAACGCCAAGACCTCCGCTAAACAATGGAGGGAACTCCCAACCAAGCATGAGTACTTTCACTGCGCCGATCGCTTTTAACTAACCAAACTAGCTACGATTACAAAAGACAAACAATGCTCGCTTGACTACGTAAGCATTGTGACGAAAATGTTCAAAAAAGATTTAACTGAGGGCCTGAATTTCGGAAATCCAGACAGATAATGCTATGCGAAGTCAACATTTAATTTGTATGTAACAATTCGTTCGCATCATCTTGATGTCGCAAAGGTGAACTGAAGAATCGAAGTTGTTATTTCTGTTTTCACTGAGTGGTCCGTTGAACCGTCAAAGCACAAGACATCGCCGTCGGTCAGCGTAAGCTCATCGTCACCGATTCCAAATTGACATAACCCAGACATTATAAAGAGTAGTACATATCCGGCGCTTGTAGAGAATTTTCCACTGCTCCCTGATTCCAGGGAAACAACGGCAGCCTCTAAGGTCGAGTCGTGTATATTTTGCAAAAGAATATGATGACGATTGATCCCGCTGGGTTTCTTATCTGGCTTGTTCATGTAGTGTTCCTTCCGGATCAGTTGATAGGGCTGACCATCAGTCAGGACAAGATCTCTGAAGAAATCCTTTAGCGAAACATCTAGTGATTGTATTAAGGTGACAAAAACAGGGAGCGACGGAACAGTCCGCATATTTTCGATCTTTGAAAGGAGCCCTTTGCTCACGCGGGTTCGGGTCGCCAGCTGCTGTATCGTAAGCTTTTTTTCCAATCGCGTAGCGCGTATCTTTTTAGCTATCCGTGCTACAACCTCGTTATCTACCATACTTTATCTGTCTACGTGCCGATCATAAACATAGACAAAATTGAATGATGCCCCTTGTCAAAATCTTTCCTTGTTCCAACGCATTAAATAAATGTTAACCATCAAATGAATTGCAAGCGTTGCAGACGATGATTGTTTTATTTCTCGAGGGGAAATCTTAATCCACGTTTCATTTTCGATTTGAAATTTTAATGGAGAGGTAATGCTTATCTAAACGTAACGTGACGTCAATTACTAACATTTGCCGCAAGTATTTGGCTGCCGTAGCAAATGCGATTTAGTAAAACCGGGATTGTCCAGTGGCGATCCCGGACTTTACTGGTTGAACACTTGCCTCCCACATACGACAAACAACCCTTAACCAACAAACACTATGAACAAAATTCTACTAAAGAAAGTCATTTCTTTAGCCTCCAGGTCCATGCGACCGCTTATGATTCTCGGTGCGTGGCTATTGTTCCTGGGAAC